>Ga0098069_100730_pt1 | contig 11616 bp, 11 predicted proteins | sample 27_taG_FD_92584 | JGI IMG/M metagenome (GOLD analysis project Ga0098069, IMG submission 92584) | Marine viral communities from Cariaco Basin, Caribbean Sea - 27_WHOI_OMZ | ecosystem: Environmental > Aquatic > Marine > Oceanic | place: Caribbean Sea: Cariaco Basin | collected 2014-11-09 | reverse complement strand
TGGAGTACGTTCGCTCTCAATATCGCGTTGCTACTAACGAAGTAAACCAGAGTTTCTACGATCGCGTAGCGGCAATGAGCGAAAATAACACCAAAGAAGTTGAAAGATTATGGCAACTTATGGAGAGACTTGAGAAAGAAAACTCGGTATCCAAAGAAGAGTTACTGGAATTAAACAAGGCCATTTCGGCTTTTAAAAAGAAGTAAATGGAAAACGAAGAAATAAAGAACGACGAGATCACTTTTGAAAACCGCATTCCCCTTGAGGAATTAAAGTCGGCCGTAGAAAGCTTAAAAAAGCAATTATCAGGAATCATTATTGGCCAGGAAAGATTTATTGAACTTCTTATCGTGGCCCTGCTTGCCGATGGCCATGTACTCATAGAAGGTGTTCCCGGTGTAGCGAAAACCATCACTGCAAAGTTGTTTGCCAAAACTCTCAAAACGGGATTCAGCAGAATACAGTTTACGCCCGATCTTATGCCGAGTGACGTGCTGGGAACTTCGGTGCTCAATTCCAGGACTTCCGACTTTGAATTTAAACCGGGCCCAGTGTTTTCAAACATTGTTCTTATAGATGAAATTAATCGCGCACCGGCAAAGACGCAATCGGCACTTTTTGAGGTCATGGAAGAGCGACAGATCACCATAGACGGCAAACAGCACAGCATGCCACCGCCATTCATGGTGATTGCAACTCAAAACCCTATTGAACAGGAAGGAACTTACGCCCTTCCCGAAGCGCAACTGGACAGGTTCCTTTTTAAGATCAATGTAGACTATCCTTCAATGGAGGAAGAAATTATTATCTTGCAGTCACATCACGAACGGCAGGGAGTTTTACCCCAGGAAAAAATCAAAGCGGTACTCGATCCCGAAAAACTCCAGGTGCTGCGTACGCAAATCCAGGGTATAAGGATAGAAAAGAAGTTACTTGGTTACATTGCTGAAATTATTAGCAAGACCAGAAATCACCCGCATCTGTACCTTGGGGCTTCGCCACGGGCTTCTATTGCAGTTATGAATACATCTAAGGCAGTGGCGGCTGTAGATGGGAGAGATTTCGTCATCCCTGAAGATATCAAGAAGGTACTGGAGCCGGTACTTGGCCATCGCATCATTTTGTCTCCCGAACGTGAAATGGAAGGCAGCACCACGGCCGGTGTTATTGATATGATCACTCATTCTGTAGAAATCCCGAGATAATTGGTACATTTCTTCAAGTCACTATATCTCCATCAACGGTTCTTTGTGATCGTTTTCACCCTGGCGGCAGGTTTCCTGTTTTCTTATTGGATCCCGTGGCTTTATCCGGTTTTATGGATCCTGACCATCCTGTTCCTGCTCATTGCCATGGCCGATATTGTTGTCTTGTTCAAAAGCTCCGGAATCGCCGCTGAAAGGATCCTTCCAGTCAAATTCTCCAACAGTGATGAGAATGAAGTGGAAATTTTGCTTCGGAATTTGTACAGTTTTAAAACCCAGGTTGAAGTTATCGACGAGATTCCCGTACAGTTCCAAAAAAGGGATTTTTCATACCTCACCGAATTACCTTCAGGGATGTCAACCTCTTTCAATTATTCCCTGCGACCGGTGGAGCGGGGAGAATATTTCTTCGGAAGTTTAAATGTTTTTGCCTCCACTCCGCTGAAGCTGGTCAAACGCCGGAAGAAGTTTGGGAAAGAGCAAATGGTGAAAGTCTACCCTTCTTTCATTCAAATGAAAAAGTTTGACTTTCTGGCTATAGATCGTAAGATATCACAACCGGGACTCAAGAAAATAAGGAAGATTGGGCATACCATGGAGTTCGAGCAGATTAAGGACTACGTGGCCGGAGACGATGTGCGCAGCATAAACTGGAAAGCCACTGCCAAACAGGGAGGTCTTATGGTGAACCAGTACCAGGATGAGCGTTCACAGCCTGTTTATTCTGTGATAGATACAGGCCGTACCATGAAGATGCCTTTTAATCATCTCAAGTTGCTCGATTATGCAATTAACAGTGCCCTCGCATTTTCAAATATTGCTCTAAAGAAAAAAGACAAAGCTGGTTTGATCACATTTTCCAGTAAAATGGAAAAGATACTCCCTGCAAGTTCCAAAAAAGCCCATTTGAACCTGCTGTTGGAAACCCTCTACAACGTCAATACACGGTACCGGGATTCAGATTTTGGTCTTTTGTACACCCATTTAAACCGAAGACTGGCACAGAGAAGTTTACTACTGCTATACACAAATTTTGAACACCTAAGTGCCCTGCACCGGCAAATGCCCTACCTACTGGCTTTATCAAAAAAGCACCTGCTTGTGGTCATCTTTTTCGAAAATACCGAACTGGAAAATTTCATCTCTTCCAATGCCGAAAAAGTGCCTGATATTTTCAATCAAACCATTGCAGAACAGTTTAGCTACGACAAACGATTAATGGCAAAGGAGCTTCAAAAACACGGAATTCAAACCATTCTCACACGTCCCGAAGATCTAACGGTAAACACTATCAATAAATACCTGGAGATCAAGAAGAGGGGAATTTTGTAAAGTGATTTAGAGTTTAGGAGAAAGAGGCAAGAATCAAGAGGCAAGAATTAAAATTTTTGGTTTTATATAGAAAAGGCATGTCTTCATCATATATTATTCGGTCGCCAATCATATCCTGTACCTAGGGCACAGAGAGTTTTCATGTGGCTTTTTTACCCACAGCTTGTCCCTACGGGACATAAAATAGCCATTTGGGACACCTCTGTTTTGTTCCCATGATCTATCTAATTCAGAGCCTTCTTATAGGTTTCAAGTGCTCTTGCCCTGGCAAATTTGTGATCAACAATAGGCTCCAGGTAATCGGCTCGAAAATCTTTGATCCATGTTTTCACGTATTCGAGTTTAGGATCGAATTTCTTCAGTTGGGATTCGGGATTAAATATTCGGAAATAAGGAGCAGAATCACAACCGGTACCGGCAGCCCACTGCCAGTTTCCATTATTAGAAGCCAGTTCGTAATCCAGGAGTTTTTCAGCAAAATAAGCCTCACCCCAACGCCAGTCTATCAACAAATGCTTGCACAGGAAACCTGCAACCACCATACGTACTCGATTATGCATCCAACCCGTTTCATTTAATTGACGCATGCCGGCATCTACAAGAGGATAGCCTGTTTCTCCCTTACACCATAATTCAAATTCTGTTTCATTGTTTCTCCATTGGATTCGGTCGTACTTTCTTCGGAAGTTATGATGCTCTACATGAGGAAAATGATAAAGGATCATCATGAAAAAATCCCGCCAAATAAATTCGTTAAGCCAGGTCTCATTTTGTTGTAGTGCCTGTTTCACAAGGTGACGAACACTTACAGTTCCAAACCTCAAATGGACACCAGCCTTGCTGGTACCATCTATGTAAGGCAGGTCCCGATTCTTGTGGTAGTGCTTTATTAGTTCTTCAGAAAAATCTGCTTCGGTAACTTCAGGATCTGTGGTCTCAAATCCAATTTCAGCCAAAGAAAAGATTGGTTTATTTGGCATTTTTAGCAGGTTAGCCAAAAAATCTTCCGAAGGAAAATTTGGAACAGCATTTTGGTGCAACTGTTCTTTCCATTTTTTTGAATAAGGTGTAAAAACGGTATAAGGAGTGCCATTAGGTTTCAGAACTTCTTTCTTTTCAAATATCACCTGATCTTTATAGCTATGGAATTCAACCCCATGAGTTATTAAAAATTCAGCAACCTCTTTATCCCTTTTGCGGGCGTAAGGTTCGTAGTCATGGTTGATGAATACTTCCCGCACAGGGTACTCAAAAATGAGCTTTTCAAATGCCTTTTTTGGCAGGTCATGTAGTACAAGCAAGGAAGCACCGAATTGAGATAATTCAGAATTTATCTTCTCCAGTTGGCGATGGATGAAATTCACCCGCCGGTCTTTTTTGTTAGAAAGCGTATGGAGAATGGCAGGATCAAAAATGAATATAACCTGCACAGGGTGGCCACTGTTGAGAGCGTGGTAGAATGCGGTATTGTCAAAGAGCCGCAAATCTCGTCGCAGCCAAAAAATGCTTATCCCTTCTTCTCCTTCATTTTTTGCCATGGTGAGTATTTTCTGTTCTTGTATCCATGAATTCCACTACTTACAAAAAGGATAGCAGCTGCGACCAAAGCAGTATAGAAATTAAGATTTTCATCTCCTCTATTAGCAATTCCCACAGCGACCAGCCCCCATACCCCCACAAGAGCGAATTCTCTCATATTACGTGTCCAGGTGATAACAAGGTAAATAACTGTAGTAACAGCAATCATGATCAAAGTCCATAAAACTTCAGAAATTCCGAAGCCATCCCAGCTAATGTCTGTAAGATATGCAGCTATATTTGCTATTAATGCCACGGTAATCCAACCCGAATAGAGAGAAAAAGGCCACCATACAAATACAATTTCAGATACCGGCTTGTCGTCGAGCTCCATCCTGGTTTTGAAAACAATAATTAAAAGAGAAATAAGTAGTAGCGACATTACCAGTACCGAAAGTGCTGTGAGATGATTAAGCCACGCAAATATCCAGCTCATGTTAAGGAGGCAGGTGATCACAAACCACCAGCCGATTTTGGCTGCTATTTGCCTGCCGCGAGTAGAAACGCTTTGATAAGTTATAAAACCTGCCAGCCCTAAATAGATCAAGCTCCAGATGGAAAAAGCATATCCTGCAGGAGTGAAAAGGTTCTCATATTCGGCAGAAACCGATCCCATAGTTTCGCCGTTGATTGCCCCGGTGTTAGACAGGTAATTTAGGACTACCATAAATACAAATGCAATAATATTTGCTATGCGAGTGGTCTCTTTCATAATACAGTAGTTTTTAAATTGGAGGCTGCAACGGCTTTTTTGCGGTTTAGGAGATACCTGTAGATAAGAAGGTTCATCAGGATCAATTCTGCACCATAAAAAACATCTTCTACAGGAATGGTTCCTACCCGAAAGTTCATAAATTCTTCAGCATTATACCACACAACCGGTTCTTCGATCCAGCTTCCGGTAAGTACGCCATTTACGAGGAAAAAAGGTATTAACAACACTCCATAGATTACATAGAACCTTGTTAACCATGCTATATTCAGAATAAATTGGGCATATAAAAGCAGCAAAGCGAAACTTATAAAAGTAGTTGCCGTATATGCTCTTTGGAAGTAGACAACTCCGAAAATTAACAAAAAGGCTACCAGGAAAAGAGTGATGATCTTTTGCATTTTTGGGCCTCCCATTTTGTACAGGAAGAGATCAAGACAATGAAATGTAAAGACACAGGCATAAGGGATACAGAAAAAGAAAAGCACCTCTTCTACAGGAAGGTTTCCTACTTTGACACCTGTTAGATAGCGTTCATTAAAGCCCCAAATGCCCATTTGAGTAAACAACATATCCCAAAGTACAAAGGTTAGTCCCGTAAGAAATACCGCCGGAAAGAAGGCTCCCCATGTCTTGTGAAACTTCAATTTGGGATGAAAGGAAAACAGGAACGGAACAATTATAGTAAAAAAATTAACCAGCAGGTAAGTGTATTGCATCAGGCAGTTTTTCTTTGTTCCCTAAAATATTTCATTGGCACCCAAAGCATTCCGAAGCATTCCCCCTCCTCTTTACCTATATGTTTATGATGCATTTTATGGGCCCGGCGAATGGCTTTAAAATAAGAATTATCTGCCTTGCGCAGCACTTTAAATCGCTGATGTATAAAGATGTCATGAACAAAGAAGTACGCCATACCGTAAAATGTAATTCCCAGGCCTAACCAGAAAAGAAAATTATAGCCCGCTTCCACACCCAGGTAAAGGCACACAATACCGGGAATCGCAAAAATGAGGAAAAAGAAGTCGTTGTGTTCAAAAAAACCTTTTGACTCTTTCTTGTGGTGATCTTTGTGTAAAGTCCATAGCAGCCCGTGCATGATGTATTTATGGGTAAACCACGCAACACCTTCCATAGCAAGAAAAGAGGCAAGGACTATAAGAAAATTTATTGCAACTGTCTCCATCAAATATATTTTCGTAGGTCTAATTTACTGTATTTCAATTGGCTATTCCAATTTTTCTTTTTCGGTGACCGAAAGACCTTTTGAAGTCTTCAGGTATTTCAGGATCATGTTTTGAAGCACAGGGTTTTCTATTTTACCTACCCCACTGAGCAACAAGCGCTTATCTTCCTCGAGATTATCTTTATAATCCAGGAACCCCGGAGCCTCGGCCTGGACGGCAAACCTCAGGAAGCGCAGTTCAAGATTATTTTTATCGGCTGCAATTGCGTTGCCCAAGATGTCTTTCCCCTTATTAAAGTGCGACATCTTTTTAAATGGATTACCTACATGCTTGGCCATCATCATATGTCCCGCTGCTTTGTACCCCATCATCACAGGATTTGTAAAAGTATTTGCTTCGGAAATTTTCAAAAGACTCTCTGCCGCCTCCTCATTTTCTACAGCATGGTTATACAACATTCTTGCTTCTGAAAGATCCATATTCTGGGCAAACATTCCGCCAGTTATTAGCAGGAAAATTATTGTAATATTTTTCAAACCATTCTCATTTTACATTCCAACATACTATTGATCATCAAGCCCACTTTCCTGCTATTATTTATTCTAATCCTGCCCGATAAAATGCGCTTTGCCGGTAATCTCTTGATCTTTTTAAATAAGGACTGATAATAAACATATGCAAGATAAACGCCGCCTTTTGAAGAAGCAGGAAGCATTTTTATTCCCTGCAGGGCAATTCGAAAGTCTTCTTCGATTTCTACTTCAATTTGCTCTTTAGCTTCCCCCGAAAAGTTTTCCATGTCAACTCCAGGAAAATAAGTTCTTCCCAAAACGTGATAGTCATCTTTTAAATCTCTTAGAAAATTCACTTTTTGAAAGGCAGCACCAAGCTTCATTGCATAAGGTTTAAGCTCTGCAAACATTATTTTGTCTCCGCCGGTAAAAACGTGCAGGCACATGAGACCTACCACTTCGGCAGAACCCAAAATGTACTGCTGATATTTTTCATCGGTATAATCCACTTTTTGAAGGTCCATTTCCATACTCTGCAAAAAGGTATCTATAAGCTGCATATCTATGTCGTACTGATGCACCACTTCCTGAAAAGAATTCAGAATAGGATTTGCAGAGATTTTAAGCTCGAGAGCCTCATAGGTATCTTCACGAAATTTCCTCAGCAGGTATTCCTGGTTATATCCTTCAAAACTGTCAACAATTTCATCGGCAACTCTTACGAATCCATAGATAGAATAAATTGGGTCACGTAGACGGTCATGCAGAAAATAGATTCCCAGCGAAAAGCTGGTACTGTAGGAGCGTGTAGTGAGCCGGCTCACCTGTACCGACAGATCATCAAACAGTGACTTCATACTTCTTCTTTTTTAATTCTTTAATAACTTGCTCTGCCGCAATCTTGCCCGAGATGAGGGATGGAGGCACTCCTGGCCCCGGAACGGTAAGTTGCCCGGTATAGAAAAGATTTCCCAGTTTCTTGTTCCTTATTTTTGGTTTTAATATTGCCGTTTGTTGCAGCGTATTGGCCAACCCGTATGCGTTCCCTTTGTAGGAGTTGTAATCTTCAATAAAATTAGAAACACAATAACTCTCCTTATAATCTATCTTCCCTGAAATTTTTCGCCCAATTTGCTTTTCCAACCTCTTGATCATGATTTGAAAGAACTTTTCCCTGGTTGGCTCTTCATCCTTTAATCCCGGTGCCAAAGGCATAAGCAGGAAAAGATTTTCGTGGCCTCCGGGAGCAACGCTGTTATCGGTTCTTGACGGGCAGCACACATAAAATAAAGGTTTTTTTGGCCAGTTCGGCTCTTTGTAGATTTCAAAAGAATGGTCAAAAAGATCTTCATCAAAGAAGAGCGTGTGATGCTCCAGCTCGGGAATTCTTTCGGAAACTCCCAGATAATAAATAAGACAGGATGGAGCAAATGTTTTATTCTCCCAGTACTTTTCGCTGTAATTCTGAAATTCCTTCTGAAGCAGTTTTTCTTCAACATGATGATAATCGGCAGCTGCCACAACTGCATCAAACTGTATTTCTTCACCGTGTACTTTTAGGCTTTTCACGCTTTTATCAATTGCGATGATCTGCTCTACGGGCGCGTCAAGATATATTTTAACTCCCTGGGCTTTAGCAATTTTGACCATTGCATTGATCACACTCCCAAATCCGCCCTGCGGGTACCATGTTCCCAGTTTGAGTCCGGCATAATTCATAAGGCTGTAAAGGGCCGGCGTATCTTGAGGCATAGCCCCGAGGAATAGAACCGGAAATTCCATAAGAGCAATTAGCTTCGGATTTTTGAAATATTTGCCCACGTGCTTACTAAAAGAAGAAAACACCTGTAGTCGCAAAGCACCTTTTATAAGATCGAGATCTACAAACTCGGTTATGGAAATACCCGGCATATACACCAGCCTCTCCATACCCTGCTCATATTTATATTGTGCCTCCTCCATAAATTTGTCCAGTTTAATAGCACTTCCGATTTCGATGTTCTCGAAAAGCTCCCGTAACTGATTGTAATTTTGGGGTATACTTATTTTTTCATTCTGCGGAAATATGACTTCAAAAGATGGGTCAAGGAGGTCCAGTTTATACAGGTCTTGCACATCGTATCCAAAATCGGCGAAGAATTTTTCAAATACACCTGGCATCCAGTACCAGCTTGGCCCCATGTCAAAAGTGTAACCGCCAGAAGTTTTAAACTGCCTGGCTCTTCCACCCGCAGTGCTGTTCTTCTCAAACAGGTGCACATCATGGCCTGCTGCGCCCAGATATGCCGCTGCACTCAATCCCGAAAAACCTGCTCCAATTATTGCTATTTTTGACATATTTAGGCTACTTTGGTTTGTTTAAGTTCACGTTGAAGGTCTTCTACTTGAGAGATCCGTACCTGATTGTCACTGGGTTTTATTTTTTTTAAATCTGTTCCTCTACCTGCCACAAATACCCTTCTGTTACCCACAATCTGTCGAAGATCCTTCAGGTAAGAATCGATATTCGCGGGCAAATCACAATGTACCATGAAGAGTAGCAGGTTCTCAATATGAAGTTCATTGATACAATTATCAACAGAGGCAAGAGGTACATTTGCCCCCAGATAAATTACATTTCGCCCACTGCTCCTCAACAAATAGTTCGAAAACAGAAGTCCTAACTCATGATACTCATCTTCGGGTAAAAACAACAACCAGGTCTCTCCCGTTTCCGAGGTTGGTGGCATAGAATCTATAGCCGTAAATATTTTTTGCCTCAAAAGATTAGAAATAAAATGCTCCTGGGAAGGTGGAATATTATCTACAGACCACAGGAGTCCAATTCGATCTAATAACGGAAGTATTATTTCAATATACATTTTTTCAAGACCCAATTTCAACAGGCAATGAGAAAAAACCTTTTCAAAATTGGCTTCGTCATAGCTCATCCCAGCAGAAATGAGCTGATTGATAAAATACTGATAATCGCTTTCTACACCGGCTTCCTTTTCATACTCCAGTCTCATCCTATAAAGCTCTTCATCGCTAAGGGTACATAATTTGGAGATTTTATTCCCCGTGGCCATTAATCCCACAATATTTAGAAGCCGTCTTAGTTGTGCTCCGTCATAGTAGCGTGTGTTACCTTGAGACCGGTGTGGGTTAAGAGCATTATATCGCTTCTCCCAAATACGAATAGTATGAGGTTTTATTCCCGAAAACTGGGAAAGCTGACTTATGGAAAATTGATCCATTGTTTAAATATTTTAAGACAAATCTAAACATAAAATTCTTTGATATATGTTAATTATGGATTAATATTACCAAAAGATATTTGAACAACTGGAAACAATAAAAGCTTGCCCCTGTCTAAATATATGAAAATAAGCATTTTGAAAGGAGCAGAGTAATTAAAATAAATTTTGCAAAGGAATAATTATCTTTGAGAAATATGAAAAATACGAATAAAAGCCTATTGCTAAATGGTCTTAAATTTCTCGCCGGCGCCTTACCCCTATCCTTTATAGGACCTGTGGTTCTTTTTAGTTCCTTTAAAAATACTGAAAGCCCCTGGTTCCTTCCTGTTCTGATTTTCGCATTGATCACTATGGCGACAGCCATTTATCTCATGTTCAAAGGAATAAATACAGTGATAAAATCGCTATTCGACTAGGTGTCAAAAATGACAATTTTAAACTCCTTTTTTTTTGAAAATATTAATTTCCTTCTCTTTATTACTATCCTGCATATCGCTGTGGGCGCAGGAAAATTTTTTTTATCAATGGAGTTATAAAAGACGCCCAGAACAACGAGACCCTCTCGGGAGTCAATATTCTCTTTTCTGAACTACAAACAGGAACAGTGACCAATGATTATGGATTCTACTCTATAAAAGTTCCTGCAGGAACACATAAGATAGAGATCTCTTATCTCGGCTTTAAGTCTGTTTCTCAAATGGTAGATGTAAAAAACGATATAAACTTGAACTTCCAGTTAATAACAGCTGCCCAGGATCTTGAAGAAGTAGTGATTACCAATGATAGTGAACAGCTGAACATAAGTAAGCCCGAAATGAGCGTAAATAAGCTGGAGATAGCTACTATTCAGAAACAACCTGTAGTTTTTGGGGAGGTAGATATCGTTAAATCCCTACTGTTACTTCCCGGTGTTTCAAATGCGGGCGAGGGTTCTTCAGGATTCAACGTGCGCGGCGGTGCCGCCGATCAAAATCTTATTTTACTCGATGAAGCCACTATCTATAACTCCAGTCACCTGTTTGGGTTGTTTTCGGTATTTAATCCCGATGCCATTAAAAACCTGAAGCTGTATAAAGGAGGTATACCCGCCAATTACGGAGGGAGGGCATCATCTGTCCTTGAAATTTATCAAAAAGATGGAAATAGTAATGAATTTGAGGCTAATGGTGGCGTCGGACTAATTTCAAGTCGATTGTTGGCGCAGGGACCAATTGAAAAGGAAAAAAGTTCTTTTTTAATTGGAGGCAGAAGTTCTTACGCTCACCTCTTTTTAAAACTAACTGATAATGAAAATTCTGCATATTACTATGATCTCAATACCAAGCTAACTTTCAGTCTCGATCAAAATAATACAATTTTATTTTCCGGATACTTCGGAAGAGATGTGTTTAATTTAAGTGACAGTTTTAAAAACATTTATGGAAATTCAGTTTTCAACCTTAGATGGAATCTCGTTTTAATAGATAATATCTTCAGCAATCTTTCTCTCATATACAGCGACTATTACTACGGTCTCACCCTAGATTTTGTGGGATTTAACTGGAACAGCGGGATAAAAAACTTTAATTTCAAATATGATCTCGACCATTATCTCAACAAGAAACTGTGCCTGGACTACGGCATTCATTCTACCTGGTATGAGTTCAATCCCGGAGAAATAGAACCCTATTCAGCTTCTTCAGGAATTATTCCGAGAGAACTTATCAAGAAATTCGCTTTAGAATCGGCAGTATATTTATCGGTTGAACATACAATTACCGAAAAACTTTCCGCAGAATATGGCATTAGGTACAGCAACTTTTTGAGAATGGAACAGGACGGACTCAATCTTTATGAGGAAAGTCCGGTAAG
>Ga0098069_100729_pt1 | contig 11625 bp, 10 predicted proteins | sample 27_taG_FD_92584 | JGI IMG/M metagenome (GOLD analysis project Ga0098069, IMG submission 92584) | Marine viral communities from Cariaco Basin, Caribbean Sea - 27_WHOI_OMZ | ecosystem: Environmental > Aquatic > Marine > Oceanic | place: Caribbean Sea: Cariaco Basin | collected 2014-11-09 | reverse complement strand
TTTGAAGATGGGTGTATGTGCGCCGGCCTCACCCACGGCCATCCCAGCGGTTATCTGACCGGTGGCGTACTGGCCGTTTTGATCTTTGAGTTATTGAATGATCAAACACTGCTAAATGCACTGGGCGCCGCCAAGACATTACTGGTTGCAGAGCGCGGTCACGAAGAGACATTGGCAGCTCTGGATAAGGCGGTTGAACTGAGCCAGTCCGGCAAGCCTCACAGTATCGCTATTCAGGAACTCGGCGAAGGCTGGGTCGCAGAGGAAGCGCTGGCGATTTCTGTTTATTGCGCCCTGGTGGCTGAAAGTTTCGAGCAGGGTATTTTGCTGGCAGTGAATCACGATGGGGATTCAGACTCCACAGGGGCCATCACCGGGAATATTCTTGGCGCCATGCTTGGCACCGGGGTGATTCCGCAGCGGTGGCTGGAGCCGTTGGAGCTTCGGGAGGTTATTGAGGCCATTGCGTCCGATTTGTGGACGTGCCAGGAGTGGCATTCTTATATGGATGACGATGGGCTTTGGGAGCGGTATCCTGGATACTAAATTGCTGAATCCCCCGTCAGCCCCTGAAGCCTTTAAATCTTCGGGTCGCCCAAGCTTCCAGAGCATCGGCCTTCCAATACCCGACAACCCCAATGGCCAGTAACGACAAGACAAAGCTTCCATAGCCGATGAGGGCTGCTGTCATATTCATGGTGCCTCCGCGTTACCTGATGCTGGGTTTATATCATACCTGCCCGGAGATATCTCTGGCGAGTATCTCAACTTCTGAGGGGGCATGGCCTGAGGCGAGCCAGTCCCTTGGGCTTAGGCAGCGGTTGCTGAGCAGCAGGTCACCATTTTCGGTCGTCATAAACCGGTTCAGGGTAAGCAGGTTCACACCTGGGTTAATGCTCTGCAAAATGATCTGAAGATGGGGGAGAGTGGCTTCCTCTGTAAACTGCCAATGAGGAAACAACAACTCTCCGCTGGGAGACTCAAACGTGTAAAGCCCCGGGGGTTTCTTCGCAATAAGACCGCGAACCGCTTCTTTTGATGTGGAAAGACGTTGGGCTACCTCGTCCAGCGTAAGCGCTTGCTGAATGATGTCTCGCACCTCATTCTGGAGTTGCTGGATCTGGCGGCGGGTTATTTCTTGGCTGGTAAGGCCGTCAGCGTCTGTGAATCGCGCTCCGCCGGCTTTGAGAATGTCCCTTTCTTTTGGCGATAGGGGCTGGCTCTTCTGACGAGTTTCGTTATTGGGCTGTGAGTTCGAAATGTTGTTCTGGATGTTTTGAGATAGCATGTAGGCCAGATAGTCTTGACTCACCTCGGTAGCAAGCTGATCACGAATTTCGTTGTCTGATTGCACGTCCTAAGCCCTCCATTCGGATCAGCAGCACAAAGCTGGCGCTGCATTTGTGAACAGGACTGGCACCGAGTTCTGTCCCATATTGCTGCAAGTTGTCTTCTATAATTGTTTTTCGGCAATTGGTTATCCTGAATCTTACAACAGTTAACGCTTTCAAACCTTATTGCACTAGCGATGGCAGAGGGGGATGGTCACTAAGGGTTGGCGGCAGATTGGTTCAGGAAACCGGTCCATTTATGGGGCCTTAACGGCGCCGCGATGCTGGATCACTTGTTGAGCGATCCCGAACGGAGTCATTTGCTGCCCTTTTCCGACAACAACGATCGGCGACGGCTTGATGCAGGCCCGTCGAATTCGTGGTCAAATTTGACCGTCCATTTGATCGTTCGCTGGCAGGCAACACGGAGCATGTCCCGAGATGAAAACAAAGCGACCAACGGAAAAAGAACTACTGGAGGGCCTCAATCCCCACACCGCCCATGCCGATGAGCTCGCCGAGCCGTTGCCTCAGGAGCTTGCACCTATGGAGCGCCTCAAAGGCTCGGTCAAGCGCTATGACCGGCCAACCGATCCGGTTTGGGATGAATTCTTTGAGTCCGATGAAAGCGTAACAGACGATTTCATGGAGGATCGAGAGCAGCCCAAGAAGGGACGAACATAATGGCCCTCGTAGAGCGATAACAATGCCGATTCCATATATTACCGGCCTAACGGCACTTAGTACTCTCCACTCGGGGCGCTTGAAACCTTTCTGGCACAACATGGGGGCACGCGAGGTCTGGCCAGTTAAAACTTGGAGAAGCCATGCGGAACTGGTTGAGGGCAGAGCCTTGGCGTAGCTGAACTATTTCAGCGCTTTCTCCTTGAGAATTCCGGACTCATATCAATGCTGGTGTTTTTTGATCGGCATTGCTAGTCTTTAACCATATGTTGTTGTTCGCAAAAGGCAATATGCCTACATGTGGTATTTATTGATGAACATGCGACTGACCCCGCACCGATTTTTTGCTGCCAATCCGCCCGGGGTGGATTGGGTACAAAGCGTGATGGGCAACCAGCTCTGGATTGATACTCTGGCAAAAACCGGTCAGGTGCCGTTGATGCCGGTTCACCAAGTGTTGGATAGGGTGACAAAGGTGCTGCGACATGAATAACGGCAAACTGTTGATCGTAGATCTCGAGGCCACCTGCTGGGATTCCCGGTTAAATCCGGAGGGCGAGCCACAAAGTGTCAACAATATGGAAATTATTGAGTTCGGTTGCGCCGTGGCCACACGGCAAGGGGAGTTGCTGGACAGTCGGTCGTTTCTTGTGCGCCCTGTTGAGACTCCGCTGCTCAGTGAATTCTGCACCGAACTGACAGGGATCAGCCAACCGATGGTGGATGACGCGCCCGTCTATTCAAACGCTATCGAGGCGATGGATGAGTGGCTTGGTGTCCCAGCGGAAGAATTCATCTGGTGCAGTTGGGGCAACTACGATCGTCTGCATATCAAAGCTCAAGGTGCACGTATGGGCGCGGTGCCTGTCTTCATGGGGTATCCGCATCTGAACCTGAAGAGGATTTGGCGACGCACCACCGGACAAAAGAGAAAGAATGGCCTTGCCCACGCACTGGCCTATCACAACCTGACCTTTGAGGGGCACCACCACCGCGGTGTAGACGATGCGCGCAACATGGCCAGACTACTACCCTATATGGATTGGTCGCTGGAAAGCGAACTATTGACTCCGCCCGAGTCGCTGCCGCTAAAAGGATATACCCAATCAAAGAAGGTCGTGACAATTGAAGAAATGGATTGAGCGATTCGAGGTAAAGCCGGGAGTTAACACCTTGCCAATAGAGGTGGGAGTATGAAGCTGGTTTGCATATCCGACACCCACAGCATGCACCGTCGTATTCCGGAGATTCCCGATGGCGACGTGCTTGTTCATGCGGGCGATAGTCTGGGGCAGGGCACACTGGAGAACATCGAAGAGCTCAATGACTGGCTCGGAACGCTGCCGCATCGCCATAAGATTGTGATTGCAGGCAACCACGATTGGGCCTTTCAGGAGACGCCAGATCAGGCCAGGCAGGCTTTGACCAACGCCATATACCTGGAAAACAGCGGCGTCGAGATTGAAGGCATACGATTTTGGGGATCCCCCTGGACGCCGACTTTCATGGATTGGGCGTTCATGCTGGAGCGTGGTGAGCCACTGTACGAAAATTGGCAAGGCATTCCGGACAACACCGATGTTCTCATCACTCATGGCCCGCCTCACGGCATTGGGGATGAGGTCAACCTGGGGTTCAAATGCCAGAATGTCGGATGCGTTGATTTGCTTCACCGAATCCAGCAACTCTCACTCAAAGCGCACATTTTTGGCCATATCCACGAGGGCTACGGGGAATACTGGCGGGGAAGCACGAGACTGATCAATGCCAGCACCTGTACGGCTCGCTACGAACCCAACAACGAGCCTGTCGTGGTAGAGATATGACAAGGTCATATTTGAACAAGGAGTTTGAATGACAGCGGAAGAACTGATTGAACATCTGAAATTATTGCCGCCGGAAACGCCTGTCCTGGTTGAGGGGTACGAAACCGGGTTCGATGATATTGTAGAGTTCACCTCAGAACAGGTTGTCCGGTACCGACATGCTCAGGAGTGGGATGGTGAATACCAACCACTCGACAGGTTCTCCAGCCAGGAAACCGGAGCGCTGCATGCCGCGGTAATCTGGGGACGTAGAGGCCATCGAAGGTAAGGCCATGAAGGATAAGAAATCTTACAGCTTGAGTGACCTGGTGGCCCAGTGTGACCCGAACGCGACGATGCCCGAGGCGCTGCAAGACTGGGAGCAGGCTGAGGCGGTTGGTCTGGAGCAGGTCGTTATGGGTGAGCAGGTTGATATTGGGGAGGCGGTCCTGCATTTTCGTGAAAAACTGGCCGGTCGTTTCGATATCGTTCAAATGATCCTGTTTGGCAGCCGAGCCCGTGGTGATTATCACGACGAAAGCGATGCCGATGTCGCGGTGATTTTGGCCGGGCAGCCAGGGAATTTCGTTGAGACCAAGATGGAGATGGCTGGTCTGGCGTTTGATGTGCTTTTGGATACTGGTGTGTTGATTCAGGCACTGCCAATCTGGGAGCGTGAACGGGCGAGCCCGAGGGACTACTCCAATCCAGAGTTACTCGAAAACCTTGCCATGGACGGCATTGTGCTTTGGCACGCGGGATAACTACGCTGGCTGTCAGGCATTGAAATCAGTGGAATGGAAACAATGAACTCACGGCTCCTCCAGTCCGCTCAATCCCTTTTCCCAGTATCTGCTATTTTGTTCCCCTCCCCCCTCAATCTCCCCATCGGTTCCATCTGCCGACCAAAAGATTTGGTGACTTCTTACCATCTCGTTGTATTAGCCACGAAAAAAGACAGTTTGGCGACCAAAAGCATCAGTGATTAGAAATACACTTTCTCTGTTGTGGCCAAAAGTCCGGATACCTGGACAAGATGTAGGGTTACGGTAGCCGAAATGAAAAGCCGGATTTAACGTCTGTTGTAGTTCATGGGGAAGTTCTAGGTATACATCGTGAAGGTGCCGAATTCGACACCACCGCCGATCTGGAGCTCCTTCCCTTGAGTGCGATGATTCAAATTCAATGCTGGGGATCCATCATGCAGGAACTTCATTTGTTTGGAAGCACCATAACGTTTATCCGCCTTAAGAACAGCGCTTTTAGTCCGCTTTCAGATCACGTCTACACGATTAATCGGAAGCGCACCAAGAACCCTGCGCTCGATAATTTTCTGGGAGGAGTGCTTGGGTTATTCGAGGACTACGCCGAAACGTTTATTTTAGAGGACGAACTGATATTTACATCCCAGGACTGTCTGATAGAAGCCTGGGACGCGACAGACCCATTTTTCATCCTGCTCCTTGTAAAGTCGGCATCAGGGCACGTTGACGATGCCATGGTAGATGAGCTGCGCCAGGTCCTGCTGGAGTTTACCTCGTCGATTCTGGAATTCGGCGCAGATATCTTTTCAGCGCCTTCGACAATCCTTACCGCCGAGCAACGCACGTTTGTGAGGGAGGCAGCCACAGAGTACCGTCGGCAACATAAAAACCAGACAATCATCGCACCATTCGAATGCTCGTTTCCCGGTTCAGGTCTACAACCGCTTCCCATTCAGGGCAAAATCAAACCTGCACCGTCGGATGTCGTAGATTCAAGTGACGAGGTTTTTCTGGCGCTATCCGATGGAATCAAAGCGGATGATTTATCCATCTTTCTTCGGAAGCTCAACGACATGGGAAAACCCCAGACGGACCGCACAGATACATACACCGCTGAACAGGAAAAACAGCTGCGCATCGCCGCTGAAGCTTATCTTGCGCCCATCAAGGCCATCGAGGTTACCGTCTGCACGAGACAAGACCTCAAGGGCGTTGTCAGACGCTATGTGAAGGATATCCGCCCCATTACTGACGCGGAGATTCATACCAAAATCGCTAGCAATCAGTTGGCGCTGTAAAGCGCCGCTGATTGTCGTCTTAGGCGGCACTGATGGTGGCGCATTGCATTTGAATCAGAACACCGACAGCGAGGAATACGAGAGCAAGCTCATAAGAATTGCGCACAGTTCCAGTCTTAGATCGCGAGAGTATCAGGCCACCATAGTCGCTCACGCGAGCATTCGTGCCTCTATCCCTCATATACACCGGAAAGCCATCCAAGTTGGACCTGATTGAAGAATCCGGAAGCACATCGAAACCAGCCCCTCGCATTCCGGACATGATCTCTTCATTTCCATTTTTTGCAACAACTTTAAATTGACTACTCGGCACCTGAAAAAGCTCAAGCACGTGTTTTACCAATGCAAAATGCGACGCCTGGTACATAAGCAGCTGGCGATTCGGGCTCACAACGTAGCTAAGCTCATCCAGGTAATCGGCCGAGACGCCGCTCCAACCAAGGACCTCGTCCTCACTTAAAGACTCAGCGTGATGGATCATTCTGCTCCAGGCTTGATCCGAGACGGTCTCCAGCAGAGCATTAGGACAATCCGCACCCTTGAATTTTACGTTTTTGTCAGTGGGTGAGCTGAACCTCATGCGATTGTTTGCAAGGTTGATGACGGACTTTAACTGCGTCTGAACGTTAGGATGAATCTTCATGAGCTCTGCGGCCCGCTCGTAGCGCTGCCCCAACCCCACAAGCCGAAGCGTTCTCAAGAGGGCACCTAACGTAGGGGCCGGGTAATCCAGTGCAGCTACCATTTCCGGAGAGGCCGTTGCCGGTCTCGTTGGCAGATCGGAAATTTGAACAACGCCGGCTAACTTGCGGGCTCGCTGGTGGACTACCGGAGTCAACTGATCGATCCAATCTGTCACCAGGTGACAGTAATTTTTGAGCCCTGTACTCGGAAAGCGATGCCCCATCAAGCGGCCTGCAGCCATTGCGCTTCGACGTGAGACACCATCCGCTTCACCCAGTATCAAACGTTTCAAAGCTGGATAATCGAGGACGTCAGTTAGCTTATTCGACAGAGGGCTATCGAGGCCGAACAGCGCTGGAACAATCCGGTTGTAAAAACTGTGGCGACAGTGATGAAGAACCAGCGTGGGATTGCCCGTGACACTGCGAAGAATACGAATCAACGCCTCGGATATCCGCGGCGCAAGACTGGTGAGCACCGGAACCCCTTTGTCCGAGGTTTCACAGAGAATGGGCCGATTGGTTTCTGGCCAGGCAATCGTTTGATAGCGGGCCAGAACACCATCAATGAGATCTTGCTCGATCTCAGACAGCGTGAAAAGCAAAGGCACAGCACGACGACTTGGTTTGCTTTTCAATTTCCGGTACTGGTTATTTTGAACCAGGACCCAGTGGAACCGCTCATCTTCGCACCAATCTCTGCGCAATAGATTGATTGCCTCCTTGGCTCGCAAGCCAAAACGGTAGGTCAGGAGAAGAACAAATCCCAGCATCCTCTTATCATCGACCTCCAGACTACCGTCTTCCTGAATGACCTGTTGCGCAGCCTGGTACTCAGTTTCAGTAATCAGCCCAGGGCTCACCGACCGATAATCACTGGTGATATCCAGCTCATCCCACTCAGGCGAGGCCACGCCGTACCGTGAGGCCCAATTAAAAAAATCCTTGAGTCTTTTGCCGAACGCTCCGGTGTACCGGGATGTGAGAGTTTTGTACTCCAGCATGTCGGCGCACAGTTCCGTGATCTCATCGCTGTCGAGGCCCACCAAATCAACGTCATACAGCAAGCCCCGAACCGCCGGGGACAACAAGCTCCAATACGTCGTCAACGTATTCTTGGCGAAAGCATCGAACCGCTTTCGCCATTTAGCTTTTCCACGCCGAGCATGATCGGCAATCCATAGACCACTGAGAATCAAGCTCGGGCTGATCAAACCACGATAGTTCTCACAGATCGTTTGAATACTTTTATCGCACTCAAGGGCTTTGGACTGTCTCGGCTCATACTCATTCAAGGCAGCCGTGACGAGTTGAGTGAAGGTTTTTGCGTTTTCCTGGAGTCGCGTCTTATCGGTTTCCTGATCTCGTAAGCGCGCAGGAAGTCTTGATGGAAGTTCGGCAGCCTGATCCTCGTCACCTGGCAAATCGATAACGCGGTCATGAAGGATGCGGGCGAAATCCGACATCGAAGCACTGGTTGGTGGCGCGCGGTCACTCAACGCCGCCGCAACAATCCCAGGCATATCAGCCAGGTTGGATTGATTGATGACACCGCACAACCAGTCAACCAGTTCCAACATTGACGGATCAGGGTGACCTGAATGGTTGTCTTGATAGATCGCTAACAGACCCTTGAATTCGGTAATCTCCTTGGGCGCCGGCAGAGTGGCTCCGCACTTCTTACCCCACCCGTAGGCCAGCAAACTGGCGACCTTAAAACTGACCTCAAGCCTCTGTACCGGCGTCACGAAATCATCCGACGTGAGCGTTTCGCTGTACTCGAAGAAATACTGACGCTTGTGCTGTATCAGACGAAAATTATCCCCCTTGATCACATCGAGCAATAACTGCTGGTATCCGAGCCGCTTTTCCACCGACAACAGCACGGCTCCCAAGCAAAGGGCACGGGTTTTCGACAGCTTCGCCTTGTAAGAGGATTTATTGGTTAGCTCAGCCCAGTGTAGCAAGCGGTCACACACCGTCAGAGACGCTGCAATGTCTGGACTCATCAACGATCGCTCATCGCTGACCTTGATGAGTCGTTTTTTCAGGATTTTCTGTCTTGCTGCTCCAGAGTCCAGCGCCCCATCCCGTTCTTTCTGGTCGCTACCTTTGGGTTCAGGAATCGAATCGGTCTCTTGCCCGGGCTGTGTCATGAGCTTGGTAAGGACCCGAAAACGTACACTGGCCTGCGGGTGCGGCAAGTGATTTTCTCTTAACAGCATCCGATGACTCAGCCGGACCAGTTCGTCATCACTGATTTCGTTAAGTGGCCGCCCATTCAGGATCAACTCAATATCTGCCCGGGCCTGTTGAATCGCGGCTTTCAGCTTTTTCTTCCGATCACGGGCTCGGGCTCTGTGCCCAAACACCTCGGGCTCTCTATAGCTTCCTGGTGGGGTGTCGGCTAGAACCAGCAGGGGCGGCTCCGGGAGTGATGCTGGAAGCGCAAAGGGCAGTGAACGAAACACGTGTTCAATCACATCGCGGTAGTTCTTTGCGTCTTCTGCCCAACATCGGGCGGAATAATCACCGTAACTTGCAGCCCCCCGTTCCGCATGCCCCATCCACCCTTCGATGACTTCCGGGTCAACCCCTTCTTTCAATAACCGCTGGGCATACCTGTGGCGAAACAAATTATTGGGCAGCCCCCAGTCGAACAGCGAACAACTCAGGTCAGCGGCATCAGCCATGGAGTGCCAGCGAAGGTGGTCATCAAGAAGAAAGAACAACGGTATGCTCGGCATAGCCGTAGGCCCTTGGACCATGTCGGCTATTTGCTCCGCCAACTCTGGGCGGTGGGTACCGATAGCCTGACTCAAGTGGTTCAGATGACCAAGATAGAGCGCCAGCAACTCAATCGCAGCCTGCGGCAATGGAACCAAACGACCGTTATGGAGCCCTTCATCATTCTTGTCGTTGATGTAGACGCACTGGCGCGATAACGAGAAGTGATGAATCGATTCAAACGGATCCCTCAACGGGCGGGCGCCACTTGCAGCGTAAAGTGCCGTTACAACATACTGGCCCAGCACATTGTGATAGAAAACAAGCCCTCGTCCTCTTGCTTGCTCGAGCTTTTCCGTGGCTTGCTGAATTTCCTCGGACAGAACCGACTCAAGCGGGGCCAGAAGACTTCCCATCACATGAATGGAGTCTTGCTCGTTGGGTCCTTGCGTTACTTCTAGCTGCAAGCCTTTTTCGATCGCTTTAACGTCCCAAGTAGCATAGCTACAAGCTCCCGGAAGTGCGCTTCTCGGATGTGACGCCAACAACCTCGAAAAGCTGAAGTCGCCGCTTCGACCGAATAACTGCTGACCTTTGCATTGCGCCAACTTTGCGCTGGTGACCCGAGGAAAGTGCTTCTCAGCCTGGCCATTGAACCAGGTTTCCAGCTTGATCTCCGACAGCTTATTCCAGACCGCCCCCAGGGTGAGCTCCCCGCCAGACTCGTTGGCATCAATCACCCATTCCAGGGACTGCTTAACTTTTTCTGGAACGATGATGGCTAGATCGTCACGGAATGGCTCGACGAGATTCCTACTAACGTCATCAGGACGCCACGCACTGTGGCGTCTCGGCGATCGCCGCTTAAGAAACATGAAGTCTGGACTCAGGCTCCATTCATCGGTCATCTCGGTCCCAATTGGTATTCGCTCAACCAGCTGAAGTGATCGAGATAACTGTATGGCTGCCCAAACCAGAACACCGCCAAACCGGTCTCTCCTGTCCATCGTTTGCAATGTGCGCTCAACCCAGGACTCGACCAGCTGCACCTCTGGTGGCAAAAGGCGATCCCAGGTCCACGGCAGATAATGGGCCAGTTCCATTGTCTGCATGAACACACTTCCGGAGCTGAGAGTTTGCTGGGCCGCACTATCCGTTGGATCAACTTCAGTGACGTACGAAAAGGTTTCGCCCTCATCGTCATCAGAAACCGAGGGGATAACACTGTACGTCGAGTCTCCAGACTCGAACGGCAACTCATCAATCGGGGAGGGCTTGGATCTTAAATGAAGGGGAATCGCAGTGGTTTTTGCTGAAGTTCGCGATTCGATTTGGTGATACGAGCCGCTCGCGATGGAGAGTATCGCATTGAGAAATTCGTTATGGGTTTTCGGGCGAGATTTTACTTCCCTCATCACACCTGCCGCATTCTCCATTGCAGAGGTGAAGTTCTCAAAGGAATTTGGAGCGGAGCCGATCAGCTTCTTTGTTCTACTTAGTAACTCGTCAATCAATGCCCAACGACTGTCGAGCGAGTCGGCTTGTAAGAACCTGGCCGCACTGCTAACGGAGGTATCTGCAACACAACCAAAATCAATGAGCCGAATCGCTGCTTGACCAATGAGCCAGATACGCAAGCGCCGTCGATTACAAAAGACTTCTTCATCCGTGTTAGCGGCCAGCGGGTTAACAATCAAGCTCAACAAAAAAGTTCGGCTTGCGAGATCTTTGAACTGTCGCTTGTTCCTCTTAGCACCCCCGCCGTGCCCAATGCTGGGGTAGAGTTTGGTTAACCTTGAATCAGCAGCAAACTCGTCCGCGAATTTCTTAAGTTCGTGGACAACTGGGTTGAATGACCAGTCTGCGAGGATGGACTCGGATTCAGGGTGCCGCAACTCCTGCGCCAGGTTTTCAAAGCCAACCGTGAACTCGTCTAAGCCTAGGATGTGGAAACTCAGCTCGACCGGAAACTCCAGCCCTTGGTCTACCGCCCAATGACACAGGTCACCAAAGCGCTCTCCGAGCCTTAAGGTCATATTGTCCGCAACAGTCGCTGAAGATCTGTGCCAATCCTGCGCCACTTCTTTTGTCATTGATTGCTCTTAATGCCATGGCGAAATTATGAGTAATCATCTCTTATCATGTGGTTTTGTGCAACTTAAGGCAAAATAGCGACTATCTAGTAGTCGCCCCTGGTGTCCTACTCATAACCAGCTCCCGCTACCAAAAAAGAAAAAGGCAGGTCAGTTACCTTCACTGATCTGCCTTTTTTGCTTTCTGGGCGGCAGATTATTCCCATGGCCATTATTGCCGGGTGATGCCCCTTTCTGACC
>Ga0098069_100728_pt1 | contig 11630 bp, 9 predicted proteins | sample 27_taG_FD_92584 | JGI IMG/M metagenome (GOLD analysis project Ga0098069, IMG submission 92584) | Marine viral communities from Cariaco Basin, Caribbean Sea - 27_WHOI_OMZ | ecosystem: Environmental > Aquatic > Marine > Oceanic | place: Caribbean Sea: Cariaco Basin | collected 2014-11-09 | reverse complement strand
CCTAATTATTACATTAGAGACATAGATGATAAAGAAGACCTAACACAAATCACTTCTTTTGAAAATCCTTTTAAAAGTCTTGAAAACGTAAGTAAAGAAGTAATTACTTACGAGCGCGAAGATGGGTTGGAACTAAACGGAACACTTTATCTTCCTGCAGGATTTGACAAAGAAAACCCTGAAGAACATCCTATGATTGTTTGGGCTTACCCAAGAGAATACAAGGATAAAAATTCGGCTTCACAGAATACTTCAAACGCTAACAATTTCACTTATCCTTATTATGGCTCGCCAATCTATTGGGTAAACCGAGGTTATGTGGTTTTGGATGATGCCTCTTTCCCAATTATTGGAGAAGGTGAAGAAGAACCAAATGACAGCTTTAGAAAACAACTGGTTGCAAATGGAAAAGCAGCTATAGACGCAGTTGCCGAAATGGGTTATATAGATCGTGATCGTGTTGCGGTGGGTGGCCATAGTTATGGCGCATTTATGACCGCAAACCTGTTATCACATTCTAATCTTTTTGCGGCCGGGATTGCCAGAAGTGGTGCTTATAACAGAACCCTAACTCCTTTCGGATTCCAGAGTGAAGAGAGAAGCTATTGGGAAGCTCCGGAGGTTTATTATAATATGTCTCCTTTTATGCACGCCGATAAAATGAAAACCCCGCTTTTATTGATTCACGGGGAAGCAGATAATAATTCGGGAACTTACCCTATGCAGAGTGAGCGTTATTTTAATGCCTTAAAAGGACTGGGCGCTACTGCACGTTTGGTAATGCTGCCAAAGGAAAGTCACGGTTACAGCGCTAAAGAATCTGTTCTACATGTACTTTGGGAGCAAGACCAATGGCTAGAACAATATGTGAAGAATAAAGAAAAGGCAGGAAATATTGAAACTGCAGAGGAAATGAAAGATTAAAATTTAGGTTTTATACCTAAATTAGGCTGTTTGAGAAATCTTAAAATCGTCATCCTGAACTTGTTTCAGGATCTAAGCTGAAATATCCCGAAGCTTCGGGAAAGCTTGACGAAAAAAGAGCTTCTCAAACAGCCTTTTTTATTTTAGAATTTGCTGAAAAAATTTATTTGGAAATCTAGTTTCAAAATTCCTATTTAACCGAAGAATTTAGCATCTCATTTAGCGACCAAAAATAGGAAAAGCGCTATTACCATAGGGACGGTAACAACGCTCTTCCACAACCTAACCAATAAATAAAACCAACAATTATGACATATAATCGCGGAACCTATTAACTTCTATCTTTGCTTTGAGATCGTGCAGTAAATTATATAACCCAAAAAATGTGCGGTTTATATAAAGAAAGTGTTTACTTCCTCTATTTCCATTCATTTTTCGCAATTCGGTATCCTTACTATATTTTTCGCTGAGTGCTGTAATTGAATTCCAAAAGCTTTCGTCTGCAAAATCAAAAGTCTCTTCGTGAAATGGACCCGTGAATAAGCTCAGCATCTCATAGAATAATTCCGAAAAATATTTGATCTCTCGCTCAGAATCATCTTCTCGTAAAATTTCTAATTGAAAAAGTTTCTCGTTGAAAAATTCAGGATTATCAATATTTTCTTTTTTTGCCAGTTCAAAGTAAGGCACATAAAAATCATCTGGCACCTGCTTGATACAACCAAAATCTATAGCAATTAGATTAGCTTCTTTATCAATAAGGAAATTTCCCGGGTGAGGATCGGCGTGCACTTCTTTTAGACCGTGCATTTGGTACATATAAAAATCCCAAAGTGCCTGCCCAACCTTATTCGCTTTTTCCTGATCGGTATTTTCCTTTGCAAATTCACTTAAATGTTTCCCATTCATCCAATCCATCGTGATAATTCGCTCACTGGATAGATCTTCGTAATATTTAGGAAATTTAAGATTAGGAATATGTGCACAGGCTTCAGAAATTTCTTTACTCTGTTTTACTTCTAGAATGTAATCAGTTTCCTCGAGTAATTTGCCTTCAACTTCTTTAAAATACTTTGCGGAATCCTTACCCTGAAGATTAAACATTCGGGTAGCAATAGGTTTAACCATTGCAAGATCTGAACTTATACTTTCTGCAACGCCGGGATATTGAATTTTCACAGCAAGTTTTTTCCCATCTTTTTCGGCCTTGTGAACCTGGCCAATGCTGGCAGCATTCACAGATTCGCTCGCAAATTTATCGTATAATTCTTCAGGGTAAGCTCCGTTATATTTTTTAAATGTTTTTCTAACTAAAGGTGCAGAGAGCGGCGGCACGCTAAATTGCGCCAAACTAAATTTCTCTACGTAGGCATTTGGCAAAAGACTTTTTTCCATAGAAAGCATTTGCGCTACTTTGAGGGCACTTCCCTTTAAGCTTTTCAGACTATCATAAATATCATCGGCATTATCCTTATCTAATTCGTCTCTTGTAAAGTCAGAATTAAAAGCTTTTTTGCTGTAATACTTAAGGTAATTGCCTCCTAACTTCACTCCGGTTTGCATCAGTTTTGAAGTTCGGCCAATTTTGCCTGTTGGTATGTTATCTATTGTTTTCATGGTAATTTGAGGTAGACTTTCTTAAGCCATTTTTTCTTTCCATAGGAATTTTCCTAAATCTATAACCCTTTCTAGAGGGGTATTGTCGAACACATCAAAAACAGTGTTTACTGACTTTTCTATCGCAACATCGGTGCTTTCAAATTGAGCAGAATTGTCATCCATCCAAAATTTCATCAGGAACATTAGTTGTACCCAGGCTGCTTCTGAAAATATTTTTTCTGATTGCTGTAAAGCCTGAACGCCTTTATCTGCATTACCATCCTGAATAAGGTCTCTGGCAAAAGATTTTACCTTTTTTCTTAAACCTTTTAATTGCTGAAGGTTTTTAAGTTGACTTTCGTGCTCCTTCAGGGAGAATAACACATAACTTCTATTTGCAGTTAGCATTTCAAAGAAGGTATAATAGAAAGTAAGCATTTTCTCACGGTTAGTGAAAGTGTCAAATTCAGGACTTTTATGAAGCACGGTGATAGTATGCTCGTAAAATCTTTTCCAAATTCCATTTTGCAATCCTTCAAAACTTCCGTAGAAATTGTAGAATTCCTCTTCTTTAATCTTATTCTCCTTACAAAATTTATAAACCGTTTTAGGACGCTTCTCTTCTTCCAATACATAATCCATATATATTGAAATAAGCTTGTCTTTATCTAAAACTTTCTTGGTTGTATTTTTTTTAGCTGTGGCCATAATTGTTATTTCTTTTTCAAAGATACACTTTTGTTTAAGTTTTAATTCATAATATTAAACAAAAAGTTTGTTAAAAATACTCTTTGGTTAAATTGTGTTTCAGAAAGTTAGACGCTATGCTGCGTTTTACATTACAGCTTATGTCAGTTTGTCAGCGGAGTTTTAATGGTATTTTTTTTGACTATAAAAAGGCAACGTAAAATATTATTAAAACAAACATATATGGCAACCGGAAAAATTAATGTTTCTGTAGAGAACATTTTCCCACTGATAAAGAAGTTTCTTTACAGTGACCACGAAATCTTTTTAAGGGAGTTAATCTCTAATGCGACTGATGCAACCTTAAAATTAAAACACCTTACCGATATTGGCGAAACCGATGTAAAATATGGTAACCCGGTAATTGAGGTAAAGATTGACAAAGAGGGCAAAAAACTTCACGTTATAGACCAGGGTGTTGGAATGACGAAAGAAGAAGTTGAAAAATATATTAATGAAGTAGCTTTCTCTGGTGCTGAAGAATTCCTTGAAAAATATAAAGACTCTGCTAAAGACAGCGGAATTATTGGTCATTTTGGTCTAGGGTTCTATTCTGCCTTTATGGTGGCAAACAAAGTAGAAATCCTTACCAAGTCTTATAAAGATGACCAGGCTGCACATTGGGTTTGTGAAGGTACTACTGATTTCACTCTGGAAGAAGCCGATAAAAAAGAGCGAGGAACCGAAATCATACTTCATATAAATGAAGAAGATGAAGAGTTCTTAGAAGAAAACAGGATCCAGGAATTATTGGTAAAGTATAACAAGTTTATGCCTATCCCAATTAAGTTTGGTACCAAGGAAGAAACTTTACCATTACCGGAAGATGCTCCTGAAGATGCTGAGGCTGAAACCAAAACGGTAGATAACATCATCAATAATCCTTCTCCAGCCTGGACCAAACAGCCAACCGATTTAGAAGACCAGGATTATAAAGATTTCTACCGCGAATTGTATCCAATGCAATTTGAGGATCCATTATTCCACATCCACCTTAATGTAGATTATCCGTTCAATCTTACCGGAATTCTTTATTTCCCTAAGATGACGCAGGATATGAATATTCAGAAGGATAAAATTCAGCTTTATCAAAACCAGGTTTTTGTAACCGATAATGTAGAAGGAATTGTTCCGGAATTCTTAACCATGCTTCGCGGGGTTATAGATTCTCCAGATATTCCGTTGAACGTTTCTCGTTCTTATCTTCAGGCAGATGGTGCAGTTAAAAAGATCTCCAGCTATATTACCCGTAAAGTAGCAGATAAATTGAAATCTCTTTTCAATAATAATCGTGAAGATTTTGAGCAAAAATGGAACGATATTAAGATCGTTATCGAATACGGAATGCTTTCTGAAGATAAATTCTACGAAAAAGCGCAGAAGTTTGCACTTTACCCAACCGTAGATAACGAGTATTATACTTTTGATGAACTTCAGGAGAAATTAAAAGATAACCAAACCGATAAGGATGGAAATCTAGTAGTGCTTTATGCTTCTAACCAGGATGAGCAACACAGTTATATTGATGCGGCAAAAGCCAAAGGTTATAAGGTACTGTTATTAGATTCTCCAATTATCTCTCACCTACTTCAGAAGATGGAAGGTGAGAAAGAGAAAATCTCTTTTGTTCGTGTAGATTCAGATCAGGTAGATAACCTCATCAAAAAAGACGAAGAGAAGATTTCAAAGCTTTCTGAAGAAGAAAAGGAGAAACTTAAAGCAGACTTTGAAAAAGTAATTCCGAAGGAAAAATATACCGTTCAAATGGAAGCGATGGATAGCGACGCAGCGCCATTGCTAATCACGCAACCAGAATTTATGCGCCGAATGAAGGAAATGCAGCAAACCGGTGGCGGCGGAATGTTTGGAATGGGAAATATGCCAGAAATGTATAACCTGGTGGTAAATACCAATCACCCGTTAATTTCCGAAATCCTAAATACCAAAACCGAGAAGAAACAGGAACGCTTAATTAAGCATTCTCTAGATCTTGCGAGATTATCTCAAAACCTGCTTAAAGGAGAAGAGCTTACTAATTTCGTAAAACGTAGTTTCGATATGGTAAAGTAATTTCTTCCTAGGAGGAAAATTTTGAGAAGGCCTGGAAACTTAACTTTCCAGGCCTTTTTATTTTATATAAACTAGAAGTTTGAAAAAGATAGATAGAGAACAAAAAGTTTAGTTCTTAGAGATAGATTCAACCCCTGCACTTAAATTCCGCTTAATAATTTGATAAAATCGTTCTACATCGTAGGGCTTTACAATAATATCATTCATCCCAGAGGCGTAAATCTCGTTTCTAACCTCTTCGATTTCTACCGCGGTTAATGCCACTACCGGTACGTGTTTGTTGAATTTTCTAATACGTTTAGTAGTTTCCATTCCATTGATTCCCGGCATATTCAAATCCATTAGAATAAGATCAAAATTTTCAGAAGAGGCTTTTTCTATAGCTTCCACTCCATTGGAAGCCACTATGCATTCAAAATTTTGTTTTTCTAAAATTCTACGGGTAACCACCTGGTTGATTCTATTATCATCTACCACAAGAATTTTTTGTTTTTCCTTCAAATTATCTAAATAAACCTCATGTGCAAAACCGGCTTTTTTAGTAGGAGACTGATCCTCTTTAAGACTAAGACTAAAACAAAACAACGAGCCCTCGCCTTCTTTGCTTTTTAAATGAATTTGGGAATCAAACAATTCAAGCAAACGTTTAACAATAGGCAAACCAAGCCCCGTTCCCTGATAATTATAATTAGAAGATTTAAGTTGAGAAAATTCCTCGAAAATTACTTTCTGTTTACTTTTCGGAATCCCTATGCCATCATCTTTTACTTCAAAATAAACTACGGACCTGTCTTCCACCCGGGCCTGTAACTTTACACTTATAAAAACGTTACCATTTTCGGTAAATTTTACGGCGTTCCCCACGAGGTTCATAAGTATTTGAGACAAGCGTACAGGATCACCAATTAGGTCTTCCGGTATTTTTTCGTCTATATGATAATGCACCTTGTTTTTATTCTGAAGACGGGTAAACTCGAAAGTATTTACAATACTTAACACCAGCTCCCTAATATTAAACGGAATATTCTCCAGCTTTACCTGGTTAGACTCCATTTTATTCATTTGTAGCACATCATTGATAAGTGCCAAAAGATAATCGGCTGAAAATTTTAATGATTTTAGATCGCTTTCATGTTTTTTCAGGCTTTTATCATCTAATAATAAGGAAGCAAGCCCTACTACACCATATAGGGGCGTTCGCAACTCGTGACTTACAGTGGAAAGGAATTCCGTTTTCAATTTAGAAAGACGTTCTGCATTATCCCGGGAATCCCTTAGCTGGTTGTTCTTTTCCTTTAGCTGGTGAATAAGCTTTTTTCTATCCTGATTAATTTTATTCAAGATTAAAAGAATGATAATTAGAATAAGAGAAGCAACTACCATAATGAGAATTTTTTCGGTAGATTTTGCTATTAATTCATCCTGATAAGCCTGCTCTTTCTTTGATATCTCCAGGTTGCGGCGATATTCATTTACATCAAACCGGGCATTGGCGGCTTCAATTTGTGCCAGTTTATCTTTTTCGAAAAGCTGAGCATTATAATTATCATATTTTTCAAGGCTTTTGTAAGCCGCTTCAAATTCCCCTTTTTCAAACAACATTGCGGCGTAATCTTTACAAATTAAAGAGGCAGGCAACACCAAAGAATCTTTTTCTGCCAGTTTTAAACCCTGGGTAAAATAATATTCAGCAGAATCGAGTGCATTCGTTTTATGGTGATATTTCCCTAATAACATATAAAGTTGAGAACGGGCATTATTATTTTCTTTACCCTCTAAAAGTTTGAGAGATTCATTAAGATAAGGGTACGCCTGCGAATATTTCTTCTCATCCATATAAGTCCAGGCAATATTGACAGTGGGAATTAATTTTTCTTCCGGAACTTTTAAACTGTCTGCCAGGCCAATTACCTTGTTATAATATGTAATCCCCTTTTCCTCATTACCCTTTTCTTCAGAATATATATTGCCTAAATTATTATAGATATAAATTAATAAAGTATCGTTTTCCAAACTATGGGCAATCTTCAACGCTTTTAAATAATTAGATTTTGCGCGCGGGTTATCCTTTAATTCATTGTAAGCTATCCCTAAGTAATTGTGAGCATGGAATTTGTAGTAATTATCTCCTGAATTTTCGGCGTGTTCAAGTAGAATATAGGCATGCTCAATACCATCCTTATAATTGTATTTGGTTAAATATTCTGTAGTAATCTCGGTTAAATGCTCAAGACTATCTTTAGAAACAGGCTTATTATTTTGCGCAGAAAGCAAATTAAAACCTATTAAACAAAAAGTAAGCAGAAGGTAATTATGTTTCAATATTCCAGTAAGTTAGGTTGTAGAAAGGGTCTCGAAAATTACTTTATTTTTGCCAAATACACAAGATTTTCAGTATTTTACAGACAATTTTCTTAAAAAATATAATTGATGCTGAAAATATATTTTTATCTTTAAAATATGCAATACCCCTGGCATCTTTATCTCATGGGCGCGATGTATATCGTAGCCGGAACAATCCACTTTATAAAACCTAAAATGTATATGCGTATTATGCCTCGCTATTTACCTGCGCATAAAACTCTCGTTTTACTCAGCGGCCTGGCCGAGATCTTTCTTGGATTTATGCTATTCTTTCCTGAAACAAAAGATCTTGCGATCTACGGAATTATTTTAATGTTACTGGTTTTTCTCCTGGTACATTTCTATATGCTTTCCTCAAAAAAAGCCGGTGCCGGTATTCCAAAATGGGCTTTGTTGCTAAGGGTCCCACTGCAATTTTTTCTTATGTATTGGGCCTGGTTCTATTTACAATTTTAAAAGATGAAATCAGAAATTTTTAGTTTGCCTGATGCAGAGCTGGAGTATTTCCCTAATTTTCTAAACAAAGAAAAAGCTGATCTTTTGCTCCAGAAGTTGCTAAAAGAAGTTCCTTGGCAACAACAAAATATTAAGCTCTTCGGAAAAGAGATTCCGCAGCCACGCTTAACAGCATTCTATGCCGAACAGGGAATTTCCTATACTTACTCCGGATTACAGCTTAAACCAAATAGTTTTTCAACTGAATTGTGGGAATTAAAACAAGCTACCGAAGAACTTTCAGGCTTTGATTTCAATACCTGCCTTGCCAATCTTTATCGGCATGGAAATGACAGTATGGGCTGGCACGCCGATGATGAAAAGGTGCTAGGTAAGAATCCCGTCATTGCTTCCATTAGCTTAGGAGGCATCAGAAGGTTTCAATTTAAACATAAAACCAATAAAGATTTAAAGGAAAGTATTGAACTACAACACGGCAGCCTGCTAATTATGAAAGGCAGTATGCAGCATTTCTGGAAACACCAACTCCCAAAAACTAAAAAAGAAGTTGCTCCCAGGATCAATCTTACTTTTAGAAAAATAAATTAAAAAAGCCATTGAGAATAGTGCTTCACAATGGCTTTTCTAAAATAATTTCAGGCTTAAATTTACCCGTAAATCTCATTTAATATTTTCGCTAAGCGTATGCCGCCTTTTTGTAACTGCTTTAGCACAGTTGGTAAATGCTCATACATATATTCGTATCCCAGCTTCTCTCCTACTTCAACCGAATCGTAAAGTTCATCTGCCATTTCGCGAGACTCGTATACCCAGTCTATAACCTCACCTTTTTCAATAGCTTCTATTTGGGCTCGGCTTAATGTACGGCTATTTTCAGCAAGTTCAGTATAACTCATTTGGTAAGAGTCTATCATTTGGCTATCCCAAACCCGGTGAATATTAGAACCTTCGTTATACCAACGCACCTGTATATCGTTTCCGCCCTTATCTGCTCCTCTTCCTACGTGAAAAGGCTGGTGAAGATCACCTACAAAATGAACCAACATTTTAAGGTAGAATTGCTTTTCTTCTTTACTTGCATTTTTGTCTTTTAAAACCTCTTTACACTTTAAAATTGCCTGGTATAAATCTCCCTTAGGATTTGCGGTTTCTTCATTATATTTTTCCTCATCAGGTGCTAGATTCACATAATGCCACGGCCCATATTTTCTGAAATCTGGGTCACTTTTAATATCATCGGCATAATTTGCTACAAAGGCTAAGCCCTGGCCGTTTAAAATTTTATCTATTGCTTTTTTAGCTTTCTTGTTCAAATAGTTTTCGGCTATTTCTCCGGTGGCGCGGTGTCCCGTTTTCCCCCAGTCATTATCATTGGCAAAACCAGTGTTTCCCATTAATAATACAAAAGCTAACATCAGTAATTTTTTCATCTATAGATTTTTTAAAGATTAACGAAGATAAAAGCCTATCTCCATTATAGTTTTTGCAAATATAATGAAGCCCATATTTTTTATATGTTAAATCTTTTCCAGGCTTAAACTAATATAATATATTTATGATATCAATTTAATATCAACCAATTTTAGAACATCATGACTCAGGAAAAAGAACTCAAGGCCTCAAACGGTTATATAATGCTGTTTGTATTTTTAATTTTATTCTTTGGAAGCATTATAGGTTTCATTGTACTCAGCAATGCCTGGTTTATTCTTGGAATAATTATCGCACTATTTATCCTACCCGGACTTATTCTGGTTAATCCAAACGGTTCCAGGGTACTTTTACTTTTTGGAGATTATAAAGGCACGGTTAAGCAAAACGGACTCTTTTGGGTAAACCCTTTTTACACCAAAAAGAAAATTTCTCTCCGCGCCAGAAACTTTGACAGCGAACGCCTAAAAGTGAACGATAAGTTGGGAAACCCAGTAATGATAAGTACTATCCTGGTTTGGAGGGTACGCGATACCTATAAAGCCTCTTTTGATGTTGATAATTTTGAAAATTTCGTAGTGGTACAAACAGATGCTGCGGTTAGAAAACTTGCCAGTCTATATCCTTATGATAATTTTGCCGACGAAGGTTTAGATGAAGATATCACCTTGCGTTCCAGCGTAAATGAAGTTAGTGATGCTCTGGAAAAAGAGCTGGAAGAACGCTTACATATAGCAGGAATTGAGGTTCTGGAAGCTAGAATTGGTTACCTGGCTTACGCCAACGAGATTGCCAGTGCGATGTTAAAACGCCAACAAGCAACAGCAATTGTTGCTGCCCGACACAAAATTGTTGAGGGTGCGGTGAGTATGGTAGAAATGGCCTTACATCAGCTAAACGAAAAAGAATTAGTAGACCTCGATGCCGAAAGACGTGCAGCAATGGTTAGCAATTTAATGGTGGTTCTTTGTAGTGATAAAGATGCTACACCCGTAGTTAATGCCGGTACTTTAAATCATTAAAAATGCCTATGAGACATTTAAAGTTTAGTTTAATCTTAATTTTCCTAGGAAGTATTAGCGCCTTCGCCCAGGAAACAACATTTTCTGAAGAAGAGATTGCTATAGATAAATTTACCGACGGAACTCTCACCCGGCCCTCTAATGCTGAAAACCCTCCTTTGGTAATTTTTATTCAGGGCTCGGGCTTAACCAATCGTGATGGCAACCAAAGTGGTATGCAGAGTGATTTTTCAAAAAAAATTGCTCATCAATTAGCTGAAAATAAAATTGCAAGTTTCAGATTTGATAAACGAAGTATTAAAGCAAAGGAGTTAAACCTGGAGACAATTTCATTTAACGACTTTATAACCGATGTAGAAAATATTCTTAGCTACTTTAAAAAAGAAAACTTCAGCAAATATGTTATTGCAGGACATAGTCAGGGTTCGTTAATAGGAATGATTGCTGCAAAAGATAATGCAGATGCTTTTATCTCGCTTGCGGGCCCAGGAGAAAGTATTGATTCTCTTTTAGTCAAACAACTTTCAGCACAATTACCTCAGCTAAAAGATGATATCACTAAAAGTTTACAGGAAATTAAGATAACCGGAAGTACTTCAGATTACCCGAAGATCTTTGAAATGGTTTTCCATCCTAAAAATCAAGCTTTTTTATCTTCCTGGATGAAATATGATCCTTCAGAAGAAATTGCCAAACTCAAAATTCCAGTTTTGGTGATAAACGGAACAAATGATGCCCAGGTAAAAGAAGAACAAGCCAAAATTCTACATAACGCAGCTCTTAATTCCGAATTAGTATTATTGGAGAATATGAACCACGTTTTTCGCGAAATAGCTTCTAATGATTTAACTAAAAACTACCAGACATATAATAATCCTGAATTACCCTTGCATCCCGAATTAATTCCGGTTTTAACCGATTTTATTAAAAATCTGGAAATTAAATAAAATGAGTAATAAAAAAGCATTCGCCCTTAGAGTTGACGAAAAGATGCTGAAAGCCATTGAAAAATGGGCT
>Ga0098069_100721_pt1 | contig 11707 bp, 12 predicted proteins | sample 27_taG_FD_92584 | JGI IMG/M metagenome (GOLD analysis project Ga0098069, IMG submission 92584) | Marine viral communities from Cariaco Basin, Caribbean Sea - 27_WHOI_OMZ | ecosystem: Environmental > Aquatic > Marine > Oceanic | place: Caribbean Sea: Cariaco Basin | collected 2014-11-09 | reverse complement strand
CAGGCCGATGCTCGCCATTTCGGCGAGGTTGGCGCCCTTGCCGCCGGTCACGGTCTTGTCCTTCTGCCTTGCATTCGTATGCGGCGCGTTCCCGCCGAAGGTGAAGACCGTGTCGTTACTCATCAAGGCAATCCCTACAACTTGGACCACATGGACCACGGTCCATGGAGCAATAATTCATCAGCCCTCGATGCGGCTGAAATCGGCGACTTTGTGCACCGCAGCACGGAAGCGCGCAAGCAGGTCGAGCCGGTGTGCCCGCTTGTTTTCTTCATCGGCATTTACCGTCACTTCTTCGAAGAACCGGTCGATCGGTGCCCGCAAAGCGGCCAGTGCGGCCATCGCGGCGGAGAAGTCTTCCGCTGCAATGGCTCGGCTCGCTGCCGGTTCCGAATTTGCCAAGGCGTCCATGAGCGCCTTTTCGGCCGGTTCGGCCGCGTAGGAAAGCTCGCTGGCGTGGCGCTGCTCCATCTTGGCCGCGACCACTGCCTTCAGATCGGGATCGTCGACAATCGCCAGCGGGTCTTCCTCGCCCGTCCGCGCGATTTCGCCTTCGGCGCCGTGCCAGTCCTCCTTCTTGAGGATATTGGCCGCACGCTTGTAGCCGGCGAGCAAATTGGCGCCGTCTTCGCTGTCCATGAAGGACTGGAGCGCATGCACGCGGGCAAGCAGGCGGACAAGGTCGTCCTCGCCGCCAAGCGCGAAGACCGCATCGATCAGGTCGTGGCGAACGCCTGCCTCGCGCTGCTGGACCTTGAGGCGGTCGGCGAAGAAGTCGAGGAGGTCGCCTTGGGCAACGCCGAAACGAAGGTCGTTGTCTTGTACGATGCGGATAACACCCAGCGCCGCACGACGAAGTGCGAAGGGGTCTTTCGATCCGGTGGGCTTCTCATCGATCGAGAAGAAGCTGCGCAGCGTATCCAGCTTGTCCGCCAAGCTCACAGCCACCGTCACCGGTGCGGTCGGAACGTCGTCGCCCTGCCCGACCGGCTTGTAGTGATCGCGGATCGCGTCGGCGACGGCATCGGGCAGGCCCTCGGCGCGGGCGTAATAGCCGCCCATAAGGCCCTGCAGTTCGGGAAACTCGCCGACCATTTCGGTGACCAGATCGGCCTTGGCGAGCCGCGCCGCCTGTTCGGCCATGTCGGCGAGGTCTTCCCGGCTCAAGCCGTCACCCCCGCGCAGGCGGGGGTCCAGCTGGCCTGAATTGCCCGTACCACCGCCGTTATCTGGATTCCCGCCTTCGCGGGAATGACGGGTGTTGGGTTTGACGATTTCTTCCTCAACCAGCCAGCGCGCCAGCTTGGCCACGCGGTCGACCTTGTCGGCCACGGTGCCCAGCTTCTCGTGGAAGGTGATCCGCTCCAGCCCCTTGGCGTGCTCGGCGAGCGTCTTCTTGCGATCGACGTCCCAGAAGAAGCGCGCGTCGGACAGGCGCGCGGCGAGGACCTTGCGGTTGCCGTCGACCACGCGCGCGCCGCCATCCTCCGCCTCGATATTGGCAGTGCAGATGAAGGCGTTGGCGAGTTCGCCCTTTTCGTCCTCGCAGACGAAATACTTCTGGTTGACGCGCGCAGTCAGCTGAATGGTCTCGGGCGGGACCTCGAGGAAATCCTCCTCGAACCGGCCGAGCAGCGGAACGGGCCATTCGGTCAGGCCTGCGTTCTCGATCACCAGCCCCTCGTCCTCGACGAGGCGCAGACCGGCTTCGTTGGCGACCTTGGCGGCGCCCGAGCGGATCAGGTCCTGCCGCTCCTCATGGTCGACGATGACGTGCCCCGCGCGCAGCTTCATCGCGTAGTCGTCGGCATTGCCGATCGTGATGTCGCCCGAGTGGTGGAAGCGGTGCCCCAGCGTGACCGCACCGCTGGTAACGCCGTGCACTTCGCAGTCGACCACTTCGTCGCCCAGCAGCGCGACGATGCCCGACAGCGGGCGCACCCAGCGCAAGGATTCGGTGCTGATCGAGGCACTGCCCCAGCGCATCGACTTGGGCCAGCTGAAGTCGCGGATAATCGCGGGGATCGCTTCGGCGAGCAGGTCCGCTGTCGCGCGGCCGGGTACGTTCTTCACTGCGAAATAGGTTTCGCGGCCCTTGACCTCGCGCGTTTCGAGATCGGCCTTGTCAACGCCAGCCTTGCGGCAGAAACCGTCGATCGCCTGATCGGGAGCGCCGACGGGCGGGCCCTTCAGTTCTTCGCTGACGGCCTCGGTCGCCAGCGGCAGGCCGCGCGCGATGAGCGCGAGGCGGCGCGGGGTCGACCAGACGGTGATCTCGCCCGACTGGACCCCGGCGGCATCCATTTCGCGGCGGAACAGCTTTTCGAGTTCGGCGCGCGCGCCAGCCTGCATGCGCGCAGGGATTTCTTCGCTGCGCAGTTCAAGGAGGAAATCAGACATTCGCCACCTCCGTCGCCCCTGCGCAGGCAGGGGCCCAGATAAGCGCGTTGGCGAGCTCCTCAGGGGGCAGATAGGCTCCTGCCTTCGCAGGAGCGACGGGAGCGGGTAAACGGATCATTTCGACCACTCCGGATATTTCTCGGCCCAGGCGGGCGCTTCCTTCGCCATATGCGCTTCGCAGCTGCCGCGCGCGAGATCGCGGACGCGGCCCATGTAGCTGGCGCGCTCCTGCACGCTGATCACGCCGCGGGCCTGCAACAGGTTGAAGATGTGGCTTGCCTCCACCGCCTGTTCATAGGCGGCGATCGGTACGTCATTGGCGAGCGCGTTCTTGCACTCGGCCTCGGCCTTGTTGAACAGGTCGAACAGCGCGTCGGTCTCGGCGACTTCGAAGTTCCACTTCGACATCTGCTTCTCGTTCTCGAGGAAGACGTCGCCATAGCTCACGCCGCGATCGTTGAAGGCGAGATCGTAGACACTGTCGACGCCCTGGATATACATCGCCAGGCGTTCGAGCCCGTAGGTCAGTTCGCCCGCCACCGGCTTGCAGTCGAACCCGCCCATCTGCTGGAAATAGGTGAACTGGGTGACTTCCATCCCGTCGCACCAGACCTCCCAGCCCAGTCCCCAGGCCCCCAGCGTCGGGCTTTCCCAGTCGTCCTCGACGAAGCGGATGTCGTGCTTGAGCGGATCGATGCCGATCACTTCGAGGCTCTTGAGATAGAGGTCCTGGATATCGGGCGGGCTCGGCTTCAGGATCACCTGGTACTGGTAATAATGCTGCAGCCGGTTGGGGTTCTCGCCATAGCGGCCGTCGGTCGGGCGGCGGCAGGGCTGGACGAAGGCGGCGTTCCACGGCTCGGGGCCGAGCGCGCGCAGCGTCGTCGCGGTGTGGAAGGTGCCTGCGCCCATGCGCATGTCGTAGGGTTGCAGGATGAGGCAGCCCTGCGCGCTCCAGAAATCGTGCAGCGCGAGTATCATGTCCTGGAAGGAATTTTGCGGATTGCGGTCCATGGCGCGGGGCAATGGCGCAAGGTGTTTCACCGGTCAATGCCGCAGCGCGGCGCGCTTCCCCGGGCAATATGCCGGGGCGGCTTGGCAAGCAGCCCCAAGCGCCGGTATCCCGCAACGCCCAACCGAACGGAATCATCGCGCATGCCCATATCCAAGCTACGTCCGGCGCTGCTGTCGCTCGCCCCGCTGGCCTTCGTCCTGCAGGGCTGCGCCAGCTACCCCGCGGCCGAAAGCCCCGCCCCGCCGCCCGCCCCCGTCGCCGAACCGCCGGCGCCCACGGGCCCGGGCCTGTGGAAGGTCGCCGACGAAGACACGACGATCTATCTGTTCGGGACCGTGCACGCGCTGCCCGAAAGCGTCGAATGGTACCGCGGGCCGATCGAGCAAGCGCTGGCGCAGACGCAGGAACTGGTGACCGAGATCCCCAGCGGCGCCGCGCTCGATCCTGCAGCGCAGCAGCAGGTAATGACCAAGGCGCTGCTGGCCGACGGGCGCACGCTGCGCGACCTGCTGGGCGAGGATGATCGCGCGAAGTTCGAAGCCGCGCTGGCCGGGATGAACATGCCGCCCGCCGCCTTCGACCAGTTCGAACCGTGGTTCGCGGCCATGACGCTGTCGATCGTCCCCCTGCTCCAGGCCGGCTACAAGGCGGAAAGCGGGGTCGAGATGAAGCTGGAGGAACTCGCCCCGGCCAGTGCGGCGCGCGGCGCGCTCGAAACGCTCGAATGGCAGATCGAACTGTTCGACACGCTGCCGGTGGAATCGCAGGTCGCCTTCCTGATGGTCTCGGCCGACAATATCGACGACATCGTCCCGATGATGGACCGCATGGTCGAAGAATGGCTCGATGGCGATGCCGACGGGCTGGCCGCGCTGCTCAACGAGGGGCTGACCGATCCGGTGCTCGCCAAGGCGCTGCTCTACGATCGCAACGAGCGCTGGGCCGAATGGATCGATACGCGGCTGGATGAGCCCGGCACGGTGTTCGTTGCCGTGGGCGCGGGGCATCTGGCGGGCGCGATGAGCGTGCAGGACTATCTCACCGGCCGCGGGCTGGCGGTGACCCGCGTGCAATAGCTGTCCCATCGTCGGACCGCGGGCTTTTCCCGGCTTGCGCGGCCGCGCGTTCCATGCAGACAGGCCATGTGACGTTTCGCTTATCCTCCCGGCCTGCCCGCATGCTCGGCCTTGCGCTGGCGCTGCTGCTCGCCGCTTGCGACAGCACGCCCGATGCCGCCAAGCCCGATGGGCCGCACCCCGCATTGTGGGAAATCACCGATAGCGCGGGCGCAGTCGAGGGATGGCTGTTCGGCACGATCCACGCGCTGCCCGACGGGGCCAAGTGGCAATCGCCGCGGCTGACCGAAACGCTTGGCGATGCCGACATGCTGGTCGTCGAAGTGGCCGATCTCGGCAATGGCGAGGACCTGTCGAAGCTGTTCCAGCAGATGGCCTTCGACCGGAGCGAGGGGCCAGTGATCGAGCGGATCGATCCCGCGCTGCGCGGCGAATTCGAGGAACTGCTGGTCAAGGCCAAGGTCCGCCGGAGCTATTTCGACCCGATGGAAAGCTGGGCTGCGGCGCTGGCGCTGGCGCAGGTCGCGCAGACAAACAAGGCGGAAAACGGCGCCGACCGCGTGCTGCTGGCCGCCTTCGACCAGCGCGAGGTCGTCGAACTCGAGGGCGCGCGCGCGCAACTGGCCATCTTCGATACGTTGCCCCAGACCGAACAGCGCGACCTCCTCAATGCCGTGATCGAGGAAGCGCGCGAATATGGCGACAAGGGCGATACGCTGGCCAACGCCTGGTTGGGCGGCGACACCGACCTGCTGATCGAGCTGACGCGGCGCGGGATCCTCGCCGACCCCGAACTTGCGCAGGTCCTGCTGTATGACCGCAACCGGTCCTGGGCGGCGCAGATCGAGAACCTGCTTTCCGCCAGCGAACGCCCACTGATCGCGGTGGGCGCGGGCCACCTGCTCGGCGAACGCGGTCTGCCCGCCCTGCTCGAAAGCCGCGGCTACACCGTCAGCCGCCTCGAATAGCGCCGCCCGGCAGGCGATGCCGCTTGCTTTTCACGCCCGCCCTGCGTATGCGCGCGCCCTTCGGCACCATGGTCATCCCTGGAGGCGTGGTGGACCGAGCAACCAAATAGCATTCGAAAGGTAAGTGCCATGAGCGACGCTCTGACCCTGCCGGCCGAGGCGCGTGAACGGGCTGGCAAGGGAGCCTCCCGTCAGCTGCGCCGTGAAGGCCGTGTCCCCGCCGTGATCTACGGCGGCAAGGAAGACCCCATCATGATCCACGTCGAGGAGAAGGAACTGGTCAAACAGCTGATGACCGGTCACTTCATGAACTCGATCGTCGAGGTCGAAATCGGTGGCAAGAAGGTCAAGACGCTTCCCAAGGACGTCGCTCTCAACCCGGTCACCGACCGTCCCGAGCACGCCGACTTCTTCCGCCTCGCCAAGGGCGGCAAGATCGAAGTTTCGGTCCCCGTCGTGTTCCTCAACGAGGAAGCCAGCCCCGGCCTGAAGAAGGGCGGCGTGCTGAACGTGGTCCGTCACGAGCTGGAACTGGTCTGCGACAACGACAAGATCCCCGGCGAGATCGAAGTCGATGTCACCGGCAAGGAAGTCGGCGATTCGATCCACATCAGCGAAGTGCAGCTGCCCGCCGGCAGCGAAAGCGCGATCACCGATCGCGACTTCACCATCGCCACGCTGGTTGCTCCCTCGGCGCTCAAGAAGGCCGAAGGCGATACCACGCAGGACGGCGAAACCGATCCGCAGGATGTCCCCGCCACCGAACAGGGTGTCGACGAGGACGCTGCGCAGGAACAGGCAGACAAGAGCGAGTAATCGCCTCTTGCCTCACCGCAACGAAGCGCCGGTCCCGCGAGGGGCCGGCGTTTTGCGTTTGGCCCCATCCTCGCTAGAGGACCCCGCATGCAGATCTGGACAGGCCTTGGAAATCCCGGACCGAAATATGCGATGAACCGGCACAATGTCGGCTTCATGGCGGTCGACGTCATCGCGGCGATGTACGATTTCGGCCCGGTCCAGAAGAAGTTTTCCGGCTGGGCGCAGGAAGGCCGGATCGGCACGCACAAGGTGCTGCTGCTCAAGCCCGCGACCTTCATGAACGAAAGCGGCCGCGCGGTGGGCGAAGCGCTGCGGTTCTACAAGCTCGAACCCGATGCGCTGACGGTGTTCCATGACGAGCTCGACCTTGCCGCCTTCAAGGTCAAGGTCCGCATGGGCGGCGGGCTGGCGGGCCATAACGGGCTGCGGTCGATCAACCAGCACCTTGGCCCCGATTTTCGCCGCGTGCGGATCGGCATCGGCCACCCCGGATCGAAAGAGCGCGTCCACGGCCATGTGCTGGGCAATTATGCCAAGAACGAAATGGACCCGCTGGCCGACATGCTGGCGTCGATGGCGGCCGAAGCCGAATGGCTGGCCAAGGGCGACGACGCCCGCTTCATGAACGATATCGCGCTCCGCCTGCAGGACTGAACCGGCGACGAGTCGAAATGTCCCGGTCGGAGACAATCGTGCAAAGACGGTTCGAAAAGTTCGAATGCTCCATTATCGCGGCATTCGAATAATTCGGGGATCATTCATGCGCCTGTTGCAGACAGCACTTCTCACCGCCAGCCTGCTGGTCACGGCCACTTCCGCGGCGGCGATGACCCGCCCGCCCAGCGATTCGGGTGGCGGAAGCGGCAGCGGCGGAACCGCGGTTCCCGAACCGGGCGCGCTGGCGATGATGGGGACCGGTATCGCGGGCTACGGTGCCGCAGTGTCGCTCTACCGGCGCAAGAAGCGCAAGCGGGGCGGCTAGCTTCGGTCCGGCGCGGCGGCTTCCGAACCGCTGGCCAATCGAGGCATTTGGCGGCATGCTCCCGCGGAAGGGAGACTGCCATGCCTGATTTGACCCGCCGCACCCTGCTTGCCGGAGCCGCCGCCACCGGGGCGCTTGCCGCCACTGCCGTCCGGGCGCAGGACGACAAGCTGATCCCCGCGCCCGACTTGACGGGCAAGGCGATCCTCATCACCGGGTGTTCCTCCGGTTTCGGGCGCCTCGCCGCCGAACATTTCGCCCGCGCCGGAGCGACTGTCTTCGCCACCATGCGCAACACGCCGCGGCCCGAGGCCGAAGAGCTGATGCAGCTGGCGCGCGACGAATCGCTCGATATCCGCGTGCTGCGGCTCGACGTGCTGCTCGATCACGAGGTCAGCGAAGCCGTCGCCAGCGCAGAGCGCGAAATCGGGCGCGGGCTCGACGTGCTGGTCAACAATGCCGGGATCGGCATCACCGGCCCGGTCGAAGTCCAGGACATGGAAGCGACCAAGCTCGCCTTCGACACCAATGTGCTCGGCTACCACCGGCTGGCCCGCGCGGTGCTGCCCGGAATGCGCGCGCGCAAGCAGGGCCATATCTTCGCCGTGTCGAGCCAGCTCGGCCGGGTCATGGTACCCTATACCGGACATTATTCGGCGACCAAGTTCGCCGTCGAGGCGATGTTCGAACAGCTCGCCTACGAACTGGTCCCGCACAATATCGGCGTGACCGTGATCGAACCGGGTGGCTACCCGACGCAGATCTGGGTCAACCGCAACCGCTATTCGCAACAGCTCAAGGACCGCGCCGACCAGACCCATCTGGAGGGGTACCCGCAGATCGTCGCGGGCATGGGAACGGCGGACGGTTCGGGCCGCAGCGCCGATCCGATGGATATCCCGCGCGCGATGATGCGGGTGCTGGGCATGGTCCCGGGGAGCCGGCCGGTACGCCTGCCGGTGAGCGGCGGAGCGATCCCGCAGACCGCGATCAACGAGGTCAGCGCCAGGACGCAGGTCGGCTGGCTGGGCGAAAGCGGCTACGGCCCGCTGATCAAGGCGGTGCACAACGTCTGACGCTCTGGCTATTCGCGTGCGGCGCGGCTAAGGCGCGCGCCACACACATATACCGGAGTTTCTGATGGGTTTCCGCTGCGGGATCGTCGGCCTGCCGAATGTCGGCAAGTCCACCCTGTTCAACGCACTGACCGAGACGCAGGCCGCGCAGGCCGCGAACTATCCGTTCTGCACGATCGAGCCAAATGTCGGCCAGGTCGCGGTGCCGGACGAGCGGCTCGACAAGATTGCCGCGATCGCCAAGTCGGCCAAGATCCTGCCGACGCAGCTGGCCTTCGTCGATATCGCCGGACTGGTCAAAGGCGCGAGCCAGGGCGAAGGGCTGGGCAACCAGTTCCTCGGCAATATCCGCGAAGTCGATGCGATCGTGCACGTGCTGCGCTGTTTCGAGGATGACGACATCCAGCACGTCGCCAACAAGGTCGACCCACTGGCCGATGCCGAAGTGGTCGAGACCGAACTGCTGCTGGCCGATCTCGAAAGCCTCGAGAAGCGCGTTCCCGCTGCGGCCAAGCGTGCCACCAGCGGCGACAAGGAAGCCAAGCTGATGGCCAGCGTGCTCGGCCAGGCGCTCGAGCTGCTCAAGGAAGGCAAGCCTGCGCGGCTGACCGAGCCCAAGGACGAGGAAGAGGCCCGCGTCTTCCGCCAAGCGCAGCTGCTGACCGCCAAGCCCGTGCTCTATGTCTGCAACGTAGCCGAAGAAGACGCTGCCAGCGGCAATGCGCTGTCCGAACTGGTTTTCGCTAAGGCCAGGACGGAAGGCGCCGAGGCCGTGGTGGTCTCGGCTGCGATCGAAGCCGAACTGGTCGCGATGCCGGTCGAAGATCGCGTCGAATTCCTCGCCGAACTGGGGCTGGAAGAATCGGGACTGAGCCGGGTGATCCGCGCCGGCTACAAGCTGCTCGGCCTGCAGACCTTCTTCACCGCCGGTCCGAAGGAAACGCGCGCCTGGACTTTCCCCACCGGGGCCAAGGCACCACAGGCCGCGGGCGAGATCCACACTGATTTCGAGCGCGGGTTTATTCGCGCTGAAACAATTGCCTACGATGATTACCTTGCACTGGGCGGAGAAAGCGGTGCGCGCGAAGCGGGCAAGCTGCGCCAGGAGGGCAAGGAATATCTGGTACAGGACGGGGACGTCCTGCTGTTCAAGTTCAACGTCTGAGGTCACTTCCATGAACCGGATTGCCGCCGCCCTCGCCCTCGGTCTTGCCAGCGTGCTGGGCGGCTGCGCCGCCTATGCCGATGCGCCAATCGCCAGCATGACGGTGGCCCAGCAGCGCGAACCGGTAACGATCCTGGTATCGATCGACGGCTTCCACCCGGACTATCTCGAACGCGGGCTGACCCCGACGCTCTCGCAGCTGGCCAGCGACGGTACGCGCGCGGCGATGCGGCCGTCCTTCCCGACAAAGACCTTCCCCAATCACTGGACGCTGGTGACCGGCCTGGTGCCCGATCATCACGGCATCACCGCCAACCGCATGGAAGATGCCGCGCGCCCCGACGATCCCTTCACCATGGCCACGGTCGATCCCTATTGGTGGAGCGAAGCCAAGCCGGTCTGGGTCGAGGCCGAGGAAGCGGGCATCCGCAGCGCGGCAATGTTCTGGCCCGGCTCGGCCGTGGCCTGGGGCGGCACGGCAGTGCGCTACGGCCCGGTGACAGATGGGACGATGGCCAGCGACTGGCAGGCCTTCAGCATGCAGGTTTCGAACACCCAGCGCGTCAATTCGGTGCTCGACTGGCTGCGCCGGCCGGCCGAAATCCGCCCCGAATTCGTCACGCTCTATTTCGACACGGTCGACAGCGCGGGCCATGGCGCGGGGCCGGATAGCGAGGAAACCGACGCCGCGCTGCGCGATATCGACGGGCACATCGCCAGTCTCGTCGCCGGGCTCGAGACGCTGGGCCAGCCCGCCAACCTGGTGATCGTTTCGGATCACGGGATGGCTGCGACAGGCTCGGACCGGGTCATTGCGCTGGCCGATATCGTCGATCCGGCGCTCTACCGGCTGGTCGAAGGCGGCGCCTATGCGACCTTCCAGCCCACCGAAGGCAATGCCGCGGCGCTCGAGGCGGCCCTGCTGCGCGATCACGCGCATATGGAATGCTGGCGCAAGGGCGAGATCCCGGCGCGCTTCCAGTACGGCACGCATGATCGCATCCCGCCCTATCTGTGCCTGCCCGATACCGGCTGGACGATTTCGGCCACGGCGCCGGGCGCACAGTGGAGCGGCGGCAGTCACGGATACGATCCCTTCGCGCCGGAAATGGCATCGTTGTTCATTGCCCACGGGCCGGCCTTCCGCAGCGGTGTGACGCTGGACGGCTTCCAGAACACCGCGGTCGCGCCGCTGCTGCGCCATCTTGTCGGCTTGCCGCAGGCAGCGCGCTCGGATGGCGACCTGGCCGATGTCAGCGGAACTCTTGCCCAGCAAAATTAAGTGCCGGGCGGAACGAGACCGCCCCCACCCCGTTGCCAATCAAAGCTCAACGGGGAGACAGATGTGGTCGACAAGTCGGAAAAATTCAGCACTTTGGTGCGCGTCGGATATTTCAGCCGCGCCATCCTCTATTCGGTGCTCGGCCTGATCGCGCTGACCAGCGCAGGCCGGATCAGCGAAGGCACCAACGGTATTTTTCAGGCGATCCGCGATTTCCCGCTGGGCACCGCCATCCTGTGGCTGATGGTGGTGGGATTGCTTGCCTATGCACTGTTCCGCTTCGCCTCGACATTCTTCGATATCGAGAACCACGGGACCGACACCAAGGGGTGGGCGGTAAGGCTTGGCCATGCGGGTAGCGCAATCGGCCACCTCGCCCTCGCCTATTCGGCCTACAAATTCGCCAATTCCGGCAGCGACAGCAGCGGTGGCGGCGCACAGGACGCGGCTTCGGGTGTGCTGTCGATGGAGTTCGGCGGCGTGGTGCTGGGCCTGCTCGGCATCGCCTTCTTCGCAACTGCGGTCTTCCAGGCCAAGAAGGGCGCGACCGGCAGCTTCATGAACCGGATCAGCGGCCGTGCACCCTCGCAGACCCGGATCGTCGGCGGCATTGGCTATATCGCCCGCGCCGTCGTCTTCCTCGTCATCGGCTGGTCGCTGTTCAAGGCCGGTTTCCTGTCGGGCGGCTCGGACCAGGTCAAGACACTGGGCGATGCCGTGGCCAGCCTTGCGGGCGAAGGCATCATCTTCACGCTGGTGGCGATCGGCCTGCTGGCCTTCGGGATCTTCAGCCTGGTGCTGGCCCGCTACCGGATCATTCCCGACATGGGTTCCGACGGCCGGGTCCCGCAGTTCCGGGCGTAGTTCCACCACCCATCCAACGCATCAGGCGCGCGGCTTTAAACCCGCGCGCCTTTTCGCGTT
>Ga0098069_100720_pt1 | contig 11718 bp, 13 predicted proteins | sample 27_taG_FD_92584 | JGI IMG/M metagenome (GOLD analysis project Ga0098069, IMG submission 92584) | Marine viral communities from Cariaco Basin, Caribbean Sea - 27_WHOI_OMZ | ecosystem: Environmental > Aquatic > Marine > Oceanic | place: Caribbean Sea: Cariaco Basin | collected 2014-11-09 | reverse complement strand
GGCGATGCCCAGCAGCTCGGCCACTACCGCATTGCGCTGGCCAACGTCGCGCTGGTGAGTGAAGCCCGGAGCACACAGAATACGGGGAGAAAACCCAACCACAGACTCTGCACCCAGAAGGGCATGGACGCCTTCCAAGTTGCCGCTGGTTGCGTTAACTCCGCCCACCACGTTGGCAGTGGTTTCGGGATCGTCGGCCCCTTCGGCCACACGAATGACAATAACCACCGCGCCCACTTGGTCGAAGATCCCATCCATCGCATCAGGAAGGGTGCCGGTCGTACCGAGTCGGGCCGCTTCTCCGCGTGATCCGGCGACCAGGACCGGTGTATCGAGCGGGAAGGGTTCGGCTGCTCCTCCAGCGAGCGATTCATAAGCTCGGGCCTGCAGAACACCCGTGCCGTCGCTGCCTTCGACCGCAGATGCAGTAACCAGTGCGGAAGCGTTGGCGTCTCCGTTGATGCCAGTCACCAGATCGGCGGCCGTGGTGGTGATATTGCTGTCGACATCGGTGGCCAGATCAACCGTGATGTCGTTGCCGTCGACAGTGAAGCCCAGCGTTGCGGATGCAGTGCCGGGATCAACCAGTCGGATGCGGACGTTGTTGCCATCGGTGCCAGCGTTGGCGGCCGTGAACTCGATGCCGGTGTTAGCCGGCGCGTTACCGATAATGAGAGTGGCTGCAGTGGCGCCTTCGGCCTCCGGCGCGGTGCCGACAATGCCGATCACGCCGGAGCGCACGGTCTGGATGGGACGCGGGCCGGTATCGATCTCGAGAACCTCGACCCCGTGCAGGAATTTCGCCATTGCTTGTGCCTCTTAGCTGATCAGTGGTATTCCAAGCTGTAGGCACAGAATGGCCCGCCAGCGGTAGGCGCTCCGCTGGCAGTGGTTCCCTCAGGTCTTGATGATCGCGTTCAGAGCCAGGAAGGGAGGCATGTTGTTGTGGGGCAGGCCGCTGCCTGCGGTGCCGCTTTGCACGGTGCCGGTACCGGTGCCCGTGTCAGCCAGTACGTTGCCATCACTGCCGGCGGTGCCGATCGTTTCCGTATCCAGGGCGTGGCCGTGCTCCGGGATTTCATCCATGGTTAGGGTGACGTCTTCTTCACCGCCCGTGTCACCCAGGGCGCGGGCAGTGAGGCTGGGCCCGGTACCGGCACCGATCAGCGAGCGGCCCCGGGCATCCGGAAGCAGGGGATTGCCGCTGCCGTCGTCGCCGTAGGGGTTGCCATCGGCGATCAGCTTGTCACGCAGCACATCGGCGGTGCCGGCCAGCAGGGCACTACCATCACACAGCAGCCAGCCGGCCGGCGCGGTGCTTAGGGCATGGGGCAGGACGGTTCCGGTCATGCCCTCCCACATCTGCAAAACTCGGCTCATGGTATTCTCCTCAGTTGTTCAGCAGGGCGGCCACGTCCGGATTGTCATCCAGGAAGGCTTGCAGTTTCTCGACTGGGTCGTCGGCTTCACCTAGGGAAGGTCGGTTTACCAGCTCCCATTGGTTGCCGTTCCACCTAGGCCACTTGTCCTCGGGGATATCCTCCGGTGGGGGTGCCTCGGTGCAGCGGGCCGGGATGTGGTAAACGCCGGGCTCCAGCGGGGATTCGTCCGCCTGGGTTGGGTTCTGGTAGAGGCCGGCGAGGTCGTATTGGTAGACGGTTTTGGTGGCCATGTCCGCTCCTTAGTACTTGATGCAGGCCAGCAGGGCGATGTTTTTGGGGCGTGTTTCCGAGCCGCCGGTTTTGTTGATTTCTAAATCATGCTCATGCTCTCCAGCGGACAGAGAGTCTACATACCGATATGTTTTGGAAGTGTAATCATCGCCCGATGTATAGTCTCCACCGCCATAGGGCAGGTAGTGGCCCTCTCTGATCTTATGGGTGTGAGCGCCGGCTTTTCTTGCTTTACCGCTGTGATCATGCGATTTGAAATCGTCTGACTGGTAACTGCCAATTGCCCTGCCGCTATCCAGGCCCCGGCCATCGTCTAGTCCCCGAGGAAACACGCCGCGGGCATCCGGCAAGTTGAACGTATTAAAACCGTCCCCATCGCCATAAGTGGTTCCGATCGCTGCGAATAGAGAGGCGTAGGCTGTTCGGCTAACCGCGGCACCATTCGCCTTCAACCAGCCAGTCGGGGCGTTTGATTGGAAAAAGTATCCAAGTTTTCCAGCTGGGGCCATCTGTCTAACTTCGGATCGACTGAACACGTCCAGGTTGATGCGAGCCAAAGGTTTATTCTGAAGATCTTCGAGATTCTTGCTTCTTTCAAGCGGTGCGGGTGCGCTCCCGGAAGGCTCGTTCTGTACAAAGTAAATTTCGGTGCCGGGCGGGTAGGTCTTGCCCAGCATCAGGCGAGTCTCGATCGTTGCGTCCGGTTCCCACTGATCCGTGCCACTGCCCCGGTTTATGCGCACACCCTCGATGTACACTGCCAGGCCGTAGGTCGTTGTATTTGCCAGATCAACCTGAATTTGACCATCGGCCAGAGTTTGGATCTCGTCGATTATATCGACGGTAATATTCCGGACATCCGGATCCTGCCACTCCGTGTCGCCGTCAGCATTTGAAGACTTCGCCAGGACCTGTCCTGTCGTTCCGCCCGGAATTAAAGCGGCGGCGGTAACGTTATTGCTGATCCAGGACTGCGTGGCCACCGCCACATTTGGGTCTACCTGCAGGGTTACAATGTCTGCGTTACTAACTATGAACTCAACACGAACCACGGTATCCGCAAATGAACCTTCATTTTGGGTTGGCTTGTAGGTGTCCGGAAGATCTCCTACGACAAAAAGACCGCCCTGGTCATCAAAGACGCCAACTTCTCGCAAAGTAAACCCGCCTTCAGTGGCTGGAATCACCAGTTCGGCGGTGAACCTGCTCTTATTGTCTGGATCCTGGTAAACACGGTTTACCTCAGACCTGAATCGCTCCCGCACAAGGCCAGTTTGTGATTCGTTGGGTGGGGCTGGGTTTCCGGATCCGTCACCAACGGCTATCTCCGTAAGATTAATCTGAGCCCCTGTAGTCTCAGCCTCTGCCAGCCTTTCTAGGCCATAATTGGTATGTATCGTTTTAAATGACATCAATCAGCCCCCAAACATCGCCAGGCCCCGAGAGGCTAACCGCGACTTCATCGCCGACATAGCCGTAGCCATTTCGGTTTCACTCAAAGCTCGATCATAAAAAGCAGCAGCGTACAATTCGCCGCCTGGATAGTTCGGGTCAGTGCCTTGACGCCACGAACCGATAATTAGCCGTCCTGGAAGACCAGAATCCGGCACTCCACCATTGTCCTGGTTGGTATCCCAGCCGTTTTGATAGGCGCCGATTACCTCTGGATTAACATTATCGTCAGAATATCCGCTGTGGGTTCGAAGTGATGTTTGACCTGTGTCGCCATTGATCCGAGATGCAATCACAACGCGCTCACTGGAACCGCCATATGTTTTTGGATCCACAGGTCTGCGTGTCTCTCCGGTGAAATCACCCGTTGAGTCGAATAGCCCCCAACTATCTTGGGCAGCACCTACTGTGGTTGTTAAAAGAGAGCCGTTCAACGTCAAAAACAGAGCATTAGATGATGAACCAGTCTTTTCTGAGCTCACTCCCAAAGAGTGGCCAAGTAAAGCGGGGTACGAATTCGCGGGCAAAGCTACCGAGGGATCACCTCGATGCCTGCCACAGATAATAGCCGTCCAGCTACGCGTATAAGTGAGGCCTGTATCTATAGCAAAGCCCAAGCCATCGCCAGAGTCCTGCAACCCGAAGCTTTTCTTTATCGGAGATGAATAGTTGCCATACATAACGGCATGATTGCCGTTCCCTGAAGAATCTGTAAATGGGCCGGCTGTAGGTGATTCGTCGGTGCCATCCGCCTCAAACCAGTAAAGGCCCTGCAATCCGTCGGCTGGCATACCATCGATTCGACGCTTAAGCTGCGGAAGACCAGCAGCAGAGAAATCGGCGCCTTTTACGCGAATAATCAAAGACATTTTATAACTCCCAGGTCACAGGCAAATAAAAGGCAATGCACCAGTTATGAAGCGGATAGGGTTTATCCACTAACGCCCCAATGTTGGCTGAGTCATACATGCCCGAACCGGGCAAGTACTCGTAATTATCCAAGGCGACAGTGTCATCAGAGTCGCGCAGGTTTCCATTTCCGTTGTGGACTGTTTTGTCCGCATACCAAACGTGACCAGAACCGATCATGGCCCGAGCCAGGCTTAGCTTCACAATGGTTTCACCGATGATTTCGACTGAAGTGATGCCGACCTGGCCATTGTCGTCGGTCACCTTAAACCCCTTGTCTTCATAGTCTGTGGCTGAGCCGATGACATAGGGCAAGTCGAAAACCAGCGGTGGTTCGGGGACGTGAAAATCAATGTAGACTGCCTGGCCGATCAGATTGGTGCGAATAGGAGATAGCGGTCGCCAGTCCTGGCCCTGATTGACAACTTTGTGATAGACCTTGCCGAGCTGCTGGCCATACCAGCGGTACCCGTTTGAATCCATGTGGCCACCTTTGTCGGTGTACGGGTACACGGGGCCTACCAAATAGCTGTCTGTATTTTCCTGAGAAAACTCCCACTGGGCCATGCCCACATGGAGACCAGGATTTCCGGCGCTGTCCTCGTCCCTGGTATAACCAGCACCGGTCTGATATGTGAAAAAAGCGGGGTTATCCTCTTGTCCGGTTACCGCCTTGGCATCAGACAGCATATCCAGGCGCAGTTGGGTCAGCAGAGTTTTGTAGCTTTCTTTGTCCCAGCTTCCGCCAAAATCGCGATAATTGTACTCGCCCTGCATCCAGACGATTCCGGTGACTCCATAGCTTTCGCCCTGGCTGTCCGCTATCGCCTTTATTCGGGTCAGGGCATCCAAATACCGCCCATATCGGTTCGTTGAATTTTGGGTGTTGACCTTAGAAAGCTGCTCAATAGTTTTTCCTGAAACCCCGTTGTTTGTTGTGACGAATAAACGATTAGGGTCATTGGATATTTGCAGTGCACGGTTATGCAGCTTTTTGGCAAAGTTCGTCATGCCCTCACAGACGGTTTCACCAAGTGCCTGATTTCCTGCCGACAGGTCCGAAACCTGTTGATCGCTCAGAAGGGTGCTGCCACTTTGAACAGTAGCCGCCAAGGGGCGGAGGACATCACCATCAAATGGAATGAAATCGCTGCCATCGGTATCAACAGGGCGCACTGAGCCCCCAAGCATTAGATTTCCAAAACGCGCAACTTTTGACAGCGAGGGCCATCCCTCTTGACCTGTTGAAAGGCTTTGCCCATAGACCACCAGGTGGTTGTAGTGAAACTCATTCCTGGCAGCAGTGGTGTTTATTGACTGCTTCAGCTGGTTCGACTTGCTAATGTTGTATTGATCACGAGCGGCTAGAGCGGAATCTTCGGTCTGAATGTTGGCGGCTAACATTGCGCCGCCATCGGCATTCACACCCCAGCCTACATTCCCTGACTCGTCTACAATTGCGCAGGCATAGTTGTATTCGCCGGACTCTAACGACGACTCTGAAAGGTTCAGGTTTCCGACGCGGAGAAGCGGAATTATTATTTCCCCGAGAGCACTCAGCATCAGCGGCGAATAACCGTCCTCATCTGAAAACAGTGCAGCCAAAATTTTATCGTTGAGAGTCAGGCCCGATGGAAGGCGCTCTGTCTCTGCCACTACATCGACCAGGTCATCCTGCTCTACACCACTTCCGATCAGTTTATCGCGGACAGCATTGGCGCTAGGGTAGGTGGTGATCTCGCTGGCTGAATCGTCGGATTCGTGGCGATAAAGGATTAGGGACTCATCTGTAAGTGCACTTGGGACGCTGAAATAGTCTCCGGGCCCAGTGGCCGCTAACCCCGAGGCGGTGTCATCATAGACCCCTGAAGAGAGCTGAGCTGCATCCCGCGCTGCCTCCGCTCGGTCAGCCGCTGAAACCGCGACAGATACTGCTTCAGTGCTGTCGAGAAACTGGACGGGCATTGTGTAGTCAAGACCGCCGAACGAAACCCGCAGGTCGTATTTCCCGTCAGGTGCGGCAATCAAAATTTTTCCATTCTGATCTGCTTGAAATGGATTAGTTAAACCGTCGCCATTTTCATCTTTTATGCCATAGACAAAATTGGTAGTTCCGCGTTCGTACAGATACACGTGAGCCCTGGGCAATATGTTTCCTTTGTTGTCCTGGGCGAAGTAAGTTTTAATTTCCATAAGAACTACCCTGCAATAACAGCCAATTCATTGATGATCAGCTCCCGAGAAACATGATTTGTCACAGTTATTTGTTGGCCGAGATTCGACACAGACCCGGTTTTTAATCTGGACTCTGTAATTGCCTGAACGAGGATTTCTTCAAGGTGTGAGCGAAGACTCTTTATCCGTTCAACAATGTTTATGACTCTGGGGAGCTTTTCTGGCTGAATAGGGATCTGATCTGCTTCCAGCCAGAGCTTAAACGTGTAAGGAGCGCCTGAAGGGTTTTGGTTAAACCACTCCTGGACTCGGATTTTTATTCCCAGGGAATCCAGCGCATCGCGAACGGCGCCGATGGTGCCTTTGTGCTGCTGGACGACGATGGCAGTGCGGATGGTTTCGCGCTTTTGCAGTTCGCTCCAGTCTTCGTTCCAGTCTTCCACGCTGAAGGCCCACGCCAACCAGGGAAGGACGTTGGTCGGGCAGGTGGCCGGGTCCCAGATTTCGCGGATGGTGATGGGCACGTTCTGGATGTCGCCGGCGGCTTCGGCGATTGCGCGCTCCAGTTCAGTGGCGTTGGGTGGCAGCAGGTCAGACATCGGTGCCTCCCACTGTCACGGCCACTCCGGTGCAGTACGCGGCCTCGCCGTCGCCGATTACGATGGTGGCCGCCGGGCTGGTGAGGTCCACATTCTGCACGCCGGCCTGGTGCAGGGCGGCGTAGAGTCCGGAGAGAGTGATGTCGTAGCCGATGCGGTGCTGTTTGGCCACATAGTCGGTGATGGCATCCTCGGCGGACTGGCGTACCACTTCGGCATCCGGGCCGCTGAAAACGGTCAGTTCCGCGACCACGCTGTACTCGGTTACGGCCACGGACTGCACGTTGACCTGGTCGGTCATCGGGCGGATATCGTCGGCATTCACGGCGCTGTCCACTGCCGTCTGCAGCTCGGATGTGGCGGTACCATTGCCCTCGCGGGAAAGCACGTAGACGGTGACCTGGCCCGGCGAGGGGCTGACGGCCTGGGCGTCTTTAACGTTGGCATCTGCACTAAGGGCGTGAAACACGTAGCTGCCACGGCTGCCAGCTGTTGTATAGCCCTCCGGCGAGAGCTGGATCCGGCGGCGGAAATCACTATCACTTTCATAGGTCGGCGGTACCGGAGGCACGGCTTCGGCGTCGCCCTCGTCGATCACCTGGCGGAACACGTTGTAGTTCGCGCCGATCTGGTCCAGGTCATCGTCCTTGGCGTAGGCCAGCATGGTGGCGCGGGCGGCTTCGTTGATGCGCTGGCGCAGGACGAGCTCGCGGTAGGCGTTTTCCTGGAGCAGTTTGGTCAGCGGTTCGGACTCCAGCGCCAAAGTGGCTTCGACTTCGGCACGGTCTTCCTCGTCTACCAGGCCCAGCAGGGCGGCTTTTCGTTCTTCCAAGATGGTTTCGAAGGAGAACGTCTCAATAACGTCAGGTGCTGGGAGCTGGGAAAGATCGACTGCTGAATATTCGCCAGCCATTAAGTCACCTCAATGCCGTCAAGATTGATGGTTTCACCAGTGGGCCTGTATTCCCCCTGAAGACTCAGGATGATGTGCCCGGGGCTGGCCTCTGCGGCTTTTACGCTGGTCAGCAGAAAGCGCGGCTCCCACTGAGCCAGAGCCTCCGCAGTGGCGGCATACAGCTCCAACAGCGTTGCACGGTTCATAGGAGCGTCTACCAGCTCATAGATTCGGGAGCCATATTCTCGGCGCATGACTCGGCTGCCGATCGGAGTGGTCAGAATGTCTCTGATCGATTGACGCAGGTGATCAATGCCCTGCAGGTATTTGCCGGTCGCGGAGTCAGTGCCTTTCATGCCACTGATGTTCGGCCAATCAGGTGGTCCGCTCCGCTGGCAGTGGTTCCTTTAGTTTGGCGTTCCGGTGGTACCACCGCTGTCACCCGGATGGGTGTGAGTCTTGAGGCTGACGCCGTCTGCAGTGACATCGCCACTGGTCACATCGAGGTTGCCCTGGATATCGAAGTCACCCTGGAGTGTTGCACCGGAGCCCGCTCCGCCAGCACCAGGGGCAGCGACCAGGGCGCCAGCCAGATTCAGGGTGCCGTTGATATTTACCGTTCCGTTGATGGTGACAGTGGGGCTGGTGATCTCGGCGCTGGTGGCAACGTCCGCGGTCATGGACCCGGCAACCGTCGCGTCGACATTGCCGGTGATATCCGCCAGCACATTGCCGCTCGCGGCTTCGACTTCAATCGATGTACCACCGGAGAACTGCAGGCTGTACTTCCCGGCCGTGGCGTCATACTCGATGACGGTCCCATCGGGGTAGGTCGCACGATCTACGCTATTGGCCCGGTCATAGTCCTTGGTGGTGCCATCCGCGTACTTAACCCGGTGCAGAGTTTTGGAGTCTCCGGGAGGCGGGTAGGCCAGCTGGTTGATACTTCCAATCACAACCGCCTGGTTCAGCTCTCCATTGGGCGCCAGCAGAATCACCTGTTCACCGGGCTCCAGTGCCCACCAGTCGGAATCGGGACCGGCCCGGTTGGTCCGCCAGCGCAGCCAGTCGGTGATGATGCCTCCGGAACGGACTCGAACCAGCCCTTTGGCTTCATCAAGTTGATCGACCACGCCGAACCGAATGACATTCGCCAGCCGGCGCTCGATGTCGGACAGGGCCCAGCTATCCATCACGAGCCTCCCGGGACAATCTGGGCATAGTCATCCACGTGATCCGGGCCTACCTCAGGCGAGAACCCCACATAGACCTCGGAAATCAGCGTATCGTCACCCTTCCAGATCGAGGTGCCCAGGTGCACTTCCTGCTCCCACTCCACGGTCCACACTTCGTGTTCATCGAGGTTATCCCCATTTCGGCCGGTGCCTGCAATTTCATCCGGTGAGGCGGCAATAAACTGAGCGGGGCCGACAGGCAAGCCCCAGCGCTGATTGTGAAGAAAGGCTGAAAAAGCCCCCGCCAGCTTGCGGATTTCACGCTTTGCCTGTGCGGTCCGGAACCCAATAATAAGGTGCGCCTCAAACCTTGCGGTGATCGCCAGCTGCTCGGTACCGGGGTCCATTTCGCCACGATCCCAGCTGGTCAATTCAATAAAGCAGGCCGGAGCAGAGAACCGAGAGCGCTCCTGTTCGTAATCTTCGACAGTCTTCAGCGAGGGAAACTGTGCGGTGATCGCGTCGATGATCGCCTGGTGCAGGTTGCTGAGGTCTACTTCCGTTTCTGCGTTCGCCATTCCAGCTCTCTCTCGAATACGGTCAGGAAGCGTTCATCAAAGGCAGCGGTGCCCAGCAGCTCATCCTCAATCCAGACGTTCGCTTTGTCCTGAATCGGAACGGTCTGCTTCTCGATCGGAAGGCGCTCTTTGCCGACTCGCTTGAACACCTTACGGTTGGCTCCACGAGCCTGCGCGATGAACGCACCTGGCACACGCCGGCGGCCGGCACTGACACCGGTATTGGTTTGCCTGGGAGATAGGTCCATGTAATCGATTGGATCCAGCCCATACCAGACAGTGATCTCTGTCTTGTTGCCCTTGGTCTTCACGCGAAAGGATTTCAGACGCCGGCGGAGGGCCTTCTGTTTAATGTCCAGCTCTCGGGACAAACCCCGGGCCGATTGAGTGCGGAGCCAGCGGCCCATCTTGCCGAGCGTGCTCCGGAGGGCTTGGCGAACTTCTGTGTCGGTCGCCTGCAGATCCAGCTGAAGCTGGTTCATCCGGTCAGCGTGAATCTCCAGGTTGATGAAGCTCATGCTATCGCTCTGCCAGATCCAGTGTGGCCATGCCGGTTCCATCTGGCTGGGGGCCGGTCAGGACGTCGTATTCCTTTCCGTCTATCGTGATGATGTCGCCCCGGGTAACACCGGCGAAATCCGCCAGCTTGCCCAATCCTCGAGGACGGCTGACGTCCATTTCGTACTCGCCGATCTGGGCATTCAGATACGGATCATCGAAGATCAGCGAGACCGTTCGGGTGCCGCCTGCCTGGAACTCAATGACCCCGGACACGGCAAATTCATCCGTGTCCAGGAAATCATCGAGGTTCTCCCAGTCGAGTCCCGGCATCAGTCTTCTTCAGACTCAGCCTTCTCGATGGCCTCGATCAGGTCAGCCTTTTTCATATTGGCTGCGCCTTCGATCCCGTAGGCCTCGGCGGTGTCGCGAAGCTCAGCGACATTCAGATCCTTCAGAGCTGGAGCCTCGGCACCATCGTCTTCAGACTCAACCTTCACCGCCTTACCGCGACGAATCAGGTTGAGAGCATCGGACTCCGGAACACCGTGGACGATCTTGCCCTTGGTGATCATCTCACCTTTAACCATGAAAGCGCTGGTGCACTTCAGGCTGACGGTTTTCTTACTCATGGGGATTTCCTCAGGTTATGGGAGTTCTGAGAAAGAAGCCCGCAAAGCGCGGGCCTCTATTCACTCACTGCCGATTAGGTGGAATCGCGGCCCAGGCAGAAGGACTCAACCCGGCGGACAGCCATGTCGACATCTTGGAACACCACCAGGCGGGTGCCGCCAGACTTGGACAGGCTGTAGGGGTCGACGGTCAGATCCAGGCCGCCCCACATGCCGATGATCAGGTCGGCGAAGTTCCCGAAGAACAGGTCGCCTGCCTGGATCTGATTGGTCACCTCAGACCGGTAGCCGTTCACCGTGTTGCCGGGCTCCCAGATCGGGCTGCCGTTGGTGCTGCTGAACTTCTCGGTGGTCTTGAAGTGACCACGCATGCCGCTATTCATGACATAGGCCATGCTGTTTACATCGGCATTGTCGGCAGCAATCTCGCTTTCCATCTGCACCACTTCGGCGTAGGTGGGGAGAACGCCTGTGCCGCCAGAAGTTGCGCCCGCAAAGTCCACAGCGTTGATGCCGGAGACATTGGCGATACCAGTCGGCTCGTCACCACCAGCGCCGTAGAAGCCAGCGAGATCAATCGCCAGAGCGATTGCAGCGGCCAGGTCGCGGCGGACGATTGCTTCAGCATCCGGAGTGGACTGCAGCATCAGCCGGCGGGTGATGTCGGTGAATGCCGCCACACTCTTCGGAGTGAGGCCGATCTGACCGATGGTCGGAGTGCCCTCGGTCGCGTCCACACCTTCACCGACCCAGTAAGCGGTGGCACCGCCAGTCTGTTTCGGAATGTCGACGTTACCAACCAGACCAGTCATCGGAGTTGCCAGGCGCATCAGCGTGGTGCGGTTGCGCAGCATGTCGATAAAGCTGCCGGCCATGAACTGGGTGTCAACGATGTTGGAGCCAGACTGGGCACCGGTCGGAGAGTCAGCCGCACCGCCAGCGTTGAACGCGCGGGACAGGACGTCATCCGGCACCAGAATGCCGCGGGCTTCTTTGCCGTACTGGCGCTGCGCTTCCTGAGACAGCTCGATCTCGAACGCGGCCTCTTCCTGAGCCCGTTTGTCGGTCGGGTTGGTGAGGGCGCGTACCACCTTCATCATGGAGTAGCGCTTCAGCTCCTTGTCACTCAGGC
>Ga0098069_100719_pt1 | contig 11724 bp, 9 predicted proteins | sample 27_taG_FD_92584 | JGI IMG/M metagenome (GOLD analysis project Ga0098069, IMG submission 92584) | Marine viral communities from Cariaco Basin, Caribbean Sea - 27_WHOI_OMZ | ecosystem: Environmental > Aquatic > Marine > Oceanic | place: Caribbean Sea: Cariaco Basin | collected 2014-11-09 | reverse complement strand
CCAAACTGGAGCCTGCAGCCTGATGCGTATCCTTCTGACCAATGACGACGGCATCCACGCGCCGGGTCTCGCGGTGCTCGAGAAAATCGCGCGGCAGTTCTCCGACGATATCTGGATCTGCGCTCCCGACGAGGAACAGTCGGGCATGGGCCATGCGCTCACCCTCACCCGCCCCGTGCGGCTGCGCAAGCACGGCGAACGCCGTTTCTCGGTGACCGGCACGCCGACCGATGCAGTGACGATGGGCCTGCGCAAGGTGATCGAGGCGCAGCCCGACGTGATCCTGTCCGGCGTCAACCGCGGCGCGAACCTGGCCGACGACATTACCTATTCGGGCACGGTCTCGGCGGCAATCGAAGGCGCGCTGGCGGGCGTACGCTCGATCGCGATGAGCCAGGCCTATACCAAGGAAACCCGCAACAGCGACTCCGCCTTCGCCGCTGCGACCGAATGGGGCGCCAAGGTGCTGGGCCCGCTGCTCGACACGCCGCTGCCCAAGCGGACGCTGGTCAATGTGAACTTCCCCCCGATCGCGCCCGATGCGGTCAAGGGCATCCGCGCGGTGCGGCAGGGGTTCCACGACTATTCGCGCGGCACGGTCGTCGAAGGCCGCGACCCGCGTGGCTTCCAGTACTACTGGTTCGGGCTCGAGGCGATCGAACATACGCTCGACCATGGCACCGATCTCGAAGCGATCGACGATGGCTATATCGCAGTGACCCCGCTCCAGCTCGACCTGACCCACCATTCGTCGCTGGGCGCGCTGGCAGCCCGGTACGAGAGCTGAGTGCACGCTATGCTATTGACCCTGCGGATTTCCGCGCGCACCTAGGCCGGGCATGAGGAGCGACAAACAGGTCGACCGGATCGCCGCAAGCACGCGGGTGCGGACTTATCGGGGGCCCCGTTTCCAGCCCCTTCGCCGTGCAGTGAAACTGCCCGTATGGGGCGATCTCGGCATTCGGCTGGGCGCGGCGCTGTTCCTCATCTTCATCGTGATCATGGTCCATTGGTGGGACCGCGAAGGGCTGGTCGACAATCTCGACGGCGAGGTCAGCTTCCTCGACGTGGTCTATTTCACCATGATCTCGATCACCACCACGGGGTTCGGCGACATCGCCCCGATTTCGGATCGCGCACGGCTGGTCGAAGCAGTGATCGTGACACCGATCCGGTTTGCGGTGTTCTTCATTTTCGTCGGCACGGCCTATAACTTCATCATCAAACGCAGCTGGGAGAAATGGCGGATGGCCCGCATCCAGGAACAGCTATCGGATCACATCGTGGTCCTCGGCTACGGCATCTCCGGCTCGGAAGCGGTCGGCGAGCTGATCGAACGCGGCACCGACCCGAGCTGCATCGTCGTGATCGACCCCAGCGAGGACCGGTTGCACGAGGCCGAAGCGCTGGGCTGCAACATCATGGCCGCGGACGCCACCCGCGACCAGACGCTGAAGGCGGTTCGCATCGCCAAGGCGCAGAACGTACTGGTGTCCGCAGGACGCGACGATACCACGATCCTGATCACGCTGACCGTGCGCGCGCTCGCACCGCATGTTCCGATCAGCGCGGTGGTCCGCGCCGACGACAACGAATCGCTCGCGCGGCAGGCGGGCGCGAACAATGTCATCAACCCGGTCCGCTTTACCGGGCTGCTGCTTGCCGGCAGCGCCAAGGGCGAACATATCGCCGACTACCTCGCCGACCTTGCCAGCGTATCGGGCCGCGTCCAGCTGGTCGAGCGCGAGGTCACCGCGGCCGAGTGCGGCAAGGCGATCGGCGAGCTGAACACGGGCGGGCGCGGCCTGCGCGTCTATCGCGACGGCAAGGCGCTGGGGTTCTGGGAAGCCGAATGCCAGAAACTGCAGACCGGCGACATCGTGGTAGAAATCGTGCCGACCACCAATGGCGAAACCAAGGGCGATGGCCACGACCGGGACGACCAGAGCGACGACTAAGCCCTAGCGGAAGAGCAGGAACACCCCGCCCATCGCGGCCATGCCGACGATAAAATGGCCCGCGTCGATCAGGAAATGGCGCAGCGTCTTGCGCAAGTAGAGGTAATTGATCCCCAGCGCCGGGGCCATGACCGTGGCGCCGAAGCCGATCGCCATCATCATCACGGCCCGGTCGCTTGCGCCGCTGCGCGCGATCCCGTGCCACAGCGTCAATGCTATCACCAGTTCGGCAAGGAAGGTCAGCCCGAAGATCAGCGGGAGATTGCCGCTGCGGATCTTTTCGTCGCTGAGGCCGGCAGCCTTTTGCCAGGACTTGGCGAACAGCATCCCGTACCAGAGCGCGCCGACCGCGAAGAATGCGAGCGCCCCAAGCAGAACCGCCAACCAGTTGATTTCGCCCATGTCCCGTATCCCTCGCGCCTTTCGATGCGCAGGAAGCTAGCGTAAATCGGCTTACGCGTGTAGGGGCGCGCGCAATCATGAGCACGACCACCACCGCAATCCCCGACCAGAAGAAGGTCGGCATGGTATCCCTCGGCTGTCCCAAGGCACTGGTCGACAGCGAGCGCATCCTCACGCGGTTGCGCGCCGACGGCTATGCGATGAGCGCCGATTATGCCGGGGCCGACGTGGTGCTGGTCAACACCTGCGGCTTCCTCGATTCCGCCAAGGAAGAGAGCCTGCAGGCGATCGGCGAGGCGATCGCGGAGAACGGCCGCGTCATCGTGACCGGCTGCATGGGCGAAGAAGCCGACGCGATCCGCGCCGCGCATCCGCAGGTACTGGCAGTGACCGGCGCGCATCAGTACGAACAGGTCGTCGATGCAGTGCATACGCACGCCCCGCCCAGCCAGGGGCCCTATGTCGACCTGATCCCGCAGCCCGACATCAAGCTGACCCCGCGCCACTACAGCTATCTGAAGATTTCGGAGGGCTGCAACCATTCCTGCGCCTTCTGCATCATTCCTGACCTGCGCGGGAAGCTGGCCAGCCGGCGGATCGACGCAGTGCTGCGCGAAGCCGAGAAACTGGTTGCCGCGGGCACGAAGGAACTGCTGGTCATCAGCCAGGACACCAGCGCCTATGGTGTCGATACCCGCCACGAGGAACGGCTGTGGAAGGGCCACCCCGTCCGCGCGCATATGACCGACCTCGCGCGCGAACTGGGCCAGCTCGACATCGGCGGGGGCACCCCGCCCTGGGTACGGCTGCACTACGTCTATCCCTATCCGCATGTCGATGCGGTGATACCGCTGATGGCCGAAGGCCTGCTGACGCCCTATCTCGACATTCCCTTCCAGCACGCGAGCCCCAAGGTGCTGCGCGCGATGAGGCGCCCCGCAAACGAAGCCAAGGTGCTCGAACGGCTGAAGGGCTGGCGCGAGATCTGCCCCGAGATCGCGATCCGCTCCAGCTTCGTGGTCGGCTTCCCCGGCGAGACCGAGGACGATTTCAAATATCTGCTCGACTGGCTCGAAGAGGCGCAGCTCGACCGGGTTGGCGCGTTCCGCTTCGAACCGGTCGATGGCGCACGGGCCAACACCCTGCCCGACCCGGTGCCCGAGGCCGTCAAGGAAGAGCGTTACGCAAAGGTGATGGAAGTTACCGAGCGGATCAGCGCTGCCAAGCTGGCCGCCAAGGTCGGGACGCGCATTCCCGTGGTTATCGACGAAGTCGGCGAACCCGACGAGGATGGCGATATCGGGGCAACCGGCCGCAGCCAGGCGGACGCCCCCGAGATCGATGGCGCGGTCTATTTGCGCAACGTCCCGCAGAGTCTCGCGGCTGGCGATATTGCAACTGTCTCAATTGAGGACAGTGACGCGCACGACCTGTTCGGCGAGGTAGCCTGATAACGCGGCGGCGCCGCTAAACGCGCGTGCTTCTGCGCGGCGGCAAGCGCGGAAACCTTTCGGATTAAACGATAAGTTCTGCGCGCGCGGGCTGACGGCGGCTTATTGCCCCGCAAAGCGTTAACGGCGCTCGTTCGAGTTTCATTTACTTTCGCAACCGGCTGGCAAGCTGGCTTGCCGTGGTTTCGCGGCTGCGGCATCAAATCTTTCTTAAACCTAAGAGCGGCATAAGGGCGCTCAATGGGTGAAACACGCATCTCAAGACTGGCAGCGCCAGTGCTCGTCCGCGGACGATCGCTTTTCAGCGGTCGCCTGTTCGAGCGCTTGCGTCACGTCCTGTGGGCGGCGCTGATCAGTCTGGCGCTCTACGCTGTGTTTCTGCTCCAACCAATCGACCAGTTTTTATGGCTTTTCCAATCTCGCGTAGCGGACCGGAACCCAACTGGCGACGTTGTCTTCGTTTCTTCGAATGAAGCCCTGAACGATACCGACAACCCGCAGACGCGTTTTCGGGTCGCAGCAGCTTTGGACGAACTCGATCGCCAGGGCGTGGGGAAAGTCTTTCTCGACATTCCATTCTCCACTTCAGAAAACGCGGCCGCCGACGCTCGCTTGGCTCGAGCGATTGCAGATTTGGGTCCTCGGATATCCCTCGTCGATCGGATACTAGAGGGCCCGACCGGCGAGAGAATTCGTCGTACTACTTCACCGACAATCGCTGGCCCCGCGACCCGAGTAGTCTCTGACCAAACCGATCGCGACTGGTACGGTTTCGCATGGCGACTGCATTATGCGTATCAAAACGACGGGCGGGTAACGCGATCCCTTGGGGCCGCTATCGCAGGGGTGGAAGGCAACCCGAATGAAACATTCTCGGTGGACTACGGGTTCGCCGTCGATCGCATCCCCACGCTTCAACTCGATGAGCTGTCGGGTAACGCTAGAAGCCTGTCAGAGCTCGCCGCTGAAGTTACTGGAAAAACTGTCGTAATTGGACACTCAGGCTTGGTGGCTGGTAGCCAGCAGCCAATGCCCCGCAAGATGGATGCGGCCGTCAGTTACGTTGACATATACGCGGGCGAATCGCTTAAGGCAGGACATACCGGAAGCTTGAGAGGACCTATCGTACTCTCTTTCTCCGCGGCACTTCTATTGATTTCAATAGTCTTTAGCCGAGCTCGGAGACAGCGCTGGGTCGCCTATTCCGCGACCGTGCTCGTTGCCCCGGCGCTTTTGTACGCGGCAGCGAAGATCGGCATTCGTCTCGAGCTTTCGTACGCGCTGACTTTTCTGGCGATCTATGCAGCTTTGCGCTCGAGAATGCGATGGAAACGTCGGGTCGAAATGGTCAATCAGGAAACCGGGCTGGCGAAGCTGCGCGCTTTGGAAGCCCGGCTCATTCGCGACTCGGTAACCAATGGCCACATCGTCATCGCCAAGATTCAGAACTACGAGCGTGTGCTCAAGACACTGAGGGCCGATGACAAGGGCAGCTACGTGCTCAAACTCGTCGACCGGCTGCGCGCTGCCGATAGCAATTTGGTCGTTTACAGCGACGGCCACCATCTCGGCTGGCACGTCGCAAACGACGACACCGATGCAGTGGTCGAGCACCTCGAAGGGCTTCGCGCCATATTTGCCGCCCCGATCCAGGTAGGTGGATTTTCCGTCGATGTCGGCATCACATTCGGCATCGCCTGTGTCGAAGGCGACCCTTCTGCCCGATTGGCGGCTGCAGTTGCTGCAGCAGAGGAAACCTCCGAAGCGCACAATCCGATTGCGATTGCCGAAACCGGTTCGCAAACCGACCTGCTGTGGGACATTTCGCTGCGGGCGCGCATCGACGATGCGATGGAAGCAGGCGAGATTTACTGCGTCTATCAGCCCAAGATCGACCTTCAGTCAAACGCAGTCGTCGGGGTGGAGGCACTGGTCCGCTGGCACGATCCGGCACGCGGCTTTATCTCGCCAATGCATTTCATTCAGCAGTGCGAAAAAGCCGGACGGATGGAACATCTCACGCGCTACGTGCTGCAGAGCGCATGTTCCGCCGGACAACTCCTGCATTTCCGCGGGCATATGATTTCCATGTCAGTCAATATTTCGGCCACCCTGCTCAGCGACATGCGAGTGGTCGGCCTCGTGCGAAATGTGCTGCAGGCCACCCGTTTCGATCCCTGTTTCCTGACATTAGAAATTACTGAGACCGCGCGTATTTCGGACCATGAAGTAGCTGCGACCATTCTCAACGAATTGCGCTCTATCGGCGTGCGGATCTCGATGGATGACTTTGGCGTTGGAGCCGCAAATTACGAAGCCTTTTACGAGTTGCCGTTCGACGAGATCAAGATCGACCGCATGTTCGTCGCGAATATTGCGAAGGATCCCAAGGCCCGCGCTATCGTGGCCAGTATCGCTGCCATGGGCCGCGGAGCCCGAATCACTGTCGTCGCCGAAGGGCTCGAGAACCCGCAGGATATCCCAATGCTGCAGGAAGCCGGTTGCCAACAGGTTCAGGGGTTCGCGTTCTCGCGCCCCCTCTCATTATCCAATTTGCTTGAATATCAGGAGCTTGCCCCCAAGCAAACGTTGTCAAACATAGTTTAGACTTTACAAACATACATGGTTAATGGCACTTAACTCTTGAGCAATCAGGAGTTGTGATCATGTGGAATATCTGGGAATGGCTGTTCGACGGTTGATCGAACACGACTAGGATTACGAAGGGCCCCTTTCCGGGGCCCTTTTTCGTGGTCGCGCCGCAGCGGCTTGCTCGTGGAAACGAAGCTCCCGGCAGCTCGTTGATTGATAATGCTGCCAATCCGCCCCTGTGCTTCGCTGTTCTGCCCTGGTGGAAACACTCGTACGATCTTTACTCCGAAGAATAGGAATGCAGCCGACTGGCATGCCGGCTCCTGCGCTGATAACCGCTGCAGCCATGGATATCGCTGCATGATCCCCCGGTCCTTCGCATGAACCTGCCTGCAGATCGCTTGCTGCTCTTCGGCGCCACCGGGGACCTCGCCCAGCGCATGCTGCTCCCCTCGCTCTGTGCGCTCGACGCCGACGGCTTGCTCGACAACGATCTAAAGATCGTCGCCACGGCACGTTCCGAAATGTCGACACGCGACTATCGCGACTTTGCGCGCGCCGCGCTGGAGAACTACCTTCCCGATCACCGCCGCGGCGGGGTTGCCGAATTCCTCAACCGGCTGAGCTATGTCCCCGTCGATGCCACCACGCGCGAGGGATACGATGCCCTGGCGACCGAAGTCGGCGCATATGACAAGGGGCTGGCCATCTTCCTTTCGACCGCGCCCAGCCTGTTCGAACCCACGATCGAGGGTCTCGTCCACGCTGGCCTGACGCAGGGCAATGTTCGCATCGGGCTCGAAAAGCCGCTGGGAACCGACCTCGCCTCGAGCGAGGAGATCAACGACGCCGTCGCCAAGGCGTTCAGCGAAGACCGAATTTTCCGTATCGACCATTACCTCGGCAAGGAAACGGTCCAGAACCTGCTCGCCCTGCGCTTTGCTAATATGCTGTTCGAGCCGGTCTGGAATGCGACCTATATCGACCATGTGCAGATCACCGTTGCCGAGACGGTCGGCCTGGAATCGCGGGTGGCCTATTACGACGACAGCGGCGCGCTGCGTGACATGGTGCAGAACCACATGCTGCAACTGCTGGCGCTTGTCGCGATGGAACCGCCGACCAGCTTCGATGCAACGGCGGTCCGCGACGAGAAGGTAAAGGTGCTGCGCGCGCTGCGCCCGATCGCGCGGGAGGAGACCGTTACCGGGCAATACCGCGCCGGTGCCGTCGAAGGCTCTGCCGTGCCCGGCTACGACCAGGAACTTGGCAAGGACAGCGATACCGAGACCTTTGTGGCCTTGAAGGTGCATGTCGACAACTGGCGCTGGAAGGGCGTTCCCTTCTACCTGCGGACGGGCAAACGGCTGCCCGAGCGGGTGACCGAAATCGTCGTCCAGTTCCGCTGCGTTCCGCATTCCATATTCGAAGGACGCGGCGCCAGCACCAAGCCCAATCGGCTGGTGATCGGGATTCAGCCCGAAGAGAATGTCCAGCTGTCGATGATGGCCAAGGTCCCCGGGCTGGACCGCGACGGGATCCGGCTGCGGCAGATCCCTCTCGATATCGCCATGCCTGACGCGTTTTCGGGTACGGTCCGCAGGATCGCCTACGAACGGTTGCTGCTAGACCTGATCGAGGGCGACCAGACGCTGTTCGTGCGCCGCGACGAGGTCGAAGCGCAATGGGAATGGATCGACGCCATTCGCACCCTGTGGGAGCGCGAGGACATCAAGCCGAAAGCCTATGGTGCGGGCAGCTGGGGGCCCAGCGCCGCCATCGCCCTTGCCGAACGCGACGGAGTAAGCTGGCATGACGAATAAGCCGCTCAACGACACGATCCACCGCGTGACCCAGCGCGTCATCGCCAATTCGCGCGACAGCCGCGCCGCCTATCTCGACCTGATGGACCGCGAGAGCGAGCGGCAGGTCGACCGGACGTCGCTGTCCTGCTCCAACCTCGCCCACGCATTTGCCGGGGCCGAGGAAGACCAGGCGGCCATCATGGCAGCCAAGGGCCCGAACCTGGGTATTGTCACCGCCTACAACGACATGCTGTCGGCGCATCAGCCCTATCACCGCTATCCCGAACGCATGAAGATCTGGGCGCGCGAAGTCGGCGCCACAGCGCAGGTCGCCGGCGGCACGCCGGCCATGTGCGACGGCGTGACGCAGGGCGAAGCCGGCATGGAATTGTCGCTGTTCAGCCGCGACACGATTGCCCTGTCGACCACTGTAGCGCTCAGCCATGCGATGTACGATGGGGTCGCGCTGCTCGGCATCTGCGACAAGATCGTCCCCGGCCTGCTGATGGGCGCGCTGCGCTTTGGCCACCTGCCGGCCATTTTCGTGCCCTCGGGCCCGATGGGGACGGGTATCTCGAACAAGGAAAAGCAGCGCGTGCGCCAGCTTTATGCCGAGGGCAAGGCGACGCGCGAGGAATTGCTTGCCAGCGAAATGGGCAGCTACCATTCGCCCGGCACATGCACTTTCTACGGCACTGCCAATTCCAACCAGATGATGATGGAGATGATGGGTCTCCATGTCCCTGGAGCGGCGTTCGTCCAGCCGGGAGCGAAACTGCGGCAGCAACTCAGCCGCGCTGCCACGCATCGGCTGGCCGCCATCGGCCAGGCGGGCGATGATTTTCGTCCGCTGAGCCACGTGGTCGACGAAAAGGCGATCGTGAATGCGGCAGTCGGCTTGCTGGCCACGGGCGGGTCGACCAATCACGCGATCCACATCCCGGCCATGGCGCGGGCGGCGGGCATTCGTTTCGACTGGACCGACCTGTCGGAACTGTCGTCTGCAGTCCCGCTGGTTGCGCGCGTCTATCCCAACGGCGCGGGCGATGTGAACCACTTCCACGAAGCCGGGGGGATGGGGTTCGTCGTCGGCACGCTGCTCGAGGAAGGACTGGCGCATGCCGATATCCTCACCGTGTGGGATGGCGGGTTCGAAAGCTACAGCCGCGAACCGGGCGTCGATAGCGACGGCGACACACTGGTCTGGCGCGATCCCGGGCCGTCCGGCGACAACGACATGCTTCGCCCGGCATCGGCACCGTTCCAGGCGGACGGCGGGATGCGACTGGTCGAAGGCACGCTGGGCCGCGCCTGTTTCAAATCCTCGGCCGTCGAACGCGAACGGTGGACCATCGAGGCGCCGTGCCGCGTGTTCGACACCCAGCGCGCCGTCAATGAGGCCTTCACGAGAGGTGAACTCGATCGCGACGTGATCGTCGTGGTCCGCTTCCAGGGGCCGCGCGCCAATGGCATGCCCGAGCTGCACAAGCTGACCCCCGCGCTCGGCGTGTTGCAGGATCGCGGCTACCGCGTCGCGCTGGTCACCGATGGCCGCATGTCGGGAGCCTCGGGCAAGGTGCCGGCGGCCATCCATTGCACTCCCGAAGCGCTTGGCGGCGGGCCGCTCGCCAAATTGCGGGACGAAGATGTCATCCGCATCTGCGCCGCTACCGGCGAGCTGTCGACCACCGCCGATCTCTCCAGCCGCGAGCCTGCCGAGGCACCGCCGCCCGAGACCGGTATGGGCCGCGAATTGTTCGCCATGTTCCGTGCCGGCGCCGACGGCGCCGAACAGGGCGCTTCGGCCATGCTGGCGATGGCGGGCCTGTGAGCACCGACCTCGTCACTGTCGATATCGGCGGAACGCATGCGCGCTTCGCTATCGCCACGATCGGTGAAGATGGCGCGATCACGCTGGGCGAACCCGAGACGCTGCACACCGAAGACCATGCCAGCTTCCAGACCGCGTGGGAGGACTTCCGCAAGCGCATGGGCGGGACGCTGCCGCCGCGCATCGCCATGGCGATTGCCGGCCCGGTCGGTGATGATGTCATTCGGTTCACCAACAATCCATGGATCATCCGCCCGGCGCTGGTCCGCCAGAAACTGGGCGTGGACGATTACTGCATCGTCAACGATTTCGAAGCGGTGGCCCATGCAGTCGCGCGCGCGCCCGAGGATCAGTTCCTTCACCTCGCGGGCCCCGACCAGCCATTGACGGACGACGGCACGATCAGCGTCATGGGCCCGGGTACCGGGCTCGGCGTCGCGCATCTCTGGCGGTCATCTGGCGAATACCGCGTCCAGGCGACCGAGGGCGGCCATATCGATTTCGCCCCGCTCGACACTATCGAGGACGCGATCCTCGCGCGGCTGCGCAAACGCCACCGGCGGGTGTCGGTCGAACGCGTCGTTTCTGGTCCGGCCATTGTCGACATCTACGAAACGCTTGCGGCGATGGAAAATCGCAAGACGCGCGAAGAGGACGACATTGCGATCTGGACCCGCGCCCTGGAGGATGGCGAAGGTCTGGCCGCCGCGGCGCTCGACCGGTTCTGCCTTTCGCTGGGTAGCGTGGCCGGCGATATCGCGCTGGCACAGGGCGGTTTCGGGGGCGTCGTGATCGCCGGGGGCCTCGGGTATCGCCTGCGCGACCATCTGCCCAAATCCGGCTTCGCCCAGCGGTTTCGCGCCAAGGGCCGCTTCGGCGAACTCATGGCGACCATTCCCGTAAAATTGATCACCCACCCCCAGCCGGGCCTGTTTGGCGCGGCAGCTGCCTTTGCCAGGAACCTGCGATGACCATTGCCGAAATCATGCAGTCTGCACCGGTCATTCCGGTGATCGTCGTGGACGAAATCGAGCAGGCGCGACCGCTTGCGCGCGCGCTTGTCGCGGGCGGGCTGCGCGTGCTCGAAGTCACGCTACGCACCCCGGCAGCGCTCGACGCTATCAGCGCCATGCGCGAAGTCGACGGCGCGATCGTCGGCGCCGGTACGGTGACCAACCAGCAGGAGCTGGCCGACGCGATCGCGGCAGGGAGCGAATTCATCGTATCGCCCGGACTGACCGAACCGCTGGGCAAGGCCGCGATTCGCGAAGACATTCCCTTCCTGCCCGGCGTAGCGACTGCGGGCGACGTCATGCGCGGGCTCGATCTCGGCCTGACCCACTTCAAGTTCTTTCCCGCGATGGCCGCTGGCGGCCTGCCCGCGCTCAAGGCGCTGGCAGCTCCCTTCGGCCAGTGCCGCTTCTGCCCGACCGGAGGGATCACACTCGCCAATGCGCCCGAATGGCTGGCGTTCGATCCGGTGCTGTGTGTCGGGGGCAGCTGGGTCGCCCCGCGGGGGCCGGTGGACGAAACGAATGTATCCCACCTCGCCCGCGAAGCTGCCGACCTCTCGCGTTAAGGGTTCGGTGCCGAGTGTGCGAAAACGGCACGCGGCGGCAGGCATAGGTGGAAAATTCACCTCTTTATGCGCATAAGGTGCGCATGGATGTCATTCTGAAATGGAT
>Ga0098069_100717_pt1 | contig 11772 bp, 7 predicted proteins | sample 27_taG_FD_92584 | JGI IMG/M metagenome (GOLD analysis project Ga0098069, IMG submission 92584) | Marine viral communities from Cariaco Basin, Caribbean Sea - 27_WHOI_OMZ | ecosystem: Environmental > Aquatic > Marine > Oceanic | place: Caribbean Sea: Cariaco Basin | collected 2014-11-09 | reverse complement strand
TTCTATAAATTCACTTTGATTACCGGTACGGTCTACTGAGGTAATTCCAATTTTTTGAAGTTTAGTTTTCTTCTCTCCCACTTCTTTCTGTAAATCCTGACTTCTTTTTTCGGAATTTAAAATTTTATAATCCCAGTTTCCGGTTTCGTATTTAAAGTATAGCACCCACTTGTGAATATCTTCTTCATTTTCAACTCCCCAGGTAATTTCCATCTTATCAAGATTTTCATTTACCGTGACGTTTGGAATTTCCGGTGGAGTGTTATCTAACCAGGGACTTGGCGGAACCAGGGTTTTCTTTCTATAAGGCCCTTCTTTTAATGCTTTTGCAAGTTCTGGATTTTTTATAAGCGGTCCAATGCTCCAATGCACTGCTCCTTTACTCTGCGGAAGCATTCCTCGTGTAATCATAATTTGATTGATCACTTCGGTAATATGCATTTCGTCACCTTCCCCACCAACATTCATTCCCGGCCATAAATGGCGTTGTTTGGTGTTTTCACTTTGCCACCAGCCTAATAATTCCGGGAAACTCTGCCCTAACTGACTTATTTTCCAGTACAATTGCGGGGTGTAGTAGTCTATCCAACCTTCGTTAAGCCATAGTTTAGCATCGGCGTATAATTTATCATACTGGTCATAACCCTGAACAGATTCAGGATAACCCGGACGCCAAATTCCAAAAGGACTTAAACCGAATTTTACATGTGGCTTTTCTGCTTTAATTTCTTCATAGATTCTTTTGATAAAAATATTGACGCTTTCCCTACGCCAATCGCCACGGGAAAGTTGTCCGCCGGCAGCCTGGTAGGCCTTCCAACTTAAATCGTCTGGAAAGTCTTTACCATTATTATAAGAATCGTAAGGATAAAAATAATCGTCAAAATGAATACCATCAACATCATAGCGTTTTACAATATCCATTACTACTGCCGAAGAACGATCTTGAGTTCCTTTTTGGGCAGGATCCATCCACCACATCCCATTTTCTAATTCTACCACTAAATCTGGATTAGTTTTGATAACCGATTTCTCGCTGATTTCTTTTCCTGTGGTATGATGAGCGCGATAAGGATTTAACCAAACATGCAATTCGAGTCCGCGCTGGTGAGCAGCATTTATCCAAAATTTAAGCGGATCGTAATAAGGATCGGGAGCTTTTCCCTGTTCTCCGGTAAGATAATAAGACCATGGCTCTATTTCACTATTGTAAAGGGCATCAGCCTGCGGACGTACCTGGAACACTACTGCATTAAAATTATGTTCTTCTAAAAAATCGAGTAATTCCAGCGCTTCTTGCTGCTGTGCTGAAGTTGAAAGACCGGGTTTACTGGGCCAGTTGATATTGGCAACTGTCGCAATCCAGGCCGCACGGAATTCTTCAATATTTTTTGGAGTATTTGGATCCCATACTACTTCTTCTTTTGGAGTTTTTTCAGGAACATCAATCTCTGTAGGGATTTCTTCAACTACTTCTTCAGGTTCTGGGGTAACCGGTGTTTCTGTTTTTTCCTGTACTTCCTGAGTGGTTTTACAGGAGTAAAAAAACAAGAGGACAGCAAATAAGGAAAGAATTGTTTTTTTCATAGTTTGAAGATTTTTGGAGTAAATTAAAGAAAAGTCCTTCAGAAAAATTCTGAAGGACTTTTAGCTAACTCACCTGTAAATATAAATATAATTACCAACCTGGATTTTGTTCCAACTCTACTCCCTGATCTCTATACAATGTAATTTGATCTAAAGGAATGGGTTGAAGGTAAACTCTCGGATCATCAAAGGTTCTTAAAGATTCCTCGGCAGATGCCGGAATTAAATAACCTTCGTTTCCTCCACCGGTAACGGCAAGATTTTCCAAATTAGCATCTGGATAATTTGATTTATCTATCCATGCACCTCTGTTAATATCTGGATACTGAACCATATCTGTATACTCCAGTTTTTTCCAACGTTTTAAATCGTCTAATCTAAATCCTTCAAACATTAATTCAACTCTTCTCTCACGACGAATTTCCCATAGGATTGGGGCTACATCTGGATCTCTTTGAGGATCGTCGTAGGTTTGCCCGTTAACTGCAGGTTGGTCCCCAGAAACTTCCAGGTGCGGAAGGTTAATACCCGGCCTGTCTCTTAATACATTAATAGATTTATCAAGATCTTCCTGTGTAAAAGCGGGACCACCTACTGTAGATAATTCATAAGCCGCCTCTGCATAGTTAACCAAAATTTCGCCGTACCTAATTACCGGCGCATCTGTAGGGTTTAAGTTAGAATTTCCTCTTGGCTCATCGGCAATTTCCTCATTTAAAAATTTATGTGTAGCAATTCCTGTGGTTGAATAGTTAGGATCTACACCGTTAATTCTTAATTCATCTGAAACGAAAGTTTCATAGATTCTAGGATCGCGGTTGGCCATTAAATTCTCAATTCCCTTGTCACCCTGGTATAAGTCTGAAATTCCTATAGGCAGACCATCTTCAGCCAAATAAGATTCTATCCCATCTTTGGACACCCCTGTTTGAGGTTCTTTATTGTTATAACTGTTAAGGGAGTGCGTAACCATTCCTTCTTCATACTCACGATACAGTAATACTTCAGGGTTTCCAGATAAATCCAGCGAATTAAATACCTCTCTATAATTTGCTAATGAAAAATTACCAGATTCAATTACTTCCTGAGCCGCCCATTTTGCTGCTTCAAGATACTCGGCTGCTTTTTCATTATTATTCTCATGATATTTTTGCCAGGTACCTTCGTATAGGAAAACTCTAGACATAAAACCAAGAACTACGCTTCTATCTACTTCTAAGCCTTCGTTTTCAACATTGTCTCTAACATTTTCTGCCGCAAAGCGAAAATCTTCCAGAACACGATCCATTACAAAAGTTCTATCATCGCGCTTTTTGTATAGCATTTCCTGATCATTTTCGGCAAGTTCCTGGTCGTAATAAGGAACGTCACCAAAAGCTTTTACCAAATCATGATATTCTAAAGCTCTAAAAAACCTTCCAATACCTGTCCAGTGGTTTATGGCTTCTTCTTCCATATCTACCCCCTGCACCCTGTCTATAAAGATATTTGCTTTACGTACCCAGGCAAAGCTCCATCCACCACCTGAAGTAGGAACCTGTAGTGTGAATCTTGGAGGGTTTGTAGGTGCAAAATCATCGTTTAAGCTTTGTCCAGAGAAATATTTCCCCCAGGTATACCCTGAGCCATATCCCGAAAAATATGCTGTGTAAAAACCGTAAGCAAAGGTTTTTACGTTTACTTCGCTAGACCAATACGTTTCGTCTACCAGGACATCCTGTGGTGGAGTGTCCAGGAAATCTTTTTCACAACTTGCAACACCTAAGGCAAGAAAGAAAAGAATAAATATTTTGTTTGTTACTTTCATAATAACTAAGTTTTTAAAATTATAGTGTTACCTGAACTCCTAGAGAAAATGATCTTCTAAATGGGTAAACACGTCCAAAGGTTGAGGTGTCATTTAGACCAGCTGAGGTATAGTCTACTTCAGGATCGACAGGAACCTGTGCACCTGTGAATTCGAAAAGGTTCTCACCACTGGCATAAATTCTAAACCTTTCTACCTGAAATTTTTCTGTTAGAGAAGTTGGAATAGTATATCCTAATGTGATGTTCTTCATTCTCAAATAAGACATATCTAATAAATATTTTGACTGCGGTAAAAAGTTCATCGCATTATTAGATTGTTGCTGGTCGTTAGGTCTTGGATAATATGCGTTTGGATTTTCTGGAGTCCAGTAGTCTAACTGGTGCTCATACCAGGCTTCTCCGTAACGATATCCGGGAATAAATACCGGCCCGTTTGCCCAGAAATCACGTTTTCCAACACCCTGCATAAACATGTTAAAATCAAAACCTTTCCAGTTTGCTCCTATTTGCAATCCATATTGGTAACGAGGTGTGGAGTTACCAATTCTTTTCATGTCTCCGGAATCACCTACTGTTCTAGATCCAAAATCTACAACACCATCACCATTTAAGTCTTTGTATTTTATATCTCCGGGACCGTACTGGAACCATCCATTTGTTTCGAAGATTTCCTGAGAAGGAATGCCTTCTACTAAGTTACCGTCGGAATCAAAATCGGCTTCAGTAAAAAATCTATCAGTTTCATATCCCCAAATTTCTCCCAGTTGTTTCCCTTCATAATAGGAATTTATTCCCTCGGTAGTATTTGCAAATTTCGTTACTCTCTCTTTAAAGTCACTTAAGTTACCTTTAGTGTTAATGCTAAGTCCGTTATCAAAAGTATGGCTAAAATCAAGTTCAAGCTCCCAACCTTTGGTTTGAATCTCACCAAAATTTCTAATTGGAGCTGAAGTACCAAAAGAATTAGGCAAAGTTACCCCTGCACTATGCATATCGCTAATTGTTCTCTCGTACCAGCTAAAACTAGCTCCTAATTTATCTTTAAAGAAACGAGCATCGAAACCTAAATCTAAGGTGGTAACAGTTTCCCAGGTAAGATCTGCCGGTAAAGCACCAGGAGTTCCTGTAGTTAACTGGTTTTCACCGTCTATTAACCATCCGGTATTGTAAGACGACATTGTTCTATAAATGTTTGAGATTAGCGCATTTTGGTTTCCTACAGATCCATAAGAACCTCTTAACTTTAGGAAAGACAAAGTTGGTTTTACAGCATCCATAAAATCTTCTTTGGTAACTATCCAACCAGCCGACATAGATGGGAAAAAAGCCCACTTCTCATCTGCTGAAAGTCTGGAAGAACCATCATATCTACCATTTACGTTAAGTAGATACTTTTCTTTATATGAATAGTTAATTCGAGCAAAAGCACCTAAAGTGGTCCAATTTTCTCTATCACCTCCAACGAACTGATCTCCTGTAGCCAGGTCTAACTCTCCCTGATCTGGATTTAATAAATCTCTTCTTTGAGAAGATTGTGCCCATAATTCAAACTCTTCAGCATCACCACCAACAGTAACTTCAAATTGATGATCATCAGCTATATTAAGATCGTAAGTAGCAAAAGCTTTTGCCGTGTTTCTTCTACTCCAGGAAGAATTGTAAACAACCCTGTCATACGCTGGACTGGTATATGGCTCGTAAACTAGATCTGGCCCGGTAGCCCAGAAATTGTAAGCCGAAACCGATCCACCAACCTGGTGTTCGTGTCTATCTACACCATCAAAAGTATAATCAAAATTAATATCTAGATTTTCAATAGGATTGATAGTGGTACCTAAATTAATTCTGGTTAGAGCTCTATCATTTTGGTTCATCTTTGCCTGGGCTACTTCGTTTACGTGACTTCTAAAAGGATTTCCTTCATAAGTTCCGTAAGGGTAATATGCCGGCCATCTGGTGGTATAATACCAGGCATCATAAGTAGCAGATCCAAAAGCAAAAGGTTCTGTTGTTTTTGTATTGGTATATAATACTTTGGCTCTAACATCCATCCAGTCTGTAATAGAAGTATTAACACTTAAGTTAAGGTTATATCTTTCAAATTCATCTGGGTTTGCTTTATATACTCCACCTTGTTCCAGGTAACCAAGACCAACATAGTAGTTGGTTTTTTCACTTCCTCCTGAAACAGAAAGATCGTGTTTTTGCTGTGGCGCCCATTCTTTTACGAACTTATCTTCAGGATTCCACGGACGATAGAAAAACAATCTTCCATCTCTTATTTCAAAATCACGGCCAAGAACCATTTCATCACTTAAATTCTGGTCTCCATATAGTTCTTCCCACTCTCGCATTCTTTCAATCGCGGTATCATCTAAATACATGTTCACCAATCCAAATGCATCTAAAGAAGGAATTCTTCTTCTCACAGCCGCAAAAGCCATCTCGGCTCCATCTGCCGCAGGTGCTACCGTAGGAGTATTAGTTGGAGTAGACCATGAAATGTTATTCGAGTAGTTAACGGTTGGTGCCTGGCTTCGTCTACCATTTTTAGTAGTCACCAAAATCACACCCCAGGCAGCTCTGGCTCCATAAATAGAAGTAGATGCTGCATCTTTTAATACTGAAATATCTTCAATATCCTGTGGGTTTATAGATTGGAGGCTGGAAACCTCAACGTTGTCTACCAAAATTAAGGGTTGAGCACCGCCGCCTCCAGGGCTTAAAGTTCCTATATTACCACGTAGTCTTATAGTTGGGTCCTGACCAATCTGCCCGGTAGGAGTTGTAATCGTTATCCCGGGACTTGCACCCTGCAAACCACGTGCAACATCGGTAATTGGTCTTGAATCCAAAACTTCTGTATCTATCGTAGAGATCGAACTGGTTACATTACTCCGTTTTTGACTACCATACCCAACTACCACTACTTCGTCCAAACCTTCAGTATCGGTTTGCATAGTAATAGTGAAATTGTTTCGATTCCCCACAGTAATCTTCTGTTCCTGGAATCCTAAAGATGAAAAAACCAGCACTGTACTGTTTTCATCTGGAATACTTAGAGAAAATTCCCCATCAAAATTACTTACAGTTCCTTTGGATGTATTCTCTATAAATACGTTCACCCCTGGTAGAGGCATTCCATCCGTATCAAAGATTTCTCCCGAAACTTCTCTCTCCTGTGCCCAGGCCTGAATTGAAAATAGGCAGAGCAACACTAAAATAGATTTACGAAAACGTTTTCCCATAATAATACATTAACAATTGATTATGAAACAAACATATCATATAAATTAATTAATAGCAATAAAAACTTGCAATAATTTACTTATTTTGCTATTTTTTTGCGCTACTAGCCTATTTTTTGCTATTTTTAATTGCATATATAGAATTTTAATAAAAAAACAGTAGACTTACTTTAAAAATCATAATTCAAAAATTTTAACATATTAATTTGATTCGAGTTAATTTTGTTATATACTGTCTTTAACCCAAAAACCATTTCCAAAAATTTAATATGAAAAAAACTGAGCGCCATCAAATTATTCTTGACGAAGTACATCTACATAACAGGGTGTTACTAAGTGACTTAACCAGAACTCTTAACGTATCTATGGATACTGTGCGAAGGGATCTCATGGAATTGGATAAATTAAAACGCCTTAAAAAAGTTCACGGCGGAGCTGTTTCAAATGGATTTAATATTCATTCCGATAATACTCGGGAAGTATATGAATATGAAAACAAGTCTATTATTGCAAAGAAAGGAGTAGAACTTATAAATCATGGCGATGTGGTGCTAATTAGCGGAGGTTCTACTAATTTAGAGCTTGCAAAATTACTTCCCAGAAAAATGAATTTAACCTTCTTTACTCCCAGCCTCCCAATGGCTGTAGAATTGTTAAATAACGCTTCTAAACATGATGAGGTACATCTTATAGGGGGAAAATTATCAAGAGGATCACAACTTGCCGCAGGTGGAAGCGCTATTAATCTTTTATCTGAAATCACGGCCGATATCTGCTTTTTAGGTACGGGCTATATGGATATTGTAAAAGGTGTTACTGAATTAGATTGGGAGGTTGCGCAAATGAAGAAAGCCATGGTTAAATCTTCCAAAAAATTGGTTTCACTTACCATTTCTAAAAAGCTCAACACTTATAACAGATTTAAAGTTTGTGACACGATTGCTGTAGATACCCTTATTACGGAGTTAGAACCTAACTCACCGGAACTACAGCAATATAGAAGTATAGGCCTGGACTTATTATAGAATTATTTAAACTAATTAATAACTAGAAATTAAGTAATGGCACTATAGAAAGTTAAGTCACAATATTCTGTAAAATATTAACTTTCATATTTTGCCAGTACATTTCTTACACTTTTGTATGTTTCAAGCAATCGTGCGGCTTCAGCTTCATCCACATTTAGCTCTTCCATAATCATTCTAGTACCGCGGCCTACCAATTTCTTATTGGAAAGTTGCATATCTACCATTTTATTGCCTTTTACCCTGCCTAGTTTTATCATTACACTGGTTGAGATCATATTCAATACCAGCTTTTGCGCAGTACCTGCTTTCATTCGTGTACTCCCGGTTACAAATTCTGGGCCGGTAACTACTTCTATTGGGAACTCGCTTGCTGCGGCCAATGGACTGCCTGAACTGCAGGTTACGCAACCTGTAACTATTCCTTTAGCTCTGGCATCTTTAATTCCGCCAATAACGTATGGAGTAGTTCCTGATGCAGCGATCCCTACTACCACGTCCTTTTCTGAAACTTGAAATTTTTGAAGATCTTTCCAGGCCTGGTTGGTATCGTCTTCTGCATTTTCAACTGCATTTCTTAACGCAATATCACCACCGGCAATTAAGCCTATAACCAATTCATCTGATACCCCAAAAGTAGGAGGACACTCAGAAGCATCTAAAACCCCCAGTCTTCCACTTGTTCCAGCTCCAATATAAAATAATCTCCCACCGGCTTCCATTTTAGGTACTATGGCATCCACTAATTTTTCAATTGCAGGAAGTTCTTTTTCAACACTTTCTGGAACGGTTTTATCTTCCTTGTTTATATTATGAAGCAGAGTTGAAGTACTCATTTTCTCTAAATCGTTATACTTGGAAGTTTTTTCGGTATCGGGATTATTATTCTCCATTTTTAGGTTTAATTATAATATACCTCGATCTATAACTCGAGGAGAAATGTTTTAAATAAAATATCTAAAATAATTTAAAATTTAGATTTAGGCATAAATTCTGAAAAAATCCCTTTTTTAGGGTCGCTATCCCAATCTACTTCTGGGCTTCTAAAATAATTTACATCCATAAGATCAAGTCTTAAGCCTTGATCTCCCAGGCGTTTTAGGAAGTTCTTATAATCTTTTTTCTTCTCTTTAGTCCATCCAACTTCTGCCATGGCAATTGTTCTTGGCCAAAACCTATTGTCTGCAGCTTCGTTAGAAAGTACCATCTCGGTCCAAACCGGAGCCTCTACCCCTATTGTATTCGTATTTTCTACCTTAAATGTGTATGCGTCCTTTAAAGAAACTCCATCTTCTTTACACCAGTTATTAGTCATTTCCTGTCCCGGCACGTTAGCGTGATCATAATAAAAACTAGAACAAATAGATTCTATTACGGGCGTTTTTACTACACTCTTGGTTTTCCCATTCCAACGCTGACTAATAAAAGAACTGTCTACTGCTGCCTGGGTAACTTCTTCCCAGCCTACAGGTGTTTTACCAAGGCCCTGAACAATAGAATCGGCTTTCACCACAAATTCCTTGTAGCGTTCATCTTCAATCTCATCTCCCCCGATGTGTAAATAATCTCCGGTAGTAATTTCAGCCATTTCACCCAAAACTGTGGCCACGAAATCATAAATTTCCGGTTTATCGAGACATAGTTTACTCCATCCTACTTTGTATTCGTGGAATAATTCTGGTGGAGTCGCCATCCTGGGTTCTATATTACTGAAATCCTCACAATTTAATTCTGGGTAAGCCATTAAAGCTGAATAAATATGTCCGGGCATATCTATTTCAGGAACAATTACAATATTTCTCGCCGCTGCATATTCCTGGATTTCTTTATATTCTTCCTGGGCTAAATAACCAGATCTACCGCCTTTAACGGCACCTTTACTTCCTAATTCGGTTAATTTTGGCTTTTGTTTTATTTCTATACGCCATCCCTGGTCATCGGTTAGGTGTAAGTGAAGTCTGTTTAATTTGTAAAAAGCCATTCGGTCTAAATGCTTTTTAATATAATCTGTTCCAAAGAAACTACGGGCAATATCAAGCATGGACCCACGCCATTCAAATCTTGGAGTATCGGTTATAGACACCTGGGGAAGTTTTATTTCTTCCGAAATTTTTTCATTTTCTATTTCCGCTGGAAACATTTGTCGCAAGGTTTGGATAGCATAAAACAATCCGGCTTCTGTTGCTGCTTCTAAACTGACGGTACTGGCAGTAATCTCTAAATTGTAACCTTCTTTACCAAGAGTTTCTTCCAGTTCTGGATTAATATTAAGGTTAAAACCGTTACAATTTTCTCCCCGCATCTCATAGCTTTGTGTATAAGTATTACTCAGCAATCGCTGCAGCCAGGCAGCCGATGCTTCTGCACCGGAATTAAAACAAACCACTGTTCTTTCCTGTAGTGTAAAGAAGTTGTCTTTCCACTCAATTTCTGCTGGCTGCGGTATGATTGCCGGTTTTTCAACTTCGGGTTCTTGTGCGGATAAACCCAGCTGAAAAAACACTAAAACTAAACCTAACTTGAAACTTAAACTACTCATCCTAAAATCTTTATTTTATCTTGTTTCCTTTTGCTGCGAAAAACCAGATATACAAATAACTTGGAATTACTATCCAGTAAGCCGATTGAGGATCGAAAGTATCGGCTAAATATCCGTAGATAAGTGGTAAAATAGCTCCACCGGCCAGTGCCATAATTAAAAATGACGAACCTATTTTAGTAAATCTACCCAAGCCATTAAGTGCTAAAGGCCAAATCGCAGGAAATACTAAAGCATTTGCTAAACCTAAGAGCGATATACAAAGTACTGAAATATAACCATCGGTAAAAATTGCACAAAGACCCAGTATAATTCCTAAAATACCTGAAATCTGCAAAGCTTTTTGCTGACTAATATATTTTGGAATAGTTACCGTACCAATTAAATATCCCACAATCATGGCAATAAGGGTATATGTGGTAAAATATTTGGCTACATCTGTAGCAATATCCTGCCCGTCTCGCGCGTAACTAATTACTGTATCTCCTGCAATCACCTCTACTCCAACATATAAAAACATAGCCAGGGTTCCCAGCAGTAAATTTGGAAACTGTAGTACGCTGGTTTTACTTTTATTAGCTGCAGCAAGTGTCTCATCTTCACCATCCGTTTCAATTTCGGGTAATGCAGAATAATAAATAAGCACTGAAAGACCTACTAAAATAACAGCCATGATAATGTATGGAGTAATCACAAGGGAAGCAAGTTCATCTAACTCGGCTGCCTTTGCGGCGGCCCCCATGCCTTCCAGCCTTGCTTCAATAGCATCCATATTTTTCAGCAAAATGGCACCAAAAATAATAGGAGCTAAAGCACCGGCTACCTTATTACAAATACCCATTATACTAATTCGTTTTGCCGCACTTTCAATGGGTCCTAGAATAGTGATATAGGGATTAGCTGCCGATTGTAGTAAAGCCAAACCGGTTCCCTGAACAAACAAACCGAATAAGAACATCGCGTAAGTTCTGGACATCGCAGCAGGTATAAAAATTAAAGCACCAACTGCCATTACTACCAGGCCCAGGGACATACCGTTTTTAAAACCGGTTCTTTTTAGTACCCAGGCAGAAGGGATAGCCATTACGAAATATGAAATATAAGAAGCAAAGGCTACTAAATAAGATTCAAAGTTATTTAACTGGCTGGCAGTTTTTAAGAATGGAATAAGTACAGAATTTAACCAGGTTACAAAGCCGAAGATGAAAAATAACACGCCTATAATAACAATAGATCTACTGGTGTTGTTCTGATTAGTTGCGGTTTCAGCAGCCATAAATGTATATCTTAAGTATAGTTAATATTTAATTTTGGTTAAACTTAATGCCTTTTTAGAAAATTATAACAAAAATGTTCCTTACAAAAAAAGGAAACTTTTTTATAACCAACGTATACTTAGGTAAGTTTTTTTATAAATAACTAAAAGATAAGTCATTTTTTTATTTAAATGATTTTTTAAGGGCAATACTTAGAGATTGTAATTTCTTCCAATTCTTATATTCTATCTTTCTTTTTAGGACTATGAAATAAACTATATTTGTAAACTTAAATTTGTTGATTAACT
>Ga0098069_100715_pt1 | contig 11787 bp, 8 predicted proteins | sample 27_taG_FD_92584 | JGI IMG/M metagenome (GOLD analysis project Ga0098069, IMG submission 92584) | Marine viral communities from Cariaco Basin, Caribbean Sea - 27_WHOI_OMZ | ecosystem: Environmental > Aquatic > Marine > Oceanic | place: Caribbean Sea: Cariaco Basin | collected 2014-11-09 | reverse complement strand
CCGTTTTTAAAAAATGAACATAAATTAAAGAATAATGCAGAACAAGGGAATAATCAAGGTATTTGCAATTTTGTTTGCCCTGGTATGTATCTACCAGTTGTCTTTCACCTTTATTGCTGGCAATATTGAGGGAGATGCCGAAGAATTTGCACAGCAGGAAGTCCCCGAGAGTGTTGATGGTTACATTACATCCAGGGAACGAGCAGAACAGAGGTATCTTGATTCCATTGGGAATGAAGAGGTGTTTCTTGGAATCACCTACAATTCGGCTAAAGAAAAAGAGCTTAACAAAGGGCTAGACCTTAAAGGAGGGATTAACGTAATCCTCCAGATTTCGGTTAAAGATATCCTTAGGGAACTCGCTAATAACAGTAAAGATCCTGCTTTTAACCAGGCGCTGTTAAAAGCAGACGAAGCACAAAAAACAAGTCAGGAGAACTATCTTGACCTCTTCTTTGAAGCTTTTGAAGAAATTCCGGATGCCCGCCTTGCTTCTCCCGATATTTTTGCAAACAGAAACCTTAGCGATGAGATCAATTTCGAAATGACTAATGAGGAGGTAAAGCCTATCATTAGGAGAAAAATTGACGAGTCTATAGTTTCGGCCTTTGAAGTACTTAGAAAACGTATCGATAAATTTGGGGTAACCCAGCCAAACATTCAGCGCCTTGGTTCTTCAGGAAGGATTCTTGTTGAATTACCGGGAGCTAAAGAAATTGAGCGTGTAAAAGACCTTTTACAGAGTACAGCTCAGTTGGAGTTCTGGCATGTATACAAGAGCAATGAATTCCAGAACTTCTTTGTGCAGGCCAACAACCTGCTTAAGCAAATGGAGCTGGAAAAAACCGCAGAGGCCGATGTAGATACTACCGGGGCCGGGCAGGATGAGATCGATGCTCTTTTAGAGTCGGCCAGTGATACTGCACAGGTCGCAGAACAAAACAATCCTTTGTTTGACCTTATGGCTTCTCCGGGTTTCCAGGGAGGGCCGGTTCTTGCAACATTTAATATTGAAGATACTGCCCGGGTAAGGGAATATCTTAATATGTCTCAGGTGCGCAACCTGCTTGAAGGGGAACAGCGCTATGCTAAGTTCGTTTGGGGTATTACAGATGAAGATGATGCTGTTGCCGCACTTTATGCCCTAAAAGGTAACAGGCAAAATGAACCGCCACTTTCGGGAAGTGTGATCACCGATGCCACCCAGGCTTACGACCAGGTAGGTAGAGTTGCGGTAACTATGCAAATGAACGGAAAAGGAGCAAAGACCTGGGAAGAAATGACAGGTTACGCTTTTGAAAACCAAAGTCAGATCGCTATTGTTCTAGACAACGTAGTTTATTCGGCTCCCGGTGTTTCTACCGGGCCAATTTCAGGTGGTAGAAGTGAGATCACAGGAGATTTTACTATCACCGAAGGCCAGGATTTAGCTAACGTATTACGTGCAGGTAAACTTCCAGCTTCCGCAGATATCGTGCAGAGTGAGATCGTTGGCCCTTCCCTTGGGCAGGAAGCTATAGATAGCGGTATCATGTCTTTCGCCATTGCGTTGATCCTGGTATTGCTCTGGATGATCTTTTACTACGGGAAAGCCGGTGTTTTTGCCGATATCGCCCTTGTTGTAAACATCCTTTTCATCTTTGGGGTGCTGGCCGGCCTTGGTGCAGTGCTTACTTTACCTGGTATTGCGGGTATCGTACTTACCATTGGTATGTCGGTAGATGCGAACGTGCTTATATTTGAGCGTATCAGGGAAGAATATTCTAAAGGAAAGGTGCAGAAAGATGCCATTAGAGATGGTTTCAGCAACGCACTTTCTTCCATTCTTGATGCCAACATTACTACCGGTCTTACCGCGTTGATCCTTTTGGTTCTTGGAACAGGGCCTATTAAAGGCTTTGCCACTACTTTGTTAATTGGTATTGCAACGTCGCTTTTCACCGCAATCTTTATCACAAGATTGTTTATAGACAACTATGCAAAGAACCCTAACAAGAGCCTGGACTTCTCTACAGGAATGACCAAAAACTTATTCTCGGGTCTCAATATCCAGTTCCTTGAAAAGAGAAAGACTTTTTACGTGGTGTCAGGGATATTCCTGCTGGTGAGCTTAGGTTCCTTGTTCACCCAGGGCTTAAACCAGGGAGTGGATTTTGTAGGAGGAAGAAGCTATACCGTTAGATTCGACCAGGCCGTGAACCCTACCGAACTTGAAGATAACCTGGTTGCCGAATTTGGTAGTGCCAGTGCCAAAACCTTTGGAGCTGCAAACCAGATCAAGGTTACAACCAAATATAAAGTGGAGGAAGAGGGTAGCGAAGTAGATGAGGAGATCTCCCAAAAGCTTTACAGCGCGGTACAATCTTATCTTCCCGAAGGTACTACTTATGAAGATTTCACTGTAGGTGCCGAAGGGGAAAGAGAGATTGGAATTATGCAATCTATCAAAGTAGGCCCTTCTATAGCCGATGATATCAAGCAGGCTTCTATTTGGGCGGTACTTGGTTCCCTTTTGGTGATCTTCCTTTACATCCTGTTGAGGTTTAGAAAGTATCAGTTCTCATTGGGTGCTGTAGTAGCCGTAATCCACGACGTGCTCATCGTACTTGGGGTTTTCTCCCTAACTTACAAGTTCATGCCTTTCAACATGGAGATCGATCAGGCCTTTATCGCTGCGATCCTTACCGTGGTGGGATACTCGCTTAACGATACCGTGGTTATTTTCGACAGGATCAGGGAATTCTTTAACGAGCACCCCTCCTGGACCAGAAAAGATGCCATCAATGCAGCTATCAACAGTACGGTTAGCCGTACGGTAAACACCTCTTTAACTACCCTTGTGGTACTTCTTGCCATCTTCATTTTTGGAGGCGAAAGCATTAGAGGCTTCATGTTTGCACTTATCGTGGGGGTTATTGTAGGCACTTATTCTTCTATCTTTATTGCGACGCCAGTTACTTACGATACCTTCAATAAAGAGACTAAAAGAAGAAAGCTGAAGCAAAAAGAAACTGTGGCTTAAGCCCGGAGCATATAATTATATTTAGAGAGCCTTTCTTCGGAAAGGCTCTTTTTTTGCCCTTTTTGAGAGGTATGTAAGGCTCTTGTTTAGTGAGTACAATAATTTCTGCGGAAATCTTTTCTTCGGAAGTGCAGTTAGTTATTTTAGATTAGCTGAAGCAGTAAATACAAATTTCAGTAATATGTTCTTTGCCCACTTCTTCGGAAGGTAAACCTGAAGGTTTTTCCTTTTCTTATACTAAAGATATTTCCGAAGTGATCATTTTACTCCTGAAATAAAGTGTAAAACTGGAGCAGATTCTTTTATAAACACCTCTCAAAAATGGCATTTTTGGCTTCCGATAAAACCAGGAATAAATGGGTGCTGCTCTTTGTATTGAGGTTGACTCTTAAAAAAAGAGGTTAAAGAATTGAGCCGGGAACAGGAAAGGCCAGAAAGAAAATACTCTTCAAAAATGGCATTTTTGAAGAGTATTTTGAAATTATTTTCGGTTCAAAATAAGGCTGTCTCCCACAGCAAGCTTCCATTTATCTGAAAGTCCAGCGTTGATTTCCAGTACGTATTGAGCCGGCTTTTCCGAAGGGATTGTCTCAAGGCTCTTCGGTTTCGCATTCTTCTGGATGCTTACAATTTTATTGTTTGCACCAAGAAAGATGAGATCAAGCGGAATATTAGTGTTTTTCATGTAAAATCCGCGGGGTGCTTCATTTTCAAAAATAAACAGCATTCCCTGTGAATCTTCCATAGTTGTGCGGTACATCAGGCCTGTTTCACGCTGATAATCGTCATCGGCTATTTCCAGCTGCAGGTGCTTGATGGTGTCACCAGTTTCTTTTGTTAGGTAAGCCTCGGCTTCTTTCGTAAAAGTAATAGGTTCGGCGATATCCTGCTGTACTGTTTCTTTGTTATCCTTGCAGCTCAGCAGCACGCTTGCAGCGAGAAAAATGCTGTAAAAAGTGCTTTTTCTTATCATTTTACGCGACTTTTAGTCGATGGCCTGTACATGAAGTAGAAACCGGCAATGATAAACGGAATACTCAGCCATTGACCGGTATTCAATACCCAGTTCACCCTTTCGCCTACCTGCGGTTCTTTTACGAATTCTACAAAGAAGCGTACAGACCAAAGCAGCACGAGAAAAAGCCCGAAAATATAACCCAGTTTTTCCCTTTTTAAGGTTTTCCAGTAGGTGAACCAAAGGATTAGAAATACCACCAGGTAGCAGGCTGCTTCATACAGCTGGGCCGGATGTCTTGCAAAATCTTCTCCCAGTTTGGTGAAGACTACCCCAAAGTCGCTGTTTGTAGGTTTTCCTATGATTTCAGAATTCATGAAGTTCCCGATGCGTACAAAAATCCCGCCGCAGGCTACGGGAATAACGATCCTGTCTAAAATCCACAGTACGGGTTTGTGCAGTACGTTGCGGCAGTACAGGTACATGGCGGTAATAATTCCAATTGCGGCACCGTGGCTGGCAAGACCTCTAAAACCGGTGAATTCAAACTCGGGTTCGAATCTTACGGGCAGGAAAATTTCGAGCAGGTGGTTTTGAAAATAATCCCAGTCGTAAAAGATAACGTGCCCAAGCCGGGCGCCAATCAGGGTGGCCAAAACGGTGTAAATGAACAGGGAATCAAGTTTTTCGAGGGCAATCCCTTCCCTTTCGTAAATGCTCTTCATAAGGTACCAGCCTATAGTGAAGGCAACAACGAACATTAAACTATAGTAGTGGATGACGAAAAATCCCAGATCAATTCCTTCGGAAGGATTCCAGTAGATTTTATTGAAAAGCATGAAGTGGTTTTATTGTTGGAAGGTAAAGATACATATTTGGCGCCTTTCCTGATTATTTTTCCTCCTGAAGTTTCTTGGGAACAGGGTCATATCCCTGTCCGCCCCACGGATTGCAGCTGGCAATTCGTTTTATGGAGAGCCAGCCTCCTTTAAAAAGGCCGTGTGTTTGAAGGGCTTCAACAGTGTATTGAGAGCAGGTAGGCGTGTAGCGGCAGGTGGCCGGTGTGAGTGGCGAAATAAACCTCTGGTAAATTCTTACCAATCCTATAAGCGGATATGTAAGCCACTTTCTCACGTCATGGTTTTTATTATTCTATAGAGAAGCTGGTGCCGTCTTTGCCATCCTTCAGCTGAATGCCCATTTGCGACAGCTCATCCCTTATCTTGTCGCTGGTGGCAAAATCTTTATTGGCCCTGGCTTCTGCCCTTAATTTGATGAGCAGTTCCACGGCGCCCGAAAGTTTATTTCCGAAGTCATTATTGCCGGCTTCAGAAGTATCTATAAGCCCCAGTACGTCAAAAATAAAGTCGGACATTGTCTTTTTCAGCAATTCGAGATCTTCGGCTTTAATTTTGGCCTTTCCGTCTTTAATGATGTTGATCTGCTTTACGGCCTCAAAAAGTTGCGCAATGAGGATGGGGCTGTTAAAATCATCGTTCATGGCGTCATAGCATTTCTGCCTCCATTCAGCTACATCAAAATCGGATGTTGCAGCAGTTTCAAGATGATCAAGCGCGTGATAGGCATCCATTAATCGTTGAAAGCCTTTTTCGCTGGCCAGTAGTGCCTCGTTTGAAAAGTCGAGGATGCTCCTGTAGTTGGCCTGCAACATAAAGAACCTTGCAACTGTAGGTGCAAATCCTTTTTCGAGATTAGGGTTGTCTCCTGTAAAGATCTCGTTGGGCAGGATGTTATTGCCGGTGCTTTTTGCCATTTTCTTGCCGTTAAGGGTAAGCATATTGGCATGCATCCAGTAATTTACCGGTGTTTTACCGGTAGCGGCTTCGCCCTGGGCGATCTCACACTCGTGATGCGGGAATTTTAGGTCCATACCGCCGCCGTGAATATCAAATTCTTCCCCCAAATACTTTGAGCTCATCACGGTGCATTCAAGGTGCCAGCCGGGAAAACCGTCGCTCCAGGGGGAAGGCCAGCGCATAATGTGCTGCGGTTCGGCTTTTTTCCAGAGTGCAAAATCCTGCGGATTCTTCTTGTCGCTTTGGGCTGTGAGCTCCCTGGTGTTGGGAATCATATCTTCCAGCTTCCTTCCGCTTAACTTTCCGTAGTCATGAGATTCGTTGAACCTGATCACGTCAAAATAGACAGAGCCGTTAGCTTCATAAGCATAACCTTTCTCAAGGATTTCTTTGATAATTTCTATCTGTTCAACGATATGACCGGTTGCGGTAGGCTCAATGGAGGGAGGAAGGTTGTTGAACTTCTGCAGAATATTGTGAAAATCTACAGTGTATCGCTGTACAACTTCCATAGGCTCAATTTGCTCGAGCCTTGCTTTTTTGGCGATTCTGTCTTCGCCTGAATCTGCATCATTTTCTAAATGTCCGGCATCTGTAATGTTGCGAACATACCGCACTTTATAGCCCAGGTGTTTTAAGTATCTAAAAACGAGGTCAAAGGAGATGAATGTGCGGCAATTGCCAAGGTGCACATTACTGTAAACTGTGGGGCCACAAACGTACATGCCCACGGTCCCTTCGTTGATAGGTTTAAAAATTTCCTTTTCGCCCGAGATCGAGTTATAGATCTTTAATTCCTGTTGCTGGTAGAGTGCCATAAAAAATGAACAGATTTAGAATTCGGTTTCCAGATTGATGTAGTCTAAAAAGTCGCGTCTTGCCTCAGGATCTTTAAATCTTCCGCCGTATTCGCTGGTCACGGTGCTGCTTTCAATATCCCTTATTCCGCGGCTGTTCACGCACAGGTGCTTGGCGTCAATTACGCAGGCAACATCTTCGGTACCCAGTACCTCCTGTAGTTCCTTCACAATCTGCATGGTTAGCCTTTCCTGTACCTGTGGGCGTTTGGCGTAGTAATCTACGATCCGGTTCATTTTTGAAAGTCCTACTACGGTACCGTTAGAAATGTAGCCTACATGCGCTCTTCCTACTATTGGCAGCAGGTGGTGTTCACAGGTAGAGTAGAGGGTAATGTTTTTTTCTACCAGCATTTCCCCGTACTTATACTTGTTCTGGAAAGTAGAGGCCTTTGGTTTTAACTGAGGGTGAAGGCCGCCAAAGATCTCTTTGACAAACATTTTGGCTACGCGCTTTGGTGTTCCCTTTAGGCTGTCATCAGTCAGGTCAAGGCCAAGGGTATCCATGATGTTTTTTACATCTTTTTGTATGCGCTCAATCTTTTCTTCATCACTTATGTCGAATGCATCTTTACGCATGGGAGTTTCTGTGTTTGGGCTAACAAAAGCATCTCCCATTTCATCAATAGCCTCGTCTATGTTGTCTTTTTTCATAATTCTATATAAAGTAGAGTCTAAAACACTAGGTAATTAAGCTTGCAAAGATACATATTTTAACCCTTTTCTGGAAGTCTGTTGCGGCAAGATCAATGCCCAAAATGTCTATAAAAAATAAAAACAGCCCGAAGGCTGTTTTTGGTGTCAGATAGTCCGGCCTTACAGGCCAAAACCTATTGTGAGCACATAATTTGAATTGTTCCCAGAGATGCCCATGCGATCTGTTAATCCGGTTTGATATAACTGCGGATTTGTTTCCCGGGTAGAATGATCGTAAGCGAAGTCAATTTTGATACTTCCAAAGCTGTATCCTATTCCGGCAGAATAGCCCTCGAGGTCTCCCATAGGCAGTTCATCTTTGTACGGAGTTTCCTCAAATCTGTATCCCCCTCTTAAGCTCCAGTTCTGAATGCGGTATTCCCCTCCAAACCTGAATTTAGATGCACCGCCCAGTTCATTGGAGATTATGTTGTTCTGTTGCATGAAGGCAGGATCATCTGTAGGCTTAAATTTTGTAGTTGAATAATCTTTGTAAGTATAATCAAAGCTTAAAAGTGCCGATGAGCCAAAGAGGTAGGCTAAACTTCCGGTATAGCTGGCGGGAGTCTGCAGCTTATAATCGGGATATATATTTACAATATTCGGTTCTACATAATCAATGTCGGTCTCTATATACTGGCTTGTCTCTTCAGATATGGTGTACCAGGTTGGGGATTCATATGCTAAACCTGCCCTTACATTTGATCCTATTTTGGCGAGAGCCCCAAGTTGAAGGCTAAAGCCTGATCCCAGGGTGGTTAACTGATCTTCAAAATACACGTATTCATCTGGTGCCTGTAAATTTTCCTCATCAATAGAAGTCATTCTTTCATAGTTGATGAAATGGGAGTTCAGGTTGATTCCCAGGTAAAGGAAGTCCTGATATTGGGAAGCGAAATTGAAGCTTAGTTTTCCGTTTAATCCGGTAGAGGTATAGGTGTAAATTTGATCGTATGTGCCCGGAGATAAGATGCTGCTATACGAATCGAGTTCCAGGAAAGCCGGGTCATTTTCAGGGAGGTTATTCGGGTTGTCTACTCCAATCACACCGCCCCATAATCCCAAATATGCCTGTTGAGCTCCAAACCCCAAAGTCTCTCCCAGGCGGGCGTATGCCTCACCGTCAGTTTCATTCCTGTAAGGAATAAGGTTATCAACAGCAATGCCGTTGGCATAAGCAAGAAAATACTGATCTATGGAATTAGGGTTATTTCCCCTGGCCGAGTAGGAGTTATTAAAACTTGAAGATTTATTAAAGTTAAACCCCAAAGAAAACTTCTTCCAGTTTGCGTTTTCGTTAAAATTATTAAAGATAAAAACAGCTCCTGCCTGGCCCAGATCAACATTAGAATCTGAGGTGCTGTTATAGCCGTTCATAAAACTTACATCCTTATTGCTGTTCTCCACATTTAAGCTAAGGGAGGCAAAACTTGAGAGAAAGACGGCTGAACCTGCAGGGTTCACGTTGAGGGAAGAAAGATCTCCTCCCAAAGCACCAAAAGCACCACTCATAGCGCGATATCGTGCTGTTCCGTTAAGGTCGGTTGTAGAATACCTTACGGCATCTGTTATGTTTTGAGCCTCCACAGTCATGGAGATCATGGCTGTGAAGGCAAAAAATAATCTTTTCATTTATGAACTTGTTTAGGGAAATTATCTACCGCCGCGACCACGGCTGGACCTGCTTGATGACGAACTGCTTCGTGGCGCCGAAGATCTTACAGTTGGTGTGGAAGACCGGTAAGAACTGTTGTTGCTTCTTGAAGAACGACTTGTTCTTACGGCAGGCCTTGATTCTGCGGGGGTGCTGTTCCTTACGGCAGGTGTAGGCCTGCGTTGGGTTGCACTTCTGTAACTTCTTTCATAAGAATCGCTGCTGCGGTTCACTGAAGATCTTGTTGTTCTGGTAGAACGGGTTTGATAGGTTCTCTCGTTATTAGATCGTGTTGCCGCTGCTCTTACGTTGCGGGTATTTGAATAACCCTGGATCCTTGAAACGCGGCTTTCAGAAGCCTCTGTGTCACGGTAGCGGTTAGAGTAGCTGTCTCTGCGCCCGGAGTTATAAGCCACTTGTCGCGTGTTGTTCGAATAATGGTTGTAATATCCGCCGTAAGGATAGTAAGGAGAGTATCTATGTCCGTAGCCGTAATATCCGCCCCAGCCGTAACCCCAGCCAATATTCCATCTCCACGATGGATATGCGTAAGGATGACCGAAGTAAAATGGATCATAAAAACCGTAGCGATAGTAGCGGGGCCCCCAGAATGGATCATAAAATCCGGCATAATACGGATAACCAAATCCGTAACCATAGTGGTATGGGCTGTAGAAGGGATAGTTGTTGTAAATGTTTACTGCGATCTCATCGGGGTCTGTTCCCCAGGCCGCACGACCGGGTTCATATTCCAAACCTTCGGCTCCAAACATGTTTTCGTCGTATTGTCCAGACGAGTAAGTCTCGATATCAGTAAAAATTGCTCCATTTTCAGGAACAGCTCCAAACTGTTCGGCTTTTTCTCCAAAGAGGTTTTTATAATAAAGGGCGTCTTCATAAGATTCCTCGTACTCATTAGCAGTATACGCCTCTCCATTATCTGAGGAGTTGTAAATTCCGTCGTTGTCATAGCCGGCATACTGGTAAGAACTACAGGAAGCTAATAAAAACAGAGAGCCAAGTGCTGTAAAAAAGCTTCTCACGTTTAAAAGCTTGTAGTATCGTTTCATGACGTTGAATTATTTATTGAACAAAGATAAAAATAGTTAGTTTTGCGCTAACTTTATTTCACTAACAAGGTACAACATTTGTGCCAAAAGACAGGAGATGGCAAAGAACCTAACTACTCGAAAAGAAGACTACTCAAAATGGTATAATGAACTGGTTGTGAAAGCCGATCTGGCTGAAAACTCTGCCGTAAGAGGCTGTATGGTAATTAAACCCTACGGCTATGCAATTTGGGAAAAGATGCAGGCGCAGCTTGATAAAATGTTCAAGGAAACCGGGCACCAAAATGCCTATTTTCCGCTCTTTGTTCCAAAAAGCCTTTTTGAAGCTGAAGAAAAAAATGCCGAAGGTTTTGCAAAAGAATGCGCCATTGTCACTCACTACAGATTAAAGAACGACCCCGATAATGCAGGGAAACTGATAGTAGATCCTGACGCGAAGCTGGAAGAAGAGCTGGTGGTAAGGCCTACCTCTGAAGCTATTATCTGGAACACCTACAAAGGCTGGATACAATCTTACCGCGATTTGCCAATCCTGGTAAACCAGTGGGCCAACGTAGTGCGTTGGGAAATGAGAACCAGATTGTTCCTGCGAACCGCCGAGTTTCTTTGGCAGGAAGGGCATACGGCTCATGCCACTAAAGCTGAAGCTTTGGCTGAAACAGAGCAAATGAACAATATCTATGCTGAATTTGCGGAAGAATTTATGGCTATTCCGGTAATTAAAGGAAGAAAAACAGAGACCGAGCGCTTTGCGGGGGCCGAAGAAACTTATTGTATAGAAGCCTTGATGCAGGATGGTAAAGCCTTACAGGCGGGAACTTCCCACTTCTTGGGGCAAAATTTTGCAAAAGCCTTCGATGTGAAATTTGCTACAAAAGAAGGCGGTCTTGAGCATGTTTGGGCTACTTCCTGGGGAGTATCTACAAGATTAATGGGGGCATTGATCATGACACATAGTGACGATAATGGCCTGGTGCTGCCACCCAACCTGGCACCAATACAGGTTGTTATTGTTCCTATTTATAAAGGGCAGGAACAACTGGACCAGATTTCGGAAGTGGCCAATAAGCTTACTGCCGATTTAAGAGCTCAGGGAATTTCGGTGAAGTATGACGATCGCGATACTCAAAAACCAGGTTGGAAGTTTGCCCAGTATGAACTACAGGGGGTGCCTGTGAGAATTGCCATTGGCCCCAAAGATCTTGAAAAAGGTTCAGTAGAACTTGCAAGAAGAGATACGCTGAGTAAAGAATTTGTACAGCAAAATGAGGTGGTGGAGCAGGTTAAAGGGCTTATGACCGAAATTCAGGAGAACCTTCACAATAAAGCCAGGGCATTCCGCGATGAACATATCACTCCTGTTGAGGATTTTGAAGAATTTAAAAAAGTACTCAAGGGAAAAGGAGGGTTTATTTCAGCTCATTGGGATGGAACTGCAGAGACCGAAAACAAGATCAAAGAGCTCACAAAAGCTACGATTCGTTTAATCCCCTTTGATGCCGAAAAAGAGGAAGGAGTATGTGTTTTCACAGGTAAGCCATCTGTAGGCAGGGTGCTGTTTGCAAAGGCTTATTAATTTTTAAAAAAAAATTACTCAACATTTGCGGCATTCAAAAATAGTTGTATTTTTGCATCCGCATTTGAAAATAAATGGTCCGTTCGTCTAGGGGTTAGGACGCCAGGTTTTCATCCTGGTAACAGGGGTTCGATTCCCCT
>Ga0098069_100713_pt1 | contig 11806 bp, 11 predicted proteins | sample 27_taG_FD_92584 | JGI IMG/M metagenome (GOLD analysis project Ga0098069, IMG submission 92584) | Marine viral communities from Cariaco Basin, Caribbean Sea - 27_WHOI_OMZ | ecosystem: Environmental > Aquatic > Marine > Oceanic | place: Caribbean Sea: Cariaco Basin | collected 2014-11-09 | reverse complement strand
GCCTACGTCAGCCAGCAGAATTTGGTGACGGATTCGGTTTCGGGGCCGGTGTCGCACCCCGATGTGCACCAGTATTTCGAACAGTTCGAAAACGGGCGCTACCGCATGCGGGTCAGCCTGACCCACTGAGCGGCGCGCGGCGAACGATCAGTTCTTGATCTTCCAGCCCGACTTCAGGATCCGGTAGGTGGCGAAGGCCAGCACTGCGTTGAGCGCGAACAGGCCCAGCGCGGCCATCGTCACCGCCGCCGCATCGCCGATGTCGCTGCGTCCGAGAAAGCCGTAGCGAAAGCCCGAGATCACGTAGAAGAAGGGATTGGCGCGGCTGACCGCCTGGAAGGTCGGTGCAAGCCGGTCGATGACGTAGAACGTCCCCGACAGCATCGCCAGCGGCGCGACGACGAAATTGGTCACCGCGGCGTTGTGGTCGAATTTCTCCGCCCAGATCGATGCGAGAAGGCCAAGCAGCGCGAGCATCATCGCGCCCATCAGCCCGAACCACACCACCGCCCAGGGATGCGCCATCGCCAGGCTCACTCCGGGATACAGCATCATTGCCCCCGCGACGACGAAGCCGACCGCCACTGCGCGGGTCATCGCTGCCCCTACGATACCGCACATCAGCTCGCCTTCGGACAGCGGCGGCATCAGCAGGTCGATGATGGTCCCCTGGATCTTGCCGGAAAGCAGCGAGAAGGAGGAATTGGCGAAGGCGTTCTGCATCATCGCCATGGCAATCAGGCCGGGTGCGACGAAGGTGGGGAAATTGACGCCCAGCACCTCGCGCCCGCCCCGCCCCAGCGCGACCGAGAAGATCACGAGAAAAAGCACCGTGGTGACTGCCGGGGCCCAGATTGTCTGCGTCTGGACCTTGAGAAACCGGCGGACCTCCTTCATATAGAGGCTCCACAGGCCAATCCGGTTGATTCCGCGGATCACCGGGCGACCCCGCGGCGGAAACCTGCTCTCCCCTCCGGCATTACCTTCGACGAAGGATGCGTCCGGATGATCGCTTCCGAGCGATTTGGGCTGAGCTTGATCGACCATAGGGCGCGCCTAGGCCCAAGCGTCACGGCATGCAAGCCGCGGCGCCAAGACACGAGATACAGGACTGTACATGAGCTGGACCGACGAACGGATCGCAACGCTTAAGAAGATGTGGGAAGGCGGTTCGACCGCCAGCCAGATCGCCGACGAGCTGGGCGGGGTGAGCCGCAATGCCGTAATCGGCAAGGCGCACCGCCTCGGTCTCAAGTCGCGCCCGTCGCCGGTCAAGGCCAACGACAAGAAGAAGGCCGCCGCTGCCCCCAAGGCCGCGCCCAAGGCACCGGCGCCCAAGAAAGCGGCGAAGCCCGCAGCCAAGCCGGCCGCTGCTGCTGCGCCGGCCGCCCCGCCGGAACCGGCAGCACCGCCGCCTGCACCGCGGCAGGATGGCGGCAACCCGTCGCAGCCGATGCCGAACAAGAATTCCAACCTGCCCAAGATCGTCTCGGTCGGGCCGGGTGGCTTCCTGCGCCAGGGTCCCGGTGACCAGCAGCCCCCGATTCCCCCCGCGCCGCCGCGCCGCCTGGTCCCGGCCAAGCCGAGCCCCGAAATCGCCGACAAGACCAGCTTGCTGGACCTGTCGGACAAGGTCTGCCGCTGGCCGATGGGACACCCGGGCGAACCCGATTTCCATTTCTGCGGCGAGGCCGTGAACCCCGGCTTCCCCTATTGCGTCGAACACTGCGGCCGGGCCTACCAGGCCCAGTTGCCGCGCGGCGCGCGCCGTCCCCCTCCGCCGCTGCCGTTCGGCGGACCGCGGGTACGCTAACCGAGATTTTAGCGGGTCGCTCCTCGCCTAGCCCACAACGGGACGGCGTCTACAGCCAAAGACACTCGGCCACCTCCCGCAGTGCGGGGGGCGGCTTGGTGTGCGGAACCGTTGGGGGGCGGAAGAGATGGAATGGGGTAGCGTCACATTTGGCGCGTTTCTGGGAATAGCCGCGGTTTTCGGAGTGCTGTCGCTCGCGCTCTATCCCGTCATCCGGCGCGATTTCCTGCTGTGGGCCACGGTCCGCACGCTGTGCTTCGTCATCATGAGCATCGCGCTGTTCCCGCTCGAACTGCCGGCCTTCTTTCCCGCAGGCGAATTGCGGATCGATGTCGGCGAGATCGCGCTGTCGCTGGCAATTGGCAGCACCGGCCCCTTCCTTGCCACCTATATCGAGAACCGGCCCCGTTTTGCGCGGGTGCGCTTCTGGCTGTACAAGCTGTTCGCGCTGGGGGTCGTCGGCGGGCTGGCAACCGCGCTGGCACCCGTCTGGCCATGGCTCGATCGCGTACACGACATCCTGATCCTGGTCATGATCCTCGGGCTGATCGCGGGGCTGGCGATCGCCGTGCGCGCCGGGAGCCGCGCCGCGCAGTACCAGGCGGTGGGCTATGCCCCGCTGATCATCATCGCGCTGCTGGTCCTCGCTTACGAACTGGGCACGGGTGAGCCGGTCACCTATTGGCCGGTGGCAGCGCTATTTGCCGTGCTGATCGACTTCATCGTGACTGCTGCGGGCGTGATCGCCGGTTATATGACGGTCAAGCGCCAGCGCGACGCCGCCGTCGCCGACGTGCGCGAGGCGCGGATTGCCGTGGCGACCGATCCGCTCACCAATATCGCCAACCGGCGCGGCCTCGCGCTGCGCTTCCGCGATCCGGCGCATGGCCGCCCCCGCGGGCTTGCCGTGATCGACTGCGACCATTTCAAGCGCATCAACGACATGTTCGGACACGATATCGGCGACGAGGTACTGATCGCGGTGGTCGACGGGCTCAAGCATGAGAATGTCTTCCCCGCGCGGCAGGGCGGCGAGGAATTCGTTGTGCTGCTGTACGGCGACGACTGGCAGCGGCTCGCGGAGACAGTCCGGCGGCGGATTACCATTTCGGTGCTCGAACTGGTGCCCGAGGTCCCCTTCCCGGTCACGGCGAGCGCCGGGCTGACCGAAGTGCGGACCAACGACACGCTCAACAGCGCGGTCAAGCGCGGCGACGAGGCGCTCTACGCGGCGAAGGACGCCGGCAGGGACCAGCTGCTGCTCTGGCAGGACGGCAAGCATTCACAACCGCGGCTGGTGCACGGCGTCTGACGCGATTGCCGCTGGCATCGCCAGGCATCTTGCCTATGTTCGCGCGCTTTCAGAGAGGAGACTTACATGCCGCTTTCGCTACACGCTGCCTATGTTCCGAGCGCCCTGCAAATGCTGGGGACCGCCCGCCACTTGGTCGATACAGCAGAGAAATGGTGCAGCGAGCACGATTGCGGGCATGACGATTTCATCAATGCGCGCGTATTCGACGACATGCTGCCGTGGTCCTACCAGGTCAAATGCGTGGCCGAGCATACGCAGGGGTCGATCGAGGGCGTGCGGGCGGGGCTCTATTCGCCCGATCTCAACCCGCCGCCGATCAGCTTCGACGCGCTGCGCGAAAAGCTATCGGGCGCGCGCGAAACGCTGGAAGCGCTGACCGAAGAGGAAATGGAAGGCTGGATCGGCCAACCGATGCGGTTCGAGTTCAAGGACCGCGGCATGGATTTCAATGCCGAGGACTTCCTGCTCACCTTCAGCCAGCCGAACTTCTATTTCCACTGCGCCACCGCCTACAACATCCTGCGGATGAAGGGCCTGCCCGTGGGCAAGATGGACTTCATGGGCCGGATGCGGATCAAGCGCTAGCGTTTGCGCGCAAACCAGATCGTGTGGCGCGGCCCCTTGTTGTTGGGCCGCGCCCGCACTTCGCGCACCTCGACGCTGAACCCGCTGTCCTTGAGCCGCTGGGTGAACTTGTGGTCGGGCGCGGCCGACCACACGGCAAGGATACCGCCGGGTCGCAGCGCATCGCGCGCCTTGCCCAGCCCGGTCTTCGTATAGATCCGGAAATTGGCATCGCGCACGATCCCGTCGGGACCGTTGTCGACATCCAGCAATATGGCGTCGTATTTCGGCGTCGTGCCGTCATTGGCATCGTCGATCAACGCCGCGACATCGCAGATCACCACTTCGCCGCGCGGGTCGGACAGGCTGTCGCCGGTCAGATGCGCCAGCGGCCCTGCAGCCCATTCGAGGATGTCGGGGACGATTTCGGCCACCGTGACCGAGCCGCCTTCGGGCAGTTTCGCCAGCGCCGCGCGGTAGGTAAAGCCCATGCCATAGCCGCCGATCAGCACCCGCGGGCGCGGCGCATCCAGTTCAGCCAGCGTCAGCTCGGCCAGCTGTTCTTCGGAAAACTGCATGCGCGTCCCCATCAGCTCGTCGCGGCCGAGCATGATGATGAAATCGCGGCCGTGGCTGACCAGCGTCAGCGTTTCGCCGTCGGGGACTTGGGCAGTGGCGAGCGTTTCGCGCGGAAGCATCGTCTATTCTCCATAGCAAAGGGGGCCGCGGGCGGACCCGCGACCCCCTGTAATGCCTAGCGAAGGATCAGTCCTTCAGGAAGTCGGGCACGTGGGCTTCACCGCCCCCGTCCTTGTTCCCGCCGCCATCACGGTCGCGGCGCGGGCCACCCCGGCCACCGCGGCGATCGCCGCCACGGCCACCACCGCCGCCGCGCGGGCCACGGTCACCGCGCGGTTCGCGCGCAGGGCGGGTGTCTTCCAGCTCTTCGCCGGTTTCCTGGTCGACCACGCGCATCGACAGGCGGACCTTGCCGCGCTGGTCGATCTCGAGGACCTTGACCTTCACTTCCTGGCCTTCCGACACGACGTCGGTCGGCTTCTCGACGCGCTCGTTCTTCATCTCGCTGACATGGACGAGACCGTCCTTGCCGCCCATGAAGTTCACGAAGGCGCCGAAGTCGACGATGTTGACGACCTTGCCATTGTAGATCTTGCCGACTTCCGCCTCTTCGACGATGCCTTCGATCCACTTGCGTGCGGCTTCGATCTCGTCGGCGTTGGAGGAGCTGATCTTGATCACGCCCTCGTCGTCGATGTCGACCTTGGCGCCGGTTTCGGCAACGATCTCGCGGATCACCTTGCCGCCCGTGCCGATGACGTCGCGGATCTTCGACTTGTCGATCTGCATCGTCTCGATGCGCGGGGCGTGCTTGGAAACCTCGGTACGGGCGCCGGTCAGCGCCTTGTTCATCTCACCGAGAATGTGTGCACGGCCGCCCTTGGCCTGCTCCAGCGCGGTCTTCATGATCTCCTGCGTAATGCCGGCGACCTTGATGTCCATCTGGAGCGAGGTGATGCCCTTTTCGGAACCGGCAACCTTGAAGTCCATGTCGCCCAGGTGATCTTCGTCACCGAGGATGTCCGACAGAACCGCAAAGTCGTCGCCTTCGAGGATCAGGCCCATGGCGATGCCCGACACCGGGCGTTCGATCGGAACGCCGGCATCCATCATCGACAGACAGCCACCGCAGACGGTCGCCATCGAGGACGAGCCGTTTGACTCGGTGATGTCCGACAGGATGCGGATGGTATAGGGAAAGTCTTCATGCTTGGGCAGCACCGGGTGCAGCGCACGCCATGCAAGTTTGCCGTGACCGGTCTCGCGGCGGCTGGTGAAGCCGAAGCGGCCCACTTCGCCGACCGAATAGGGCGGGAAGTTATAGTGCAGCATGAAGTTGTTGTACGAGAGGCCTTCGAGACCGTCGATCATCTGCTCGGCATCCTTGGTGCCCAGCGTAGTGGTGCAGATCGCCTGCGTCTCACCGCGGGTGAACAGCGCCGAACCATGCGTGCGGGGCAGCAGGCCGACCATCGCCTCGATCGGGCGGACCTGATCGAGCTTGCGGCCGTCAATGCGCTGGCCGTCCTTGAGGATGGCGCCGCGAACGATTTCCGCTTCCAGCTTCTTGACCGCCTTGTTGGCGACCATCTGCGTCTGCGCTTCTTCTTCGGCGAAGGCTTCCTTGGCCTTGGCCCGCGCATCGTTGAGCGCATCCGAACGCGCCGACTTGTCGGTCAACTTGTAGGCGGCGGCGATGTCGTCGCCGACGATGCCGCGCAGCTTTTCCTTGATCGCCGAGGTATCGTCCGAAGTGTCGATTTCCCACGGTTCCTTGGCGGCCTGCGCGGCCAGGTCGACGATCGCGCCGATGACCTTGCGGCTTTCCTCATGCGCGAACATGACGGCGCCGAGCATTTCCTCTTCGGTCAGTTCCTTGGCTTCGGATTCGACCATCATCACCGCGTCCTGCGTTGCGGCAACGACGAGGTCGAGGCGACCTTCTTCGTCGAGCGCGCTTTCGAGGCTCGGGTTGAGTTCGTATTCGCCATTGCGGAAACCGACGCGTGCAGCACCGATCGGGCCCATGAAGGGCACGCCGCTGATGGTCAGCGCAGCCGAAGCGGCGATCATCGCGACGATATCGGGCTCGGTCTCGCCGTCATACGACAGGACCTGGCAGATCACGTTGATTTCGTTGTAGAAACCTTCGGGGAACAGCGGCCGTACGGGGCGGTCGATGAGACGCGAGGTGAGCGTTTCTTTCTCCGTGGCGCGGCCTTCGCGCTTGAAGAAGCCGCCGGGAATGCGGCCCGCAGCGGAGAATTTTTCCTGGTAGTGGACGGTCAGCGGGAAGAAGTCCTGCCCTTCGCGTACACTCTTGGCGGCGGTCACGGCGCACAGCACCACGGTTTCGCCATAGGTGGCCAGAACGGCGCCGTCAGCCTGACGGGCGATGCGGCCGGTTTCGAGGGTGAGGGTCTTTCCGCCCCACTCCAGCGATACGGTTTTCGTGTCGAACATGTATTTTCCTTATGAACCCGCACGGCCTTATTGCGGTGCGGGGCCTACTGTGCCGGGTATTCCGTCCCGGTCCGGTCCGAGGCTTTTCGCGCCTCCATTTTCCAGCCGCGCGCCGTATTGCGCGCAGGCCGGATAAACAAAGGGGCGGCCTGAGCCACCCCTTCGAGAAACTCTTATTTGCGAAGACCCAGCTTCTGGATCAGCGCATTGTACCGCTCGACGTCCGTCTTCTTCAGATAGGCGAGCAGGTTGCGGCGCTTGTTGACCATCATCAGCAGACCGCGACGCGAGTGATTGTCCTTGTGGTTGGACTTGAAGTGCTCGGTCAGGTTGCGAATGCGTTCGGTCAGAATGGCGACCTGGACTTCCGGCGAACCGGTATCGCCCTTGGCCTGGGCGTTGTCCTTGATGATTTCCTGTTTCTTTTCGGCAGTAACCGACATGTATTCTACTCCGCGACATCCGGCAGGTTGAAACCCCGCACGACCTTGGCCGTGCCACCGTCGACTTCCACCAAGGCCACCGGCACATCGTGCAAGCTGGCGAGATGGAGCCCGTCGGTATGGGGCAGTTCCGACAATACCCGGCCCTGGCGGACCGCCTGCGCGCTGTCGGGATCGAGTGTCAGAACCGGGATGTCGTCCAGTCCGGCCTCGAGCGGCAAGAGAAGGTTCTCGATGGCCGCGCCCTTAGCGATTTCCTCCAGCTTGTCCAGCGAAATCGCCTGTTCCTCGCGGAACGGGCCGGCCTTGATGCGCCTGAGATAAGTGACGTGACCCAGCGTGCCAAGCGCGCGTGCGATGTCCCGTGCCAGCGACCGGATGTATGTCCCCTTGGAGACATGCGCGACCAGCGTGACGCTGTCCGCCAGTTCGAGCGGCGCCTGCGGATCGTAGGGGTCGGGCCGCCCGGCAGTGGTCTGGAATGTGCTGACGAGGCCAACACCACTATCGTCACCCCCGCGAAGGCGGGGGTCCAGCCGCCCCCGAGCGAGAGAGCTACCCTTATCTGGATCCCCGCCTTCGCGGGGATGACCGGCAAGATAAAGGTCGTGAACTGTCACGGCGCGGGTCTTCATTTCGACCGTTTCGCCGGCGCGGGCACGATCGTAGGCGCGCTTGCCGTCGATCTTCAGCGCCGAATAAGCGGGCGGCACCTGTTCGATGGGGCCGGTGAAATGGTCGAGTACGCCCGCGATCGCTGCCATTGGCGGCCGGCGATCGCTGCGCTCGGTGACCTCGCCCTCGGTATCGAGCGTAGCGGTTTCCTCGCCGAACTGGATGGTGAAGGCGTAGATCTTGTCGGCATCGAGCATGCGCCCCGCAAGCTTGGTCGCCTCGCCCAATGCGATCGGGAGCACCCCTTCGGCCAGCGGATCGAGCGTGCCGCCATGCCCGACCTTGGTCTTGGCATAGCCGCCCTGGCGTAGCACGCGCTTGACCATGCCGACCGCCTGCGTCGAACCCAGCCCGCGCGGCTTATCGAGGATCAGCCAGCCATGCGGAGGCGCCTTCCGATCGGTCATTCGGCGATCCCGCGTGCGACCCATTCGGCGATGGCGAAATAGTGTTCCTGCAGCCACAGCACCGGCGGCAGGACGGTGTTCTCGATCAGCCCGCTATCGGGGAATGCCCAGGTCGCGGCGATCAGGACGACGAAGAACAGCATGCCCAGCGACTGCAGCTTCTGCCAATTGCCCGCCCATTTGCGCGGCAGCAGCCCGCCGACGATGTGCGAACCGTCGAAGGGGGGGATCGGCAGCAGGTTGAACAAGGCGAGGAAGACGTTGATCAGGATGAATGTCCCGCCCGCAGTGACCAGCCATTCGGGCGGCATGGCGCCGGCGGCGATGATCGCCCCCGATACTGCACCGAGCAACAGCGCGCCGACCAGTGCCAGCACGAGATTTGTGCCCGGCCCGGCGGCCGCCACCGCGACCATGCCGAACCGCGGATCGCGCAGCCGTTCGCCGCGCACCGGGACGGGCTTGGCCCAGCCGAAGATCGGCCCGCCGAACAGCGCTAGCGCCCCGGGCACCAGCAGCGTGCCGATCGGGTCGACATGGCGGATCGGGTTGAGCGACAGCCGCCGCTGTTCCTTGGCGGTGGGATCGCCCAGTGCCAGCGCGACCCAGCCATGCGCCACCTCGTGAAACACGATGGCGACAATCAGGCACGGGATCAGAATCACCGCGAGAAGAAGCGTTTCGGTCATGACAGGCTAGATAGGGCGCGCCGGACTAACCCGCCAGCGGTTCGCCGGGATAGGCTCCGCCCAGCTTGTCCACGAAGTGCCGGCGGCACAGCGCGACATAACGGTCGTTACCGCCGATTTCGGTCTGGGCGCCTTCGCTCACCGCCCGTCCCTCCACATCGACACGCAGGTTCATGATCGCCTTGCGCCCGCAGTCGCACACCGCCTTCAGCTCGACCAGCGCATCGGCAATGCCCAGCAGCGTGGCGGAGCCGGGGAACAGTTTTCCCTGGAAATCGGTGCGCAGCCCATAACACAGCACTGGAATGTCCGCCGCGTCGGCCAGCCGCGCAAGTTGCCATACCTGCGTTTCGGACAGGAACTGCGCTTCGTCGACCAGCACGCAGGCGACCCGCTCCTTCGCATGGTCGCCCAGCACGCGCGCTTCGATATCGGTTTGCGCGTCGTAGCGATGCGCTTCGCTGGCCAGGCCGATCCGGCTCGAGATCGCACCGAAACCCGGCCGGTCGTCGAGCGCAGCGGTCCACAGCGAAACCCGCATTCCGCGCTCGTTGTAGTTGAATGCGGCCTGCAGCAGCGTGCTGCTCTTTCCCGCATTCATGCTGGCATAATAGAAATAGAGCTTGGCCATGCGCTGGCCCTAGCCCCCGGCGGCGTGGCTGTTAAGAAGGGCGTCACATGCGATCGGGGATGATCGCCCCGACAAGAGACGACAAGAGACCAGGGAACTTCGATGGCTGAAGCGACGACAGCGGAAAACACCCAGACCGGCATTCTGGGCTGGGTCGAGCGGACGGGCAACAAACTGCCCGACCCGGTATTCATCTTCTTCTACCTGATTATCGCGCTGGTGGTGGTTTCGATCGTCGCGTCGCTATCGGGCGTGTCGGCCTTCCACCCCACCGCCATCGACGAAGCGACCGGGTCCGCGCTGCGGATCGACGCGGTCAGCCTGCTTTCGCCCGAGAACATCCAGCGCCTGTGGGTCGAAATGCCCGCCACGTTCACGCACTTCCACCCGCTCGGCTACGTGCTCGTCGTGATGCTGGGCGCGGGCGTCGCGGAACGTTCGGGTTTCTTCGCCGCCGGCATGTCGAAAGCGGTCAAGAGCGCGCCCAAAGCACTGCTCACCCCGGTGGTTGCGCTGGTCGCAATGCTCGGCAACCATGCTGCCGATGCGGGCTATGTTGTGCTGATCCCGCTTGCCGGCATCCTTTTCGCCGCCGCCGGGCGCCATCCGCTGGCCGGGATCGCCGCCGCATTCGCCGGCGTATCGGGCGGTTTCTCGGCCAATATCTCGCCCGGCCAGCTCGATGCGCTGCTGTTCGGGATCACCGAGGAAGCGGTGGGCGCGAGCGCGCTGGATCCGCTGTGGACTGCCAATATCGCGGGCAACTGGTTCTTCATCAGCGTGATGACCTTCGTGTACCTGCCGATCATCTGGTATGTCACCGACAAGATCGTCGAACCGCGGCTCGGCCCGTGGAAAGGCGGCGCGACTGCCGGCGCGCAGGCCGACGACATGAGCCCCGATCCCGCCGACGAAAGCGGCGCGCTGGCGGCCAAGGGGCTGCGGCATGCCGGCTATGCCGCGCTGTTCGTGGTCGCGCTCTGGCTGCTGATGGTCTTCGCCCCGGGCACGCCGCTGGTCGACGAAGCCGCGTGCGAGGCGGTCCCTGCGGCCGATTGTTCGATCCATACGCAGCTTGCGCCGCTTTACCGCAGCCTCGTCGCCGCCTTCTTCCTGCTGTTCCTGCTGACCGGCTGGGCCTATGGCCGCGTGACCGGCAAGATCAGGTCGCACCGCGACCTGGTCGAGATGATGGCCGAGAGCATGAAGGACATGGGCTATTACCTCGTGCTCGCCTTCGCCGCTGCGCATTTCGTGGCGATGTTCGGCTGGTCGAACCTCGGCCTTATCAGCGCGGTGCATGGCGCGGCGGCGATCCAGTCGACCGGCCTGCCGCTTCCGCTGGTGCTCGGCCTGATGGTGCTGTTCACCGGGCTGCTCAACCTGTTCGTGGGCTCGGCAAGCGCCAAGTGGGCACTGCTTGCGCCGATTCTCGTGCCGATGCTCATGCTGCTGGGAATCAGCCCGGAAGGCGCGACCGCGGCGTACCGCGTCGGCGACAGCGCGACCAATATCATCACCCCGCTGATGGTCTACTTCCCGCTGATCCTGGTCTTCGCGCAGCGCTGGCAGAAGGACTTCGGCCTGGGCAGCCTGACCGCGATGATGATCCCCTATTCGGTCTGGCTGCTCATCTCGGGTACGGTGCTGATCGTGCTGTGGTTCTACCTCGGCATTCCGCTCGGGCCGGATGCGCCGGTCGGCTACATGCTGCCGGAAGTCGCGGCACCCGCGGCGCCGCTCATGATTTGATCCATGCGTTCGTCATCCCCGTCAGCGCGGGAATGACGAACCGCAGGTGCATGGAACCCCGGGCGCGCGCCTAGTCGTCGGTATCGTCGAGGTCGCGCGCGACCTTGGGGTCGGACAGCAGCTTTTCGATCCGGCTGGCTTCGTCGAAGCTCTCGTCGGGCTGGAAATTGAGCCTAGGCGCGAATTTCAGACCGAGCCGCTGCGCGACTTCCTTCTGGAAGAACGCGGTATTGGTCCGCAGCGCCTTGAGCACCTGGCCCTCGTCTTCGCCGAGCAGTGGCTTCACATAGGCCTTGGCGTTGCGCAGGTCGGGCGTCATGCGCACTTCCGTCACCGCGATGTTGCTGGCGGAAAGCACGTCGTCATGCGCCTCGCCGCGCGCGAGCAGTTCGGACAGGATATGGCGGACCCGCTCGCCCACCTTGAGGACGCGGACCGATTGCTGTTCGGGAGTGGAGTCGTTTCGGGCCATCAG
>Ga0098069_100708_pt1 | contig 11894 bp, 12 predicted proteins | sample 27_taG_FD_92584 | JGI IMG/M metagenome (GOLD analysis project Ga0098069, IMG submission 92584) | Marine viral communities from Cariaco Basin, Caribbean Sea - 27_WHOI_OMZ | ecosystem: Environmental > Aquatic > Marine > Oceanic | place: Caribbean Sea: Cariaco Basin | collected 2014-11-09 | reverse complement strand
GAAGCCTGCTCCTGCCGGTTCTGCTTCACAATTTCGGCAATTCGCTCTCGTTCATCGTGTGAAGATGTCTTCCCGGAATGCCCGCTTCCGGGATCAGCATTCTGCCCGTAAAATGACCGAATTTAGGGCGCAAAGCCGCCTATTATGGAGAGCCTCTGGCGTTGCCAAACGCCGGTCCAAGCCTCGTATCGCGGCTTCCACACCGAGAGCAACGCAGGCGGCCTTCAAGCGCAGACATCTGCTTTGACCAACCGCGCATTTGACAAAGCAACACGATGCTGAGTGGATTGAGCAAAGCAATCCTGCGGCAACGGCGACAGTCCACCCGCAGCACGTAGCCGTGGCGCGAGTAATCGGCGATCGTATCGAGACGCTTCGAACTCATGGCTTTCGCCGCACTGACCAGACCAGGGCAGCACAGGCAGTGATGATGCAAGCTATAGCGGCGAGCATTGGCGGGCTTAGAACGATCATGGAAATCTCCGACTCAATGGGCACCATGTTCCATATTTGTTCCAAGTAGGAAAATTCTGTCTTTCAAGCTAGAGTGGACAAATGTTTTCGATTGCTGCCGCGCTCGCTGTTTGTGCCCCTGGCCCACGTGATCACTGCGTCCACGATGGCGATACAGTTTGGCTTGAAGGTGAGAAAATCCGGATCGCCGACATCGATACGCCAGAGCTAAACGGCGCGTGCGAATACGAGAGGGCGCTGGCCCTGCGGGCCAGGAACAGGCTCATTCAGCTCTTGAATGCCGGCGCCTTCGAGATCGCCCGTACCGGCCAGGATCGCTACGGTCGCACGCTCGCTACCCTACATCGTTCAGGCCGTTCTATTGGTGCTCAATTAGTCGCAGAGGGTCTCGCTCGAACCTGGTCCGGCCGACGCGAGCCGTGGTGTCCCGGTGGCCAAGCGTAGCCGCGCAGGCCTCGGAACTACGCTGGAGTTCTTTGTGCTCCTGAGCCTTCACCTCGCTGCAGTGGGCGTAGGGCTGGCTTGGTGGTTCAACTAGAGGCTTCTGCGCAGTTCGAACTTCCTGCTTATACCGCGGCGTCGAGCGGGCTTCCTAATTAGACGCGGGCACAAGAATTCGTAAGCGCTCGCAGGGCTGTCGCCGTGGTGTTCGACATCGGGACACTGTGCAGAACACCTAGGTGGTGAAGCGTGATCACCGTGCTTACCTTATAGAGGAACGGCAGATCATCCAGTGTGAAATGCGACCCCGCGCTGTGAGGCTAGCCTCTTCGGTGATCTGTCGTTTCACCGCCCGACAGAACTGCGCATACGCGAGGTTCAGCGCCAGCAAGCGGTGCCTTAAGTCAGCGCCAGTAGTCCGTTCCGCGAAAGAAGCGCCAGTAGTCCGTTCCGCGAAAGAAAAGAGTAATTCATTCTCGCGCGCCGAGAGCCGGCGCGTCGACCTAACCAATGGAGGAAGTGATCGGCTGTGAGGCCGAGGAGATGATGAAAATAGGGGGAAGCCGCCCTCGGCCAGAACGGCTTCTTTCCAAGGAAGATAGAATATGAATCTGGTCACACTCAAACGCCCGGTGATGGGCGAACCACTGCTCCCGCAAAGAGCGCACAGAACGCGCAGTCGCCTAGGAGCACTCGTCGAAGCCTGCGGCGTGTAGCCCGGCGCGATGGCGTTGACGTTGATGCCGCGCGGCGCCCATTCATTGGCCATCAGCTTGGTCAGGCCCCCGACGCCGGATTTGCTGGCGGTGTAGCTCGGCACGCGAATGCCGCCCTGGAAGGTCAGCATCGAGGCGATATTGACGATCTTACCGCGCTCGCCATCCTGCGATGCCCAGCCGGTCATGTGGCGCGCGGCCGCCTGGCACAGGAAGAACAGCGTCTTCAGATTGGTGTCCATCACCGCGTCCCAATCTTCTTCCGAGAAGTCGAGCGCATCCTCGCGGCGAATAATCCCGGCATTGTTGACGAGGATATCGAGACGCCCGAGCTTGGCAACGACCGTGTCGACCACTTCGGTGACCGGTTCGATCGAGGACAGGTCGGCGGAAACGAGCTCGCAGCGGCGGCCCAGCGCGCGGACCTGTTCGGCAGTCTCGTCGGCGGGGCTGCGGCCCACCGCGGCAATATCGGCCCCGGCCTGCGCCAGCGCGATGGCGATGCCCTGCCCGATACCCGTATTGGCACCCGTGACGAGCGCAGTGCGCCCCGTCAGGTCGAAGGGGGTGGTGGCCATGGTATTCACTCTCCCAGTGTGGTGCGGTGGGGATCGCGCCTCGACGACGCGATCCCCTGCCCCCGGTGCCGGTTCATGCCGGTCATGCGATTCCCGAAGGGGTCAGAGATTGCGCAGATAGTCGCTGATCGCGTCATCCTGCGAATTGGCGTAGAAATATTCCGCGAAGCGTTCGCCCGCGATCGCGGCGCGCAGCAGGTCCTGATCGACATTCTTCAGTACGGTCAGCATGTGATGCGTGCTGGCAGCCTTGAGGTCGGCGAGGTAGCCGCGGTTCTTGCGCATCAGTTCGGCCCGCTCGCGCGGATAGCCCGCACCCGCTTCGTTTTCGAACAGCTTGCGATAGCAATCCTGCAGGTTGAGCTCGGCGGCCCAGCCGAAGCCCTTGGCATAGGGCATCGCGATCGCATTGCCGGCATTGATCTGGTTGAACAGGAACGCATCGGTCGGGTCGATCACGAGGCCGCAGAAGACGCCGGGCATCGCATTGCAGGCGAGCATCGACCCCATGCCCGTGCCGCAACCGGTCACGACGAAATCGGCGGCCTTGGAATTGAGCAGGATGCCCGCCAGCACGCCGTTCATCACATAAGTCAGCGATGCGCTGTCTTCGGCGGTGTACATCCCGTAATTGAACACTTCGTGGCCGAACGGTTCGGCAGCGGTGTTGAGGGCATCGTAGATAAGGCCGTTCTTGGCGGCCTGGCTGTTCTCGGTGATGAGAGCGATCTTCATGGGTTCTCCCTGCCCGCAGTGGGCGCTGGTGCGAAATCGAGCGGCTCCAAAAGTCCAGTTAGGAAACCGGTGTCAAAGCGCGTTGTATCCGCAAACCGGAGGCTATTTCAAGCGGCGGATCAGATTTTCTTGGAAGGCGGGGCGACCGAATTGCGCGTAACCAGCCGCGCGGGGAAGCACGATGGCTTGGCTTCCGCCGTATCGGGCGCGACGAGCTTGAGCGCGGCGGCCTTGCCCATTTCGCGGATCGGCCAGCCGACCGTAGTCATCGGTGGCCAGATATGCGCGGCGATGGGGGAATCGTCGAACCCCACGATCGAAAGATCCCGCGGGATGTCGACCCCCCGTTCGCGCGCCGCGTGGTAGGCGCCCGCCGCCATTTCGTCATTGCTGGCGAAAATCGCGGTGACATGCGGGTTCTGGTCGAGCAGCCGGTTCGCCGCCTCGACCCCCGAGCTGAACCGATAATTGCCCTGCACCAGCGCGTCGTCGGGCATCTCCAGCCCGTGCCGCGTCATGGCGGTAAGGAAACCCTCGCGCCGTTCGAAGGCAGAACGAAAACCCTGCGGCCCTTCGATCAACCCGATCCGCGTATGCCCGATCTCGACCAGGTAATCGACCACCCCTTCGACCATTTCGCGATCGTTCGACTGGACCAGTTGCTCCGCCTCGTCGAGCGCTGCGGATCCCATGCGAACATAGCCGCAACCCATCTCGCGGCACAGCGCGGCCAGTTCGTCATTCTCGGAAATCGGCGGCAGGATCAGCACGCCGTAGAGCCGCTGCTGCTCGAGAAAGTTGCGGATGTCGTCGAGCATGGCAGGCGAATGGCGATCGACCGGCCGCACCACCAGCGCGAATTCGGTGTCGCGGATGGCGTCGAGCACCCCTTCCTGGAAATTGAGCACGGTCTGCGCATTGGGATTGTCGTGCAGCAGCCCGAGCAGGAAGTTGCGCCGCAGCGCCAGGGCCCGCGCTTGCGGGTTCGGCGTGTAGCCGAGCTCGGCAATGACCTTCTCGACCTTTTCGCGCGTGGCCTGCTTGAGCAGAGGGGACCGGTTGATCACCCGGCTGACGGTTTTCTTCGAGACGCCCGCAACCCGCGCTACGTCGTTGATCGTAGGTGCCGGACCGGACTTTGCCATTTGTCGCAACCTTTTGCTGTGCGCCATCTTCATAGCCGCCGCCTCGGAAAATGGGAGGGCGCAGCTGAACGCTATCCGCAGGGCGATGGCGAAATACGTTTTGACACCGGTTTCCTTTTTCGTCAAAGACACCCTGCAAGTGGGATATTTCGAGAGGGGCCCCCATGAATTCCGCAGCCGGCGACATTGCACGCGCCTTTGTCGATGCCCGCCGCAACTGGAAGACCCTGGCCGAATATCCCGGGCGCCGGCCGACCGATCTTGCCGGGGCCTATGCCATCCAGGATGCCGCCCTCGAACAGTGGGATCGCCCGATCGGCGGCTGGAAGGTGGGCAAGATCAATCCCCCCGCCAGCCATGAACTGGGAGCCAATCGCCTGATCGGGCCCGCTTTCGCCGACACGATCAAACCGGAAGCCGAAGGCCTGGCCCAATTTCCGATCTTCAGCGGCGGCTTCGCTGCCATGGAGGCCGAATTCATGCTGCGGCTCGCCCCGCGCGAGGCCGCGCCGCCCACCTCCCCCGAACAGGCCATGGACTGGGTCGACGAGGTTCGCATCGGGCTCGAGGTGGCATCTTCGCCCTATGCGGCAATCAATCGCGACGGCCCCTGCGTGACCGTGTCCGACCATGGCAATAACGCGGGCCTTCTGCTGGGGCGCGTGGTCGACCGGGCTGACTGGTCGCGGCTCGATGAGGTCGGGGTCACGCTTGCGATCGACGGCGAGGAAAAGGGCCGTGCGACGACTGCGACGATGCTCGACGGGCCATTCGGCGCGGCGGCCTTCCTTCTGCGCAATCTGGTGGAGCGCGGCATCGATCCGCAGGCGGGTTGGTGGATTTCGAGCGGCGCAATTACCGGCGTGCACGAAATAGCCGCTGGCCAGCACGCCATCGCGGTATTCGACGGGATCGGTGAAATTGCCGCGCGGGTGATCGCCGGGGACCGGGACTGACCCTGAGCCGAGAATGCGCCGCAACAGCGCAAACGGGCGCTATCCGGTAAAACCGTCGGCGCGGTAGATTTCCTGTCCGCGGCGGAAGACTACCAGCTTCTTCAGCGTGACGGGATGGAAGAAAGCCTCGATCGACTGTCCTTCCTTCGTCCGCGCATAGACTTCGTAACAGTCGCCCTCGACCTGCATCTTGAGCAGTTCCCACTCTTCCAGCCAGGCTTTCTTCTTGAGCTTGGACATCTTCTGCCAAGCCTTCTGCGGGCCGGCATTGCAGGTCACGTCGCCATCGGCCTGCGCAGGCACTGCAAGGCCGAGTGCTGCGAATGCGGCAGCGGCAAGAGCAGAGCGTTTGGCGTTTTGGCGAAAGGTCATGCGATACTCCTCGATAGCGATTTCCGGCGCCGCAGCGCGAAACGTAAGGTCCAGGCGAGCCCTAGCGGCGCCAAGTGAACGAGTGCTGGCCCCCACTGCCAATCGAGCAGCAGCCAGTGGATCAGCGCCAGCAGGAATGCCGGGTACACCAGTCGCTGCCAGCTTTTCCAGCGGCGGCCCAGCCAGCGCATGGCCCGGTCGGAACTGATCGCCGCCGGAACCAGCATCAAGACGAGGGCGAGCCAGCCGGTCCAGATGCCGGGGATAACCACTTCATCGAGCATCGCGGCGATCATCCGCATGTCGAGCACATAGAATACGAGGTGCAGCAGCGCGTAAAGGAATGCGGCCACGCCGAAATTGCGGCGGATCGTCAGCCAGCCGCGCAGGAAGCGGCTGTGCCCCAGCGCATCCGCCAACGGACCGGGCAGCAGCGCAAGGATCATCAGCCGCACTGCCATCTCGCCGCTGGGGTGGTAGAGGTCCATCGCCAGCGCCTCGCCACTAACAAAGCGCTGAATCATCAGCGCCGCCGGGATGGCCAGCGCCACCCACAGCAATGCCCGCCGCGTGCCGATCACACCTGGGCCCAGCGCCGCAGCAGATTGTGATAGACGTGGATCAGCCGGTTGATCTCGGGATCGTCTTTCGGCCGCTCGGGCGTCAGCCCCCTGATCGACTGATCGAGATCATACAGCAGCGCGCGCGCCGGCGTATCCGCGACCGCGCTTTGGATCCAGGTTATCGCACAGATCCGCTGCCCGCGCGTCACCGGCGCCACCTGATGCAGGCTCGACGAAGGGTAGAGGACCATGTCGCCCGCCGCCAGCTTGACCGCCTGCGCGCCGAACTGCTCCTCGACGATCAGCTCGCCGCCGTCGTAGCTGTCCGGGTCGGACAGGAACAGCGTGGCCGAAAGGTCGCTGCGAATGGTCAGGTCCGCTTCAGTCAGCCGCATCAGCGCCGCATCGGAATGCGTGCCGTAATGTCCGCCGTCCTGGTAGAGATTGAACACCGGCGGCCAGATCTTCTCCGCCAGCGATGCAGACACGAACTCCGGATGCTGGCCGAGCTGCCGCAGGATCGCATTGCCCAGTTCCTGCGCCAAGGCATCTTTCCGGGGGAGCTGGAGGTTCTGCTTTACAGCAATCGAGCGGGTACCGGCGGTTCCCGCCCCGTCCTGCCAGTCGGCAGCATGCAAGCGCTCGCGAAAGCGGCACACCTCTTCATCGTTAAGCAGGTTCTCGATGATGGTCAGCATGGCAGTGTCGTCTTGTCGCAAGAGTGGAAGGGCGCGAGCCGAAGCCCGCGCCCTGCCGTATCAGAACTTGCCGGTGAGCGTCAGCGTCGCCCGGCGTTCGTCACCCTTGTAGAGGAAGTGGCCCGAGCGATAGCCCGAGACGTAATAATCCTCGTTACCGATGTTGGTCACGTTCACGCGGGCACCGAAATTCTGGTTGAAATCCACGCTCGCGAAGGCGTCGAAGGTCCAGTAATCCGGCACGCGGTAGGTGAAGATGTCCAGATTGCTGTCGTAGCTCGCCGCATCGTCCGGCTGGCCGGTGTACTGTGCGCTCTTGTAGGTCGCGGTGCCGCCGAAGGCGATCGCATCGGTGACCTGGTAGCGCAGCTGGCCGCTGAACTGCGTGTTGGCGAAATTGCTCAGCCGGCGGCCGATCTTGTCGGGGTCGTTCGAGTCGGTGATTTCCGAATCCATCACGGTCAGTGCGGCCTGCGCGAGCAGCTGCGGGGTGATGTTGCCGACCAGCCCGAATTCGAGACCGCGTACACGGTTCTCGCCGGTGTTGAGCGAGCCACCGGCGCTGTAACCGTCGCCGGCAGATTCGAACACGTCGCCCTTGGTGATCTGGAACGCCGCGGCAGTCAGGAGGAAGCGATCGTCGAACAGGTCGGCCTTGACGCCGAGTTCGAAGCTCTCGCTGCTTTCCGGGCTGCCATCGCCGATGCCGGTACCGTCGTCGACACAGATGCCGCCGTAGCCGCAATTGCCGCCAAGATCGGATTCGCCGCCGTTGATGTTCTTGGCCGTGCCGTAGTTGAAGTAGACATACACTTCTTCAAGCGGCTTCACCCCGATCCCGGCATGGCCGTTCCACAGCGTATCGCTGTAGGTGTAGGGCGTGACCGTGCCGCGGCTGGTCACCACGTTGCTGTAGCTGAAGGCATCCATGCGGATCCCGCCATGGACCGACAGCCAGTCGGTGAAGTCCACCGTGTCCATCGCATAGACCGACAGCGTCTCGACCTGCCAATCGCTGTCGACACTGCCATCCGCGATCGTGCGCTGCACGATGTTGTGGATCTCGTTCTCGCCGAAGATCACATTGCGGTTCTCATCGGTGATGCAGTAATTCGGGCTTAGTCCGCCGCGCCCCGCAGTGACGCAATTGGTCGCGCCGTTCGCGGTCAGGTCGTAAGTGCCATTGGCGACCTGGAGGTTCGAATATTCGGCGCCCAGGATCAGATTGTGCAGCACGGTGCCGGTGGCGAATTCGCCTAACACATTGAACTGGTTGACGAAATATTCGACTTCCTGGTTGCCCTGGTGCGTGCTGAGCGTGACCGGGGCGTAGGTGTCCGTCGCCGGGTCGTAGGCACCGCCGCGAAGACCGGTAAGGACATAGCCATTGCTGGTTTCGCCGTAGCGGGTCGAATTGACGATCGTGAAGCCATCGAACGGCGTGATGTAGATGCGGCCGGTGACCGTATCGACATCCGAATCCAGGAAGTCGCCGTTCTGCGTGTAATTGGGCACGTCGTCCCACGGTTCGTATACCGTTACATCGTCCGGGCCGGTACCGGTCGGCCGGGGAACGTAACCGCCGAGATCGGGCGTATCGTTCGCCGTCAGGTGATAGTAGTCGAGCACCAGTTCGAACACTTCGCTGGGCTTGAAGGCGGCCGACACAGCGGCGCCGTAGCGCTCGCGGTCGGAGAAGTTGCGGTTGGGCACTTCCTCGTAACCGTAGAGCAGGTTGGCACGCAGCGCGAGCGTATCGGTCAGCGGCACGTTGGCGTCGAGCGTGACGCGGTAATAGTCATCGGTACCGATGCCCGCGTCCACCCGCGTGAACTGGTAATCGGTGCTGGCCTTCTTGGTGATCGAGTTGACTGCGCCGCCGGTCGAACCGCGACCCGCGAAGCTCGAGCTCGGCCCCTTGGTGATTTCGATCTGGTCGACTGCGAAAGTCTCGCGCGTGGTCATGCCCGGATCGCGCAGGCCGTCGACGAAGACGTCACTGCGGGCCTCGTGGCCGCGGATGATGTAACGGTCGCCGAAGGCGTTGCCGTTCTCGCCCGTACCGATGGTCACGCCGGGGACATTGTCGAGCACGTCGCGCAGGTCGGTTGCGCCCTGTTCCTCGAGCTGCTGTTCGGTCAGCACCTGGATCGTCTGCGGGGTTTCCGAGAGCGGCTTCACGCGGCGCAGATCACCCGAAGTGCGTGCCTTGTAGGGTACGCCCGGCTGGGCGTTGGGGTTAACGTCGGCGGTGGCGTCTTCAATCTGCAGAGTGTCGAGGACGACTTCGTCTTCGCCATTGGCATCCTGCGCCTGTGCACCGCCGGCAATCAACGCGGCCGACAGGCCCATCGCCGCAGCAGTGCCCCGTCCGGCACCGCGCAGGCTGAGCGGGCGGATCACGCCCCGGTTACGATCCCTCATGGTAAAACCTTTCTCTCATTTCGTGCGTAGTGAATAGTCGATGGGAAGCGAGATCGTGACGCGGTCGCGCGTCATCGATCGCGGGAATCTGGGCAGCGGGGCGACGCGCTCCATCAGGTCGAGCGTGGCCTGGTCGAGCAGGTCGTGGCCGCTCGATGTGCGGATCGAACTGCCGCTGATCCGGCCATCCGCATGGACGGTGAAGCGAACGGTGACGACGCCCTGCTGGCGGGCCTTCTTGGCTTCGCTGGGGTACCGCTTCTTGCGGTTGAGATGCGCGCTGAGCAGCGAATAATAGTCGGCTTCCTCGCGCTTCGCCTTCGGATCGTCGCCGGGCGCAGCCGCGGTTCCGGTGCCGCTGCCCGCCGGTGCGATCGCCAGGGCAGCGCGCGGCGGCGCGGCCGGGGCAGCGGGCCTCGGCGGCGGGCTTGCGCTGCGCTGGGCAGGAAGCGGCGGCAGGGGCGGCGGCGTAGCGACGAATTCGCGCGGCAAAGGTGCATTCACGCGCGGCGCTTCGACGCGCGGCGGCAAGGTTTGCGGCGGGACGTAGTCGGCCTGCTGCTGGACCGGCTGCACAACGGCCGGCGCAGGCGCTGGGGCCGCCTGCGGTGGCAGCTCGACCAGCACCACCGGATCCTCGACCGGGGGTTCCACCGGCCCGGTGTTGACCAGGAGCACGCCCGCCAGCACGGCTGCATGGCCGGCGATCGCGAAACCGCCTCCCAGCATCCAGTGGCTGCGGCCTGCCCCGATATCGATCACTGCGCCGTTCCGGCGGCTTCCGCGCCGACCAGAGCGACATGGACGTAACCCGCAGCCCGCAGGGCGTTCATGGCCTGCATGATCTGGTCATAGGTGATCGCCTTGTCGGCACGCAGGAAAACGCGCCCCTCACGGTCGCCTGCAGTCGCCTGTTCGATCGCCATACCGAGCCCGCCGAGCTCGACCGCGTCCTCGTTTACCAGGATGGCCCCGTCGGCCTGTAGCGAAAGGTAGACGGGGGTTTCGGGCTTGGCAGCCGCCTGCGCGTTGGATACCGGCAGATCGACCTTGACGTCGACGGTCGCGAGCGGCGCGGCGACCATGAAAATGATCAGCAGCACCAGCATCACGTCGATGAACGGCGTCACGTTGATTTCATGCGCGACCGCGAGGTCCTCGCTGTCCGAAGCAAGTTTGAGCGCCATGGTCAGCCCTCGACCGCGGGCAGCGTGCCGCGGCTGAGATCGCGCGAAACGATGCGTAGCAAGGCGGCCGCGCTATCGGCGACCACGGCGCGATGAGCGGCGATCACACGCGCGAAATGGTTGTAGATCACCACGGCGGGGATGGCGGCCACGAGGCCCAGTGCCGTCGCCAGCAGGGCTTCGGCGATGCCCGGCGCCACCACGGCGAGATTGGTGGTCTGCGATTCCGCAATCCCGATGAAGCTGTTCATGATGCCCCACACCGTGCCGAACAGGCCGACGAAGGGCGCCGTCGCCCCGATGGTGCCGAGGATCGTGACCCCCTGCGTCATCTTGCGGGCGACTTTCGCTTCATAGCGGTCGAGGCGCGACACGAGGCGCTCCTTCAGGCCCTCGGCATCCGCCAGAGCATCGGCGGACTGGGCGATTTCCGCCCGCGCCTCTTTAACGATGGGATGCGCGGCGGACGCGGCATCGAGCTGCGCCAGCGATCCCGCGTCGGCCAGCGTGTCGCGGAAGGCTTCGGCGCTCTTGCGTTGGCGGGCGAGCTCGAGATGCTTGGCGATAAGGACGGTCCAGGTGGCGACCGAGGCCAGGACCAGCCCGACCATCACCAGTTTCACCACCCAGTCGGCCTGCGCGAACATGCCCCATACGCTGAGATCGTGCGGCAGTGTCTGGGTGCCTGCCGCGGCCGGAGTCGCGGCGATGAGAATGACTGCGGGAAGGAGTTTTCGGAACACGTGTGCTGGGCCCTGCTGATTCGCTTGGAGCGTCCGCCTAAGCCCGCGCAACTTCTATTGCAAGTCATTCTCATTTGCGTTTTCTGCTGCGCGATGGTGCATAAATTGCACGAGTCGCCACCTCCCTGATCATGATCAGGGAACGTGCTTATTGGGAGTTTCGGAATTCGCCCCAGCTCAGCCGAGCTGGGCAAAATTGGCCACGCCGGGCGCTGAAGTGCGGCGACGGACCGGCGCTTCTGACCCCACCGCTTCGCCGGCGAATTGCGCCAGCGCGGCGGTCACGTGGCCGAGCTTGGTTTCGTCGATCCGGTAATAAACCAGCTTCGCGTCCTTGCGCGTGGCCACCAGCCCGGCACCGCGCAGGACGGCCAGCTGCTGCGACAGCGTCGGCTGTCCGATCTCCGCCGCGTCGTCAATTTCGCCGACATTGCGTTCGGCGCCCGACAGCGTCTGCAGGATGCGCAAGCGGACCGGGTGGGCCACCGCCTTCAGCGCCGCGACCAGATCGTCATCGTTCACCTGCGCGCTCCCGCCCCGGCCTTGCCCAGGAACCAGTCGGCCTCGCCTTGGGCCGCGAAGACACTGTCGAGGTCCGCCTGTGGCTGGCCCAGCAGTGCCTCGCCCGGCTGCCAGTTCGCGGGTGCCAGCGATGCATCCTTGTCGACCGCCTGCAACGCATCGAGCATGCGCAGCATTTCGGGAGTCGAACGCCCGACATTGGCGGGATAGCAGGTCATCGCGCGGATCACCCCCTCGGGATCGATGAAGAAGGTCGATCGTACGGCGCCGCTGTCGCTGTCGCCCGGTGCGACCATCCCGTAACCGCGGCCGATCACCAGCGTCGGATCCTCGAGAATGG
>Ga0098069_100703_pt1 | contig 11955 bp, 9 predicted proteins | sample 27_taG_FD_92584 | JGI IMG/M metagenome (GOLD analysis project Ga0098069, IMG submission 92584) | Marine viral communities from Cariaco Basin, Caribbean Sea - 27_WHOI_OMZ | ecosystem: Environmental > Aquatic > Marine > Oceanic | place: Caribbean Sea: Cariaco Basin | collected 2014-11-09 | reverse complement strand
GTCATGCCCGCGGTAATCGGGTGGATCGCGCTGGCGATCTTGCAGGCGCTGATCGAGGCGATGAAGCTACGCGCGGATATCTCGGTAGAGGACAATCTCTCCGCCCGGCGCCAGCGCACCAAGCTGACGATGCTCAGCCGCATCGCGACCTTCATCATCATTTTCGTGACCGTCGGGCTGGTGCTGCTGTCGATCCCCGGCGTGCGCGATATCGGGGTGACGCTGGTCGCCTCGGCGGGCCTCGCGGGCCTCGCAGTGGGCGCGGCGGCGCAGCCCGCGCTCAAATCGCTGATCGCGGGCGTGCAGATGGCGCTGACCGAGCCGATCAATATCGACGACGTGGTGATCGTCGAAGGCGAATGGGGGCGGATCGAGGACATCCGCACGACCTATGTGGTGGTCAAGATCTGGGACGAGCGGCGGCTGATCGTGCCGACATCGCAATTCCTCGAGGGCGCGTTCGAGAACTGGACCAAGAAAACCGCGCAGCTGCTGGGTTCGGTGATGCTCTATCTCGACCCGGCGACCCGGATCGGCCCGATCCGCGCCGAATTCGAACGCCAGATCGCGGACAATCCGCGCTGGGACGGCCGCGTGCAGGTGGTGCAGGTGACCGACACGAGGCGCGATGCGATCGAGGTGCGACTGCTGATGAGCGCGAAGGATTCGCCCACGCTGTTCGACCTGCGCTGCGACATCCGCGAAGGGATGCTCGAATGGCTGGCCGACCACCAGCCCGCAGCCTTTGCACGGCTGCGGCTGATGAACGAGGAAGCGGAGCCGGAAACGACCGGCCCCGCCCCTGACAGTTAGCCGCGTGCGGCGCTGCTGCGCCGGCGATTGCGGCTGCGCCCGCCACCGGGCCTGCCGGCACCGGCGTTACCGCCGCCGCCCGGACCGCCTGCGCCGCTAGGACGGCCCTTGCGGGCGGGATGCTTGTCCTTGGGCTTGGCCCGCTTCGCCGCGTCGCCGGTGGGGCGCACCTTGGGCTTGGCCATGCGCTGGCCGGGGGCCGCGCGCTTGGTCGGGCCGACGCCTTCGACGACCGCGCGGAAATTGTCCGGCAGCGGCAGGCGTTCGAACTCGGCATCGGTCTTCTTGCGGATGTCCTTGAGGTAATCGCGCTCGTCCTCGGCGCAGAAGGCGATCGCGATGCCATCCTTGCCCGCGCGCGCGGTCCGGCCGATGCGGTGGACGTATTGCTCGGGCACGTTGGGCAGTTCGTAATTGATCACATGGCTCACGCCGGGGATGTCGATCCCGCGCGCGGCGACATCGGTCGCGATCAGGATCGGCGTCTTGGCGCGCTTGAACTCGTCGAGCGCGCGTTCGCGCTGCGGCTGGCTCTTGTTGCCGTGGATGGCGTTGGCGGGGATGCCGACCTGCGCCAGCTTCTTCACCACCCGGTCGCAGCCATGCTTGGTGCGGGCGAAGATCAGCACGCGCTCGAACTTGCCCGGCACCTGGTGGCGTTCGGACAGGATCATCTCGAGCAGCGTCTGCTTCTCGTCCTGCTGGACCATGAAGAGATACTGGTCGATCCGTTCGGCAGTGGTGCTTTCGGGCGTGACCGAGACCTTGACCGGGTTGCGGCAGTATTTGCCGACCAGTTCCTGGATCTGCTTGGGCATGGTGGCGCTGAAGAACAGCGTCTGGCGGTCTTCGGGGACCAGCTGACTGATCCGGCGCAGCGCGTGGATGAAGCCAAGGTCGAGCATCTGGTCCGCCTCGTCGAGCACCAGCACTTCCACCTTGTCGAGCGTGAAGGCCTTCTGGTCGATCAGATCGAGCAGCCGGCCAGGCGTGGCAACGAGGATGTCGGTGCCGCGGTGAAGCTTGTTGCGGTCCTTGTTGACCGAGGTGCCACCGACGATCGAATGGACCTTGAGGCCCGCCAGCGCGCCGTAATCCTTGGCGCTCTGGGCGATCTGGCCGGCCAGTTCGCGCGTCGGGGCGAGCACCAGCATGCGGCAGGATTTGAACGGCGTCTGCTTGTCGGCTTCGCGCAGCCGGTCGATGCTGGGCAGCATGAAGGCGGCGGTCTTGCCGGTGCCGGTCTGCGCGATACCTATCAGGTCGCGCCCTTCGAGAACGGGCGGGATCGCCCCTTCCTGGATCGGCGTGGGAGTGGAATAGCCCTTGAGGTCAAGCGCCTGAAGGACGGGCTGCGACAGCCCAAGATCGGAAAACTGTGTCATGAAAACTCGCATTCGTAATGCGGCGCGCTCAGCGTTCCATGACGGAATCCGGGCGCGGTCGCGGGGTTTGAAACCACCCGCGTGAATAGGGAAGTCTGGAAAAAGGAACCGAGGCGCGGCCGGGGCAATCGCTGTAAACCGATCGCCGCTTCACGCTGGCTAGCGCGCTTCGATGGAGTGCAGATGGGCGCAAAAGCGCGGAATGTCAATTTGTTTCGCAACGGCGAACGATCATTTCGCTTGCGTGACCGGCAATTTCGGAAGCATCGTCCGCGCCTTGCGGAGCCTTGGGGATGTAAGATGAGAAACGCGATCCTGCGCCGTTTGGCGGGCCCCGGCCTGATCTTTACCGGTTCTGCCATCGGTACTTCGCATCTCGTGCAATCGACCCGCGCGGGTGCGATGTTCGGGGTCGCCCTGCTGGGCGTGATCGTGCTCTCGACCTTGCTCAAATATCCCGCCTACCGCTTCGGCGTCGATTACGCACATGCACGCGGGCGTTCGCTGCTGTCCGGCTATCGCGAGCTGGGCCCATGGGCGGTGTGGCTGTTCCTCGTCGCCGTGATCCCGCTGGTACCGATCGTCTATGCCGCGCTGGGCGCAGCGACGGCAGGAATCTTCGCTGCCGTTTTCGGCCCGCTGCTGCCGCTGCCGGTCATGGGATCGCTGGTGATCGCGCTCGCCTCCGCGCTGCTCTTCGCCGGCGGGTACCGGCTGCTCGATCGGGTCAACGGCGTGCTGCTCGCCTTCCTCGTCATCGCGACGGTGGCGACCACCATCATGGTCCTGCCACGCGTCGAATGGGCGACGCTGACCGATTTCGGCTGGACACGGCAAACCGCCGCGCTGCTGTTCATCGTCGCGCTCGCGGGCTTCATGCCCAACCCGCTCGACGTCTCGGTCGCTCTGTCGCTGTGGAAGGTGGAAGCCGACCGTATGCTTCCCACAGGCGCACGTCCCTCGTTCGCGCAGGCGCGCAGCAGCTTCCTGTGGCCCTATGTCATGACCACCGTGATGGCGCTGTGCTTCTGCATCATGGGGGCGGGCGTGATGCATGCAGAGGATATCGCCCCGCTGTCCGATGCGCCGGGCTTCGCGGGCCAGCTGGTGAACCTCTACCGCGAAGCGCTCGGGCCGACCGCCGCAGCGCTGGCCGCCGTGGCCGCGCTCTCGGTGATGCTGACCACGGTGATCGCCGCGATCGACGCCTATGCCCGCACCCTGCCCACCGCGATCCAAGTCCTGCGCGGCGCGGAACAGCAGAGCGGCACGCGCACGCAATATGTACTAAGCACGCTGGCGCTGGCCGGACTGTCGATCTTAGTGCTGTTCACCGCGATGGGCGCGTTCACGAGCTTCCTCGACTTCGTGATCAGCGCCACCTTCGTGGTCGCGCCGCTGCTCGCGCTGCTGAACTACCTCGTTGTGACGCGCTGCGAACTGCCCACCGACGCGAGGCCAAGCACCGCAATCAAGGCGCTGAGCCTGACGGGCACAGTGGTGATGGGCGCGTTGGCTGTGATGTATTTCGTGCTGGTTTGAAGTTGCTCACCCCAATCCCGCCGCTGCCAGCAGCGCCTCGGTGCTTGCATCGAATTCCTCGCCGCCCTGTTCGATCGCCTTTGCCATCTGCTTGCCCAGTTCGACGCCGAACTGGTCGAAGGGGTTGATCCCCATCAGCACCGCGCTGGCGAAGACGCGGTGTTCGTGGAAGGCGATCAGCGCGCCCAGTGCGGCGGCGTCGAGGTCGTCGCACAGGATCGTCGCGCTGGGGCGGTCGCCGGGGTAATTGCGCGCGGGGTCCTCGCCCTGCTTGCCCGCCATCAGCGCGGCGCCTTGCGCGAAGCAGTTCATCAGCAGGATGCGGTGGTGCGCGGGGTCGAGCTCGTCGCCCGGGGCGATGCTGGCGATGAAATCGACCGGCACCAGATGCGTGCCCTGGTGGAGCAGCTGGAACACCGCGTGCTGCGCATCGGTGCCCACACCGCCCCAGGTGATCGGCGCGGTCGGGCCATCGACCGGCTGCATTTCGGCAGTGACGCGCTTGCCGTTCGATTCCATCTCGAGCTGCTGGAGATAATCGGGGAACAGCCCCAGCCGTTCATCATAGGCGAACACGGCGCGGGTCTGGCAGCCGCGCACACGGGTGTAATAGAGATCGGCAAAGGCTGCGCGCAGGACGAGGTTGGCCGCGCCGTCGGTGTCGCGGAAATGTTCGTCCACCGCCTTGGCGCCTGCGAGCATGGCGCGGAAATCGTCCATCCCCACTGCCATGGCGATCGGGAAGCCGATCGAGGACCAGATCGAATAGCGCCCGCCGACGCTTTCCTGGAACGGCAGGATGCGCGTTTCGTCGACGCCCCATTCGACCGCGCCTTCGGGATTGGCAGTCAGCGCGATGACGCGCCCGCCGGGATCGGAAACGCCATTGTCGCCCAGCCATTTGAGCGCACTGGTGGCATTGGTCATGGTCTCGATCGTGGTGAAGGTCTTGCTCGCCACCGCGATCAGCGTCTTGGCCGGGTCGCACTTCGCAAAGGCTGCCTCAAGCGCGACTCCGTCGATGTTGGAGACGACATGGACGTCGCAATAGCTGAGGTCGCGGCCGAGCGCGTCGACCCCCAGCGCGGGGCCGAGCGCGCTGCCGCCGATACCGATGTGGATCAGGTGCTCGATCTCGCCCAGCGCGCCCTGGTGGATCGCCTCGACCAGCATGCCCATGCGGTCGATCAGCGCCATCGCCTCCTCGACCTTGGCGCCTTCGCCCGTGCCGCGCAGAGTCGCATGATCGGCGGCGCGGCCTTCGGTCGGGTTGACCACTTCGCCGCCGAACAGCTTTGCGCGCATGCCCGCGAAGTCCATCGCCTCGGCCAGCTCTTCGAAGCCCGCGATCACGGCGCGGTCGAGATGCGTCTTCGACCAGTCGAACAGGATCCCGCCCTCGTCGAGCTCGATCCGGCCCGAGAGCATCGCGACCCGGTCGGCGCCGCCGGGCTCGTCAGCGCCTTCGCCGCCATCGCGCGCGGCGCTGAACAATTCGCCCAGTGTCGGGCGCGGCAGGGTTTCCAGGCGGGTCCAGAGCTGGGCGGCGGTGGTCATGGCGGGCAAAAATCCTTTGATGGCTGCGCTCCTGCGACTAGGGAACTCGGCAATGATTGAGAACCCCGCATGACACAGCAAACGCTGGATACCGCTACGCCTGCCGCCGGCCCGGGCGAGACCGAGAAAAAGGAAAGCCTTGGCAGTTTCCTGTGGTTCGTCACCAAGCTGGTGATCGCGGTGCTGATCTTCCGCAGCTTCATCTTCTCGCCCTTCACCATTCCCAGCGAAAGCATGCTGCCGAACCTGCGCAATGGCGATTACCTGGTCGCGGCGAAATGGCCCTACGGCTTTTCCAACCTGTCGCTGCCGGGCGAACCGACGCTGTTCGACGGGCGCATCTTCGCCAGCCTGCCCGACCGCGGCGATGTCGTCATCTTCAAGCATCCGGTGACCGGCGCGGATTACGTCAAGCGCGTGATCGGCCTGCCGGGCGATACGCTGGCGCTGGAAAACGGCCGCGTGATCCTCAACGGCGAGCCGCTGCCCAAGCAGCCGGCGGGCGCCGCCGATATCGCGATGGGCCCCAACACCGCCTGCCGCAGCGATGGCGGGGTCGTGGTCGATGGCGGGACCACCTGCCGCTACCGCCAGTTCCGCGAGACCCTGCCGTCGGGCAAAAGCTACCTGACGATCGATTTCGGCACCGTCGGGCCGCGCTTCCTCAGCGATGGCGCGCGCGGTGTCGCCACCGACGAACGCGGCAACCCGCTGCGCATCGACCCCGATAATGCCGCGCCGATCGTGGTTCCCGCAGGCCAGCTGTTCGTGATGGGCGACAACCGCGACAATTCGCTCGACAGCCGCTTCCCGGCCGTGCGCGACGGCGGCGTCGGACTGGTCGATACCGACCTGCTGGTGGGCCGCGCCAGCCGCGTGCTGTGGTCGACCGACGGCAGCGCCGAATGGCTGCTGCCGTGGACCTGGTTCACCGCCGCGCGCTGGGACCGGATCGGGGCCGACATATGAGCGCGCTCGACCCGGATGCCCGCGACTGGCTGACCCGCACGGGCTTCACCGTGCAGGACGAAGCGCTGTGGTTCGCCGCGCTGACGCATGGCAGCATGGGCGAAACGCGCGATTACGAACGGCTCGAGTTCCTCGGCGACCGCGTGCTCGGCCTCGCGATCGCCGACTGGCTCTATGCGCAAAGCGAAGCGCCCGAGGGCAAGCTGGCGCAGCGGCTCAACGCGATCGTCAGCCGGGCGATGTGCGCGCAGGTGGCGCGCGGCATCGGGCTGGCGCCACATATCCGGATCTCGCGGCAGGCGAGCAGCGATGGCGGCCGCGACAGCGACAACATCCTCGGCGACGTGATGGAAGCGCTGCTCGGCGCGCAGTTCCTCGACAACGGCTTCGCCGCGGCGCGCGACGTCGTGCGCCTGCTGTGGCGTCCGGCGCTGGAAAGCGGCGCGGGCAAGTCGAAACACCCCAAGAGCGCGTTGCAGGAATGGGCCGCGGGTAACCAGCGGCGCCCGCCCGAATACGAGCTGGTCGACCGGTCGGGCCCCGATCACGCGGCGCGCTTCACCGTGCGGGTGAAAGTCCACAAGGTCGGCGAGGCCGAAGGCACCGCGGGCAGCAAGCAGGAAGCCGAAAAACAGGCGGCACGCATATTCATGGAGACATTCGGGTGACGCAGGAAACAACCAAATGCGGTGTGGTCGCAGTGCTGGGTGCGCCCAATGCGGGCAAGAGCACGCTGGTGAACCAGCTGGTCGGCCAGAAGGTCGCGATCACCAGCGCCAAGGCGCAGACCACGCGGGCGCGGATGATGGGCATCGCGTTGCATGGCGACACGCAGATGATCCTCGTCGACACGCCGGGCATCTTCGCGCCCAAGCGGCGGCTCGACCGGGCGATGGTCAGCGCCGCGTGGGAAGGCGCCGAGGCGGCCGATGCGCTGTTGCTGCTGGTCGATCCGCTCAAGCAGCGGCGGCACGAGCTGGAACCGCTGCTCGAACAGATCGCCGCGCGGCCCGAACGCAAGATCCTCGTCCTCAACAAGGTCGACCGGGCGAAGAAGGAACCGCTGCTGGCGCTGGCGCAGGAGCTGACCGGGAAGGTCGAATTCGAAACGGTCTATTTCGTCTCCGCGCTGACCTGCGACGGTGTGGAAGAGATGAAGGACGCGCTGGCTGCCATGATGCCCGAAGGCGCGTGGATGTATCCCGAAGACCAGGTCAGCGATGCCAGCGAACGCCTGCTCGCCACCGAAATCACGCGCGAGCAACTCTACCAGCAGCTGCACGAGGAACTCCCCTACGACAGCGCGGTGCGGCCCGAGAAATACATCCAACGCAAGGACGGCAGCGTCGAGATCCACCAGCAGATCGTGGTGATGCGCGACAACCAGCGGATGATCGTGCTCGGCAAGGGTGGCAGCCGGATCAAGGCGATCGGCCAGGCCGCGCGCGAGGAGCTGAGCGAACTGCTCGGCCAGAAGGTCCACCTGTTCCTCCACGTCAAGGCCGACGAACGCTGGAGCGAGGACAAGGAAATGTTCGAGGAAATGGGACTGGACTGGAAGAGCTAGGAGCTCTTCATCCAGCAGATGTTCGCGATCGATTCCCTCCCCCAGATGGCTGCCGCGCTCGCGGCCGGGCTGCTGGTGGGGATCGAACGGGGATGGAAGCTGCGTGACGAAACCCCCGGCATGCGGGTTGCCGGGATTCGCACATTCACCCTGCTGGGCGCCGCGGCAGGCGTCGCGGGAATCATCGCGGGCCACGGCTTCGCAGCGGCCTCGGGTCTCCTGTTTGCAGCGGCCACCGCCATCGTCGCGATCGGCTATTCACGCGCGGTGCTCGACAGCGGCCGGCCCGATGCGACCAGCGCCATCGCCGCCATGGTCACGCTGGGCCTCGGGTTCCTGGCCGGGATCGGCGAGGAGGCACTCGCGGTCGCGGGCGCGGCGGTGGTCACGCTGATCCTTGCGCTGCGCACCGAAGTCCACCGCTGGGTCGGCGCGCTCGACGAAGCCGATATCAAGGCCTTCACGCGTTATGCGGTGATCGCGCTGGCGGTGTTCCCCTTCCTGCCCGAAGGGCGCTACGGCCCCTACGACGCGTGGGAGCCGCGCACCTTGTGGCTGGTGGTCATCATCGTCACCGGCTTTTCCTTCGCCGGCTATGTCGCCAACCGCCTGTTCGGCGCGCGCCGCGGGACCATTGCGACCGCCGTCATCGGCGGCGCCTACAGTTCCACCGCGGTGACGCATTCCTTCGCCCAGCGGCTTGGCGCAGGCGCCGGGCACGGTGCGGAGAACGCGGGCATCGCGCTGGCCAGCGCGGTCATGTATCTGCGGGTGATCATCCTGGTCGCGGTGCTCGCGACGAGCCTGCTGGCCGATTTCGCGATCCTCGTCGCCCCGGCGCTGCTGGCGGGCTTCGCTGCGGCGCTGTGGCTCTACCGAGCGGCGCCCGCAACCACTGGCCCCGCCCCGCCCGGCAATCCGATCGCCATGCTGCCCGCGCTGACCTTCGTCGCCTTCGTGGCCGTGGCTGCGGTCGCCGCGCGCTGGGCCGAAACGCGCTTCGGCGAGGAAGGGATCGCAGTCCTGCTGCTGCTGATGGGCAGCATGGACGTCGATGCCGCCATCGTCACCGCCGGCGGGCTGGAGCCGGGCACCATCGCCCCCCGGCTGGCCGCGCTTGCCATCGCGGGAACGATCCTTGCCAATATGAGCGTGAAACTGGGCGTCACGCTTGCCTATGGCGGACGCGAGGCCCGCCCCGCGGCATGGGCGCTGGGCGCCAGCATGGTGGCGCTGGCGGCAAGCCTCGCCGCGGGATACGTGCGCCTCTGATCGGGCGGTCCCCTACCGCTTCTTGAGGATCTCGATCTTGTTCTTCTTGGCGAAGTCCTTGGTCGATTCCTCGCTGCGGCCGATCGCCTTGGCGATTTCCCTGAGGCCCTTGCCCTTGCTGGCGAGCAGCCGCAATTGTCCCGCCTCCTCGGACTTCCACGGCTGCTTATGCCTCTCGAAGCGTTCCTTCGCCATCAGCCGGCCTCCGCCTTTTTGGCCGGGGCCTTCTTCTTGGCGGGGGCCTTCTTGGCGGCGGGCTTCTTCTTCGCTGCCGCCTTCTTCTTGGGCGCGGCCTTCTTCTTTTTCGCCGGACCCTTGGCGGCGCGCGCATCGATCAGTTCGATCGCCTGCGCCTCGGTGACGTCCTCGGGCTTCATGTCCTTGGGGATCGTGGCATTGGTGGTGCCATCGGTGACATAGGGGCCGTAGCGGCCCGGCATCACCTTCATCTCGCCGCCGCTGGTCGGGTGTTCGCCCAGCGTCTTGATCGGCTCAGCCTTGCCGCGCGTGCCGCCCTTGCGATTGGCGGCTTCGGCAAGCAGCGTGACCGCCGCGTTCATGCCGGTGTCGAACACGTCGCGCGTGCTCTGCAGCTTGGCGTATTTGCCATCATGCCGCAGGTACGGGCCGTAACGTCCTATCGCGGCTTCGATATCCTTGCCGGTCTCGGGATGCTGGCCGACGATGCGCGGCAGGCTAAGCAGCTTCAGGGCCCATTCGAGATCGAAATCATCGAGGTCCTTGGGAATGCTCGCGCGCTTGGCTTCCTTGCCCTCGCCAAGCTGGATGTAGGGGCCGAAGCGCCCCGTCTTGCGTTCGACCGGGAGGCCGGTTTCGGGATCCTCGCCCATCACCCCATCATCGGCGCCGTCATCGCCCTCGCCGCCGGGCTTGGCGAACTGGCGGGTGAACTTGCAGTCGGGGTAATTGGCGCAGGCGACGAAGGCGCCGTAGCGGCCCCCGCGCAGCGCCAGCCGGCCGCCCTCGCGGCCTTCGGTTTCGCACAGCGGGCAATGGCGCGGGTCCTTGCCGTCGGCGCGTTCGGGGAACAGGTAGTCGGACAGGAATTCGTCGAGCACCTCGGTCACTTCCGAAGGCTTCTTGTCCATCACCTCTTCGGTCTTGGGCTTGAAGTCGCGCCAGAAGGCCTCGAGCAGCTTCTTCCAGTCCTCGCGCCCGTCGCTGACGGTGTCGAGCTCGTCCTCGAGCCCGGCGGTGTAGTCGAAGGCGACATATTGCGGGAAGAAGCGTTCGAGGAAAGCGGTCAGCAGGCGCCCGCTTTCCTCGGCGAAGAAGCGGTTCTTCTCCATCCGCACATAGGCCCGGTCGCGCAGCGTCTGGATGGTGCTGGCATAGGTCGAGGGGCGGCCGATGCCGAGTTCCTCGAGCCGCTTGACCAGGCTGGCCTCGGAAAAACGCGGCGGCGGCTGGGTGAAGTGCTGGTTGGCGTCGACGCCGCGCTTGAGCGGGCTGTCGCCCTTGCTCATCGCGGGAAGCAGGCCCTCCTCGTCGTCATCGGCATCGTCGCGGCCTTCCTGGTAGACCGCGAAGAAGCCCGGATATTTCACCACCTGGCCGGTGGCGCGCAATTCGTGCTGGCCGGTGGCTTCGCGCAGCGTGACCGTGGTGCGCTCGAGCTGCGCGGCCGCCATTTGGCTGGCCATCGCGCGCTTGAACACGAGATCGTAAAGCTTGCCCTCGTCGCCCGAACCCACGCGATCGCGCGAAAAATCGGTCGGCCGGATCGCTTCGTGCGCTTCCTGCGCGTTCTTGGCCTTCGACTGGTAGATGCGCGGCTTTTCAGGCAGCGCGTGGCCGCCATAGCGATCGGACACTGCCTTGCGGCATTCCGAAATCGCGCTGCCATCCATCTGCACGCCGTCGGTACGCATGTAGGTGATCGCGCCCGCTTCATAGAGCGACTGCGCGAGCCGCATCGTGTGGCTGGCGGAGAAGCCCAGCTTGCGCGCGGCTTCCTGTTGCAGCGTCGAGGTGGTGAACGGCGGCGCGGGATTGCGCTTGAACGGCTTGGTCTCGATCTCCTCGATCGTGAAATTGCCCGCTTCGACCGCCGCCTTGGCGGCCATGGCACTTGCTTCATCGCCCAGCGTGAGCTTGTCGAGCTTCTTGCCGCCGTACTTGACCAGCCGTGCATCGAATTCGCTGCCGTCCTGCTGCAGCTTGGCGATGACCGACCAGTATTCATCGGCACGGAAGCGCTCGATCTCGATCTCGCGGTCGACGATCAGCCGCAGGGCGACCGATTGCACGCGGCCCGCGCTTTTCGCGCCGGGCAGGCGGCGCCAGAGCACCGGCGACAGGGTGAAACCATAGAGATAGTCGAGCGCGCGGCGCGCGAGATAGGCGTCGATCAGCGGCTGGTCGAGCTCGCGCGGGGCCTTCATCGCCTCGGTCACCGCCTGCTTGGTGATCGCGTTGAAAGTCACGCGGTCGACGCTGTCGGGCAGCGTCTTGCGCTTCTTCAGCAGTTCGAGCACGTGCCACGAAATCGCTTCGCCCTCGCGATCGGGGTCGGTCGCGAGGACCAGCCGGTCGGCGCCCTTGGCCGCGTCGCTGATTTCCTTGAAGCGCTTCTGCTTGTCGCGATAGAGTTCCCAGTCCATCGCAAAGCCTTCGTCGGGGCGCACGCTGCCGTCCTTGGGCGGCAGGTCGCGGACGTGACCGTAGCTGGCGAGAACCTTGAAGTCCTTGCCGAGATATTTCTCGATGGTTTTCGCCTTCGCGGGCGATTCGACGATGACCAGTTGCATGGTGGTGTGGGCAGTCCCTTACGTGTGTACGTGCGTATACGCGCGAAAATGGGGCCGGGGTTCGGAAGGCGTCAAGCGG
>Ga0098069_100698_pt1 | contig 12017 bp, 11 predicted proteins | sample 27_taG_FD_92584 | JGI IMG/M metagenome (GOLD analysis project Ga0098069, IMG submission 92584) | Marine viral communities from Cariaco Basin, Caribbean Sea - 27_WHOI_OMZ | ecosystem: Environmental > Aquatic > Marine > Oceanic | place: Caribbean Sea: Cariaco Basin | collected 2014-11-09 | reverse complement strand
TATTGCTCCTAATAGTACATCCAAAAAATTCTAAAGTCGCACATCTACTTTCGTACTTCGTTTGCGTTAGCGGGTGAAGCGGCAGCCCCCGATAGCTATCGGGGCTACAGCGGAACACGCGACCCGCCTTTGCTAAAGCCCCATCGGACACACCACTAACGAACGAACTACTTAATATACTTAAAACAGTTAAAATAAAAGGCGGGGAACGCCCACATAATTATCAGGATTTCCTGTCCCCTTTTACAGGGGTGGACCATTTATCAGTTAGTTCCAAAAAATTATAATCCAAAGCAGAGGGTTGTCTTTCCAGCTGTTTCCCCTGAAATGCTCTTTGCAGAATATCTTCTATATAATAGTCTTCCTGATTTTTTGCAGGATCAAATTCCTCCTTTAGGGAAATATCAAAAAAGCTGGCCGTGTTGTTATACCAAAACGCCCTCCACCCGCTTTTGAGCTCTTTTACCAAATCAAAAGCCGTCACCCCGGTTTGCCTGTGGATCAACTTTACCAAAATTTGACCTTCAGTGCGGGTTAACTTCTTTAATTCGGCTGAAAATTGATTTTCAATGTAATTTTGAACTATTTTGGTGTAGCGCTTTCTATCGCGTTTCGACTTAATTTGATCCAACCGGCTGTTGAGTTCTACCAGTCTTTCGGAAGCCAGTTTGGCATAAGGATACACTTTTATCGTCTTACGTCGCAGAATGAGATATTTACGCCGTTCAAGGTCATTATCAAACTTAAGCCTGCCTAAAATAAGTACTTCATCAAGATCGATATGTGAACGTGCAATTGTATCTCCCTCTATTATATAATACTCATACTCCACACTGTCCTGCACCGGCTCCACCTGAGAGAATACAGGAAAGCTCATTAAAAAAAGGAAAATGAACCAAAGTTGCTTCAAAATATTCGTTTTCAACATGTGAGCTAAAATCATTCCAAAATTACATTATCTATAAATTGTCAGCTCTTCAAATCTTCCTAAATTCGTGCAAAAGATTAAAAATAATGAGTCAGGAAAAAATTCTTACCGAAAAGTCGATAGATTTCTTAGAAAAATATTTGAATAATGCAGCCCCTACAGGTTACGAATGGGAGGGCCAGAAGCTGTGGATGAACTATTTAGAACCTTATGTTGATGAATTCATCACAGATACTTACGGTACAGCTGTTGGCGTGATCAATCCGCAGGCCAAGTACAAGGTCGTTATTGAAGGGCATGCCGATGAGATCTCATGGTATGTGAACTATATAACCGACGACGGACTTATCTACGTAATCCGCAATGGTGGAAGTGATCACCAGATCGCGGCTTCAAAAAGAGTAAACATCCACACCAGGAACGGGATCGTGAAAGGGGTTTTTGGATGGCCCGCCATTCACACCCGCGATAAAGAAAAAGAACAGGCGCCAAAACTCGATAATATTTCTATAGACGTTGGCTGCTCTTCTAAAGAGGAAGTAGAAGCTCTTGGCGTTCACGTTGGCTGCGTAATCACCTACCCCGATGAGTTCTTTATTCTGAATAAAGACAAATTCGTGAGCAGGGCTTTAGATAACCGCATTGGGGGCTTTATGATTGCTGAAGTTGCACGCCTTCTGAAGGAAAATAAAAAGAAATTGCCCTTCGGCCTTTATATTACAAACTCGGTGCAGGAAGAAATAGGACTTAGAGGTGCCGAAATGATCACCCAGCGCATTAAACCAAATGTTGCCATAGTGACCGATGTTACCCACGACACGACTACCCCAATGATCGAGAAAAAGACCAACGGTCTAACCAAGATTGGCGATGGTCCCGTAATTTCATATGCCCCGGCCGTTCAAAACAAGCTGCGCAACCTTCTCATTAACACTGCTGAAGACAAAAAAATACCATTCCAGCGTATGGCCTCTTCGAGAATGACCGGTACAGACACAGATGCCTTTGCCTACAGCAACGGCGGCGTGGCATCGGCTTTGATCTCGCTCCCATTGCGTTACATGCATACCACAGTAGAAATGGTACACCGCAACGATGTGGAAAACGTGATTAGGCTGATCTATGAAAGTTTACTGCAACTAAAGGACGGAGATACCTTTAGCTACTTTGAATAAAGAGTATCCAAAAATGACATTTTTAAGCCTCCTTTTTCTAGGAGGCTTTATTTTTTTCTGAAGTTTTCACATTTCTTTACAAGGACGGCAGAGGGATGAAAACTATATTTAGGAAAAAAATCACATGGTTCTTTCTTCAGATGAAGTAAAATCACTCATCTCCAACCCCGATCTTGCTGCCGAAAAAGCCAACCTTCAGTATATTTCTGAAGAAGAGCTGTGCATAGAACGCCGAAAAAGGGGTAAAGGATATCAATACCTGCACGAGGGAGAGCCGGTGAAAGATGAAAACGCGCTTGAAAGGATCAAAAAACTGGTGATTCCCCCGGCATGGGAAAAAGTAAGGATATGCCCTCACTCCAACGGTCATTTACAGGTTGTGGGGCTTGATGCCAAGCAACGCAAACAGTACATGTACCATCCCGACTGGACAAAAATTCGAAATCTCACGAAGTTTTACAAAATGATCTCCTTCGGAAAAGTGCTGCCTAAGATTCGGGCGCAGGTAGATGAAGACCTTGACAAAAAGGGCATGCCGCAGGAAAAAGTACTGGCCCTTATCATAAGGCTTATGGAGGAGACGCATATTCGCATTGGCAATGAATCTTACGCCAAACAAAATAAGTCTTACGGACTTTCAACGCTTAGAAGCCGGCATGTGAAGATCTCAAAAGGAAAAATGCAATTCAACTTTTTAGGGAAACGCGGCATTGAAAATACGGTTTCCATACACGATAAGAAGCTTATTAAGCTGGTGAATCAATGCGAGGAAATTCCGGGTTGGGAAGTTTTCAAATATATTGGGGAAGTTGGAAAAAAGCACAGCATTGATAGCGGGATGGTTAACGACTACATACAGGATTTGAGCGGCGCCCTTTTTTCGGCTAAAGATTTCAGGACCTGGAGCGCCACCAAGATATTTTTTGAAAAATTACGGGAAATTGGTTTTACCGAAGAGGAAAAACAGAACAAAAAGAACATTCTTGAAGCTTATGACGCTGCTGCCGAAGCTTTGAACAACACGCGCAGCGTATGCCGCAGCTATTACGTGCACCCACACGTGGTTCAGCTTTACGAAACCGGAGATATAGTCCCATATTTCAAAAAGGTGGAAAGAAAACGCACTTCCAAGCCAAATCTCTCACAAACTGAAGAAGTGCTCCTCGAATTGCTCAAAGACTTTGAAATAGAACTGGAAGAAAAAAACTGAATCGAAAGCTCAATTTCATGAATTTCCTGCTGAAAAATTCCTTCTGAAAATTCCTGAAAAAAGGCTTCAGCATAGAATATTCCACCTATTTCTTTTGCTAAATTAGCTGTATGAAAAACACCATTGCAGCCAGGATAGCCGACTTCCTTAAGAATTTTCCGCCATTTGACCTGCTTCAGAAAGAACAGCTTTACACCCTTGCCAGCGAAGTAAAAGTGATTTACGTTGAAAAAGGCAGAAGTATATTTAAAGCCGGAGAAGAACAACATATGTACTTCTATGTGGTGAATAAGGGTGCGGTTTCAGTATTAAAGCCCGAAAATGGCATTTTTGAGACCGTAGATAAATGTGATGAAGGTGATATATTTGGTTTGCGGCCTTTGTTCGCCAAAGAAAATTACCTGCTGGAAACACTCGCCGATGAAGAATCTATCCTGTATGGAATCCCAATTGACATCTTTAAACCCATTGCCGAAAATCATCCAAAAGTAAGAGAATTCCTGTTACAGAGCTTTGCTTCCAACACCAGGAATCCATATGCTTCAGGAGATAAAGGCAAACTCCTCACCTCAATTACACCGGCAACCGGCACTCAAAATCTTTTTGAATTACAACCCGCCCCTATTACGCGGAAAGTGATCACAATTTCTCCAGACACTCCTGTCCAAAAGGCGGCCCAGAAAATGAGAATTAAAATGGTGGGATCCCTGGTTGTGGTGAAAGACAATATTCCATTGGGGATAGTTACCGATGAAAATTTCAGGGATCTGGTCGCTAACGGAATGAGTCTAGAAGCTGTTCCTGTTTCAGAAATTATGAGTTCTCCTGTCATATGCTATTCAAAAGAGATCACCATTTCGCAGGCCCAGCTCACGATGATGAAGCACGGGATTGACCATATTTGTATTACTGAAGATGGTACGCCAAACACCAAGGTGACGGGAATTCTTTCTGCTCATAACATCATGCTGTCTGAAGGGAACAACCCTTCCATACTCATGAAGGCTATTCAGCGGTCAAACAGCACCAATGAACTCAAGAAGATCCGGAATAAAATTACTTTGTTGCTTAGGGGCTACCTTGAGAGCAATATTCCCCTCAACCTCATCTCAAAGATCATTTTTGAGTTGAATGACGCCACCATTAAAAGGATCATCGAAAGGTGTATCAAAAAAATGCCCGCTCCTCCCCCTACCGACTTCGCCTGGCTATCGCTAGGCAGCCAGGGCAGGAAAGAACAACTACTGCAAACCGATCAGGACAACGCCATTATTTTTGCAGATGTCGCAGCTAAAGATCATGCTACCACTAAAGCATACTTCCTCGAACTGGCAAAAAAGGTAAATAAACGCCTGAGTATTATTGGCTATGAATATTGCCCGGTGAACACCATGGCGAAGAATGAACAGTGGTGTAAAAGCCTTTCAGAATGGAAAGAACAGGTGGCACAATGGATCACTAGTGCAGGAAGCGACGAATTGTTACTGAGTTCAATCTTTTTTGATTTTGACATTTCTTACGGAATTGTTCAATTATCAAATGCATTGTCTGACCATATTTTTGAATTGTCCCGGAACAACAAAAGGTTCACTTCTGCGCTTGCTGAAGCTACTTTAAGGAATCCGCCGCCTCTTGGTTTTTTCCGGCAATTCGTAGTAGAACATGATGGAGAAAGCAAAGATTCTTTTGATATTAAAAAGAGGGCTATAACTCCGCTTACCGATGCGGGAAGGCTTTTGATACTTTCGCACGAAGTAAAGAATTTGAGCAATACTTCAGAAAGATTTGATAAACTGGCACAATTGGAGCCCTCTAACAGGGAACTTTATCTCGCCTGCTCATTTGCATCTAAAGCCCTTCTAAAGTTTCGTACCAAACAGGGCATTAGAGAACGCAATAATGGAAGGTTCATTAAACTTGGGCAGCTTAATAAGGAAGAAAAAATGAAATTAAAAAGGTGCTTTAGAAGCTTAAAGGAAGTACAGGACCTAATTAAGGTTCGGTTTGAAGTGAAGGCCTATGTTTAGTTTATTTAGGAAGAAATCATCAGATTATCCGGAATTCTGGAAGGCTTATGAGGCGAAATTCCGGGAGGAACTGCCTGCATTGGTTTCTCAAACTCCTTTTGTAATATTTGATACAGAGACCACAGGTTTCGATTACAGAAAAGACCGTATCCTAAGCATTGGCGCAGTAAAACTTCAGGCGAACGAATTGGATGTTTCCGAAACTTTTGAGCATTATCTTCAGCAGGAAAAATTTAATCCGGAAGCCGTAAAGATCCACGGAATCCTTAAAGAGGAAAAAGCTGAATGTCTTTCTGAACAAGAAGCTATCCGCGCATTTTTAAAATACATTGAAAATGCAGTACTTGTGGCACATCATGCTAATTTTGATATTAACATGATCAACTCAGCCTTAAAAAGAATGGGATTACCAAAATTGAAAAATCAGGTTCTCGACACAGGATATCTTTACCGGAAGACGCTTTTAAATTCAAACCTTATCAATAAAGAGAAAAGTTATTCCCTCGACGAGATTGCCGAAGCTTTTATCATTGATGTAAAAGACCGGCATACGGCTATTGGCGATGCATTTATTACCGCAATTGCTTTCTTAAAGATCCTGGGGAAACTCGATAAAAATAAGGAGATGAAATTAAAGGAACTTCTAAAGCTTTGATCCTTAAAATCATCCCCCTGTTCAATTGATAATTTTTTAAGCCAATTTAATCATGCTTAGCTTCGGCCATAATCTCATCTACAATTTCAGGGTTGAGCAGCGTTGAAGTATCTCCAAGATTATCGGTGTCATTAGAGGCAATTTTTCTCAGGATTCTCCTCATGATCTTACCGCTCCTGGTCTTTGGAAGTCCGCTCACAAACTGGATTTTTTCAGGTTTGGCAATTGGTCCCAGAGTCTGAGAAACGATATCCTTGATTTCTTTTTCCAGTTCTTCCGAAGGCTCCACTTTGTCATATAAGATCACGTAAGCATAGAGCGAATTTCCTTTAACATCGTGAGGAAAACCAACTACTGCACTCTCTACCACGTGTTCATGTTCATCTATCGCATTTTCTATAGCGGCAGTTCCGAGGTTATGCCCCGAAACAATCACAATATCATCTACCCTACCGGTAATCCTGTAGTTGCCAGTAGCATCGCGATAAGCCCCGTCACCGGTAAAATATTTATTTTCAAAAGTCGAAAAATAGACATCTTTATAGCGTTGATGATCTCCATAAATAGTACGGGCTATAGAGGGCCAGGGGAATTTAATGGCCAGCCTTCCTTCAACAGGTTCGGTGGTGTTGGGAATCTCCTCCCCTTCATTGTTCATTAGCACAGGCTGTACGCCCGGTAGTGGCAGTGTGGCAAAAGTTGGTCTTGTGGGCGTAATACCGGCAAGGGGCGATATCATGATAGCCCCGGTTTCGGTTTGCCACCAGGTATCTACCACAGGGCAATTTCCTTTCCCAACATTATCGTTATACCAGTGCCAGGCTTCCTCATTAATTGGTTCTCCCACACTGCCCAATACCTTGAGGGAAGAAAGGTTATGGTTTTCCACAAAATTCAGTGGTTGTTTGGCCAGAGACCTGATGGCAGTTGGAGCCGTATAAAAATGAGTGACCTTAATTTTATCTACAATATCCCAAAACCTTCCGTAGTCGGGATAACTTGGAATACCTTCAAACATTACGGTTGTAGCACCAGAAGCCAGAGGCCCGTAAATAATATAGGAGTGGCCGGTGATCCAGCCTATATCGGCAGTACACCAGTAAACGTCATCTTTTTCTAGCTGAAACACATTCTGAAAGGAGTAAGTGGTGCCCACCATATAGCCTCCAACGGTATGAACCATACCCTTGGGTTTGCCCGTAGAGCCCGAAGTATAAAGTATAAACAACATATCTTCGGCATCCATAACTTCTGCCGGGCATTCTTTTTCGGCTTTTTGCAGCTCATCAAACCAAAACTTATCGCGTCCTTCTTTCATAGGGGTTGGCTCCACAGTACGGCGATAAACGATCACTGTTTCCACCCCGGGTGTTTCCTCAAGGGCCTTATCGCACATCTCCTTCAAATTCACCTTTTTGGAACCTCTGTAGACCTCATTTGCCGTGATGAGCATCTTACAATCTGAATCATTGATTCGCCTTGCAATGGCAGAGCTGGAAAATCCGGCAAAAACAATAGAATGAACAGCACCAATACGGGCACAGGCAAGCATGGCAATGGCCAGTTCGGGGATCATGGGCATATAAAGACAAACCTTGTCCCCTTTTTTGATCCCATTGTTCTTAAGCACATTCGCAAAATGGGAAACTTTTACAAAAAGCTGCCGGTAAGTGATGTAGCGTGATTCTTCATCGGGGTCGTTAGGTTCCCAAATGATCGCGGTTTTATTCCCCAGGGTTTCCAGGTGACGGTCAAGGCAATTTTCGGTGATATTCAACTTTCCGCCCTGAAACCATTTTACTTCGGGTGTTTTAAAATCCCATTCCAGGGTTTTATCCCACTTTTGTTGCCAGGTAAAGGTAGTTGCTACTTCATCCCAAAAAGCTTCAGGATCTTTTATACTCTTTTTGTAAGCCTTTTTATAGTCGGCAAAGCTGCGTAATTGTAGATTTTCCATTTTTTAAAATTAGGAAAAGGAACTTCAAAAACAAATAAATTTTCAGGAGGGTACTCAAAAATGACATTTTTGAAAGGTATTTTTCCGAAGGAATAAATGAGAGAGGCCTTCGCTGTTTTTTCTGAAATATGTATCTTTAAGTAAGCACAGGATTTTTAAACTTCAGAAAAACCTATGGAATTTATCGACTATTACAAGGTTTTAGAGCTGGATAAGAATGCTACTAAAAGTGATATTAAGAAGGCTTACCGGAAGCTGGCCCGAAAGTACCACCCCGACCTCAACCCGAATGATGCCGCTGCCCAAAAGAAATTTCAGCAGATCAATGAGGCGCATGAGGTGTTGATAGACCCCGAAAAGCGGAAAAAATACGACCAGTACGGCAAAGACTGGCAACATGCCGAAGAGTTTGAAAAAGCAAAAGCCCAGCAGCAGTATCAGCGGCAGGCCGGTGGCGGTTTTGGGGGAGGCACCGGTGGTTTTGGAGGTGCGGAAAGTTTTAGCGGCGGCAGATTTGAAGGAGGGGATTTTTCAGACTTTTTTGAATCTATGTTTGGAGGAGCTGCGGGCGGAAGGCAGAGAACCACGCGTTTTAGAGGGCAGGATTTCAACGCCGAGCTGCAGCTTAACCTCAGCGATGTTTACAAAACCCATAAACAAACCCTTAACGTAAACGGAAAGAACATCAGGCTCACCATTCCTGCAGGAGTGGAAAACGGGCAAACCATAAGGATTAAAGGCTATGGCGGCGAAGGAATGAACGGTGGCCCCAGCGGGGACCTGCTCCTAACTTTTTGCATAAATAATAACAGCTCGTTTAAACGCGAAGGCCAGCATCTTTATAAAGACGTGGAGCTGGATATCTTCACGGCTATTCTGGGAGGAGAGCTCATGGTAGATACTTTTGACGGAAAGGTAAAACTTAGCGTAAAACCCGAAACTCAAAATGGTACTACCGTAAAGCTGAAAGGAAAAGGGTTTCCGGTATATAAAAAAGAAGGCAGATTTGGCGACTTGTTTATCACGTATAAACTGAAGATCCCAACAAACCTGAGTGCCCGGGAAAAGGAACTTTTACAGGAACTGAAAAAACTGCGGAAAAATGGATGATCGATATATTTCAATAATAGAATTTTGTAACTGCCATAGACTGGAGTACTCGTTTATACATTCGCTCACAGAGCACGGACTAATTGAGACCGTGATTATTGAAGAAAATGAATATATAGAACAGGAACAAATAAGGGAACTGGAACGTATGATGCGCCTGCATTATGACCTGGATATCAACCTGGAAGGTATAGAGGCCATAAACCATTTACTTGATCGGGTTTCCCGCCTACAAAAAGAAGTGAGGCAGCTGCAAAATCGCCTCAAACTATATGAAGACTAATCTTTAAACCTACTTATGAAATTAGCACTTATTATTTTTACGGGAGTTACTTTATTATTATCGCTTCAAACCTGCAACAACAGCCAGAGTAAGCAGGATAATCAAACTTCGGCTGAAGTGAATGAAAAAGCCATGGAGGTGACCGGCACCATCAAGGAACAGGGAATTACTTCTTACCAGTACGGCACCCACACCATTACTATTGAAGGTGATGAATTTTACGCGCTAAAAAGTGAGGCTGTAAACCTGGATGATTATTTAGATGAAGAAGTTACTATAGTTGCCGAAAAAATTGAAGGCTACCCATTATCTGGAGGCCCCGAATATCTTTTAGTGTTAGAGGTTAAGGGAAGGTAGATTTTACGAAGTTAGAAATAAGAATATCAGTTGGCAGTGCGCAGGCTTAAGTAGGCAGGGGGTTAGAAAAGCAAGACTATGATTTTTTTTAGATAGTTGCTGGTTGTTGCCCCAATCCAATAGGTTTGAAAAAATCTCAGGCTGGCAATCTGTTGCACACTAAACTTCTAACTTCGTATTTCTAAAATCTAACTTCTTCAATCCTAGCTGCTAAGAAACTCCAGAACATTTCTCTCGATTCGCTCTTCAATATTGGAGATATCGGCTTTGATGAATTGTTCTCCTGTGATTTGTTCGTAAAGCTCAATGTACCTATCTGACACCGAATTAATGTATTCATCGCTCATCTCCGGAATTTGCTGACCTTCTTTTCCCTGGAAACCATTCTGAATGAGCCATTGCCTAACAAATTCTTTAGAGAGCTGCTTTTGTGGTTCTCCCGAAGCTAACCTTTCAGAATATCCTTCAGCATAAAAATAACGGGAAGAATCTGGGGTATGTATCTCATCTATGAGTACAATCTCGCCATTTTTGGTCTTACCAAATTCATATTTTGTATCTACCAGGATGAGCCCGTTTTTCTTAGCGAGTTCGGTTCCGCGAAGAAAAAGTTGTCGGGTATAGATTTCGAGCGTGTTGTAATCTGCTTCAGAAACAATTCCTTTTTTCAGGATCTCTTCGCGCGAAATATCCATATCATGTTCCCCTGAATCTGCCTTGGTGGTAGGCGTAACGATAGGTGCGGCAAAAGCTTCATTTTCTTTCATCCCTTCAGGCATATGTACCCCGCACAAGCTTCGTTTTCCGCTGGCATATTCTCTGGCAGCATGGCCGGTGAGATATCCTCTTATCACCATCTCCACTTTAAAGGGCTCGCAGCTCTCCCCAATTGCCACGTTGGGATCGGGCGTGGCCTGTAACCAGTTGGGCACGATATCTTCTGTAGCCCTCATCATTTTTGTTGCCAGCTGGTTGAGGATTTGTCCTTTATAAGGTATTCCTTTTGGCATCACAACATCAAAAGCCGAAAGCCTGTCGGTCACGATCATGACCAGCCGGTTATCTTCGAGGGTGTAGACATCCCGTACTTTTCCTTTATAAAATGATTTCTGACCCGGAAAATTAAAATTGGTAGTTGTAATAGTATTCATCTAAATAGGTGATTATATGGAAAGATCCCACTGGCGTGGGATCTCAAAAATGACATTTTTATTCGGCGTTTTCTATTCTTTTGTAAGCGGCGATGATCTTCTTCACGAGCTTATGGCGAATCACATCTTTATCGTCAAGGTGGATTATTCCCACCCCATCAACATCCTGTAAAACGAGAATGGCTTCTTTAAGTCCCGATATCACCCTTTTTGGAAGGTCAATTTGGCCGGGGTCTCCAGTTACCATGAACTTTGCACTCTTTCCCATCCGGGTGAGGAACATTTTCATCTGTGCGTGAGTAGTGTTTTGGGCTTCATCGAGAATTACAAAAGCATGGTCTAGGGTACGGCCACGCATAAAAGCAAGGGGAGCGATTTGAATCACCCCTTTTTCAATGTAGCTTTCCAGCTTCTCGTGTGGGATCATATCGCGCAGCGCATCATAGAGCGGCTGCATGTATGGATCGAGTTTTTCTTTTAGGTCACCGGGTAAGAAACCGAGGTTTTCGCCTGCTTCTACCGCAGGCCGGGTAAGGATGATCCTTTTAACCTGTTTCTCTTTCAAAGCCTTAACTGCCAGGGCTACTCCAGTATACGTCTTCCCCGTACCCGCGGGGCCAATGGCAAATACCATATCATTTTTCTTCATGAGCTCCACGAGCCGACGCTGATTGGCTGTTTGGGCACGAATCATTCTGCCACTCACCCCGTGAACCAGCACTTCCCCGCTTTCGTTGGAAGTTTCATAGTCTTCTTTACTCTCACTGGTAAGTACCCGCTCTATGGAGTTTTCATCCAGACGATTGAATTTTCCGTAGTGATCAATCAGCATATTAAACCTCCTGTCAAATTCCTCTAGCATCTCTTCGTCCCCGTAAATGCGAAGTTTATTGCCCCTTGCCACAATTTTAAGCTTTGGAAAATACTTCTTTAAAAGCTCAATATGTGAATTTTGTTCCCCAAAAAAATCTCTGGGACTTATTTCAGAAAGTTCAATGATAAGTTCGTTCAAAAGCGACCGGATTAAATTTAAAAAATGACTTAATTATCTTTAGATTTGCATTACAAACTTAGCTAAATAAAGGTTTAAGTTAGGAAAAATATTATTAGAAATTGCCCATGGCCATAATTACCTTAACGACAGATTTTGGGGAAAAAGATCAT
>Ga0098069_100697_pt1 | contig 12036 bp, 8 predicted proteins | sample 27_taG_FD_92584 | JGI IMG/M metagenome (GOLD analysis project Ga0098069, IMG submission 92584) | Marine viral communities from Cariaco Basin, Caribbean Sea - 27_WHOI_OMZ | ecosystem: Environmental > Aquatic > Marine > Oceanic | place: Caribbean Sea: Cariaco Basin | collected 2014-11-09 | reverse complement strand
GGGGTTCAACAAGCTGGAGCTGGTCGTGAACAACGTCCAGTTCAAGGACGGCGAACCCTTGACCGATCAGTCAGACAGGACTGCCGCCTGACCGGCCATACACAGAATTTGACAATAACTCCCAACTTTCCGGTTCAGAGCGATATCAACCTTCTTAATGGCCGCATCAATAGACGACTGCTATCCCATGAATACTAGTCTGTTAGAAAAGGACTCACTTTTAATAAGTTTTTGGGCTGTGACCAGAATCCTGCTCACTGTGTAGGTAGTTAATGAGATTGGTGAGCATGGTCTTCCGTCGAAAAGCCTTCGGTGAGGCTTTCACGAAACGCTCAAACACACGGGGGTCGCCAACTATGTGGACTTCGGATATTGCCCTTGTGATCGCTGTATAGAGCCAACTGCGATCCACTACTCTAGTGTCTTGCAGAAGGACAATGACCCGCCCGAACTGGCTCCCTTGAGCTTTATGAAGCGTCATGGCGTATCCCAGGCTCAAAGCATCAATCAAGTTACCTTGCAAATCGACCGTTTCGCCTGTGTCCAGCCTCACAGAGCCAATCACGTTATCGACTTGATCAATGCTGATTAGCTCGCCAAGAGATCCATTCTGCACGCCAGCGCTGGCGTGATTCTGAGTAAACAAAATCTGGTCATTCAGCCTTAGCCGCAGATAAAAATCTTCTCCATTAAGATTGAAGTTGAGCAGCGGAGAGTCACCGTTTATCTTTTTCTGAATCTCACCATTGATCTCCCCAACGCGAGTTACCGTTGCGGCAATTACACGAGAGTTGCCAGGCTGCTGGGTATAGAGTTCGACAGCCTTCTGCTTGGCCAGAATGGGATCTAAAACCTCATGAAAATAGATATTGCCTGCACTGAGTGACTCAGGCACCTCACCGGCATTAATGGTCGCCGAATACTCAGGTATCCCGGTGGTTCTCTTTTGGCGTTTCACAATGTCCAACGTCGTGTTTTTTACGTGCGTCGAGAGAACAACATCGTGCAGTATCTTTCCGATACCTATGGGTGGCAACTGGCTGGGATCTCCGGTCAAAACCAACTTACAGCTGGGATTGATGTGGTTGATGATGCGAAACATCGTGGGCAGATCCGTCATAGAAGCTTCATCAATGACCAGCAAAGCTTTGTTATCTGTCACTGGATCTTCTCGCAGGAATCGTGCGATGGTCATCGTGAGGTAGCCGACTGACTCACGCAGACGCATTGCAGCGCGACCCGATAGAGCAATAGCGTGAATGCTGTACCCAAGGTGGTCAGCGGCTTTCAGGAAGGCCGAAAGCACTGTGGTCTTGCCAGTTCCGGCACCTCCAGTGATCGCACTAACCCCCTCGGTTAGACTCGTATAAATGGCAAGCTCTTGCCGGCTGGTCAGCTCATAGGGCAGCTCGCCAATGACGTCATTTACAATGCCTTCCTCATCCCCGGTGAGTGGCTTTCCGAGATCAATCAAATGCTTTATGCGCCTAGCTACAGCCAACTCCTGTATAGCAGTGGCAGTGGCATGAAAGCGTCCATCCTCATGATACAGAGCAATATCCGGTGAGCTTTTCAGCCACTTAATCCCCTCCTCACAATTGGAGGACGATTTCAGATAATCAGATGCTCGCGTTAATAGCTGACTGGCTTTGACCCATGTACTACCATCACGCATTCGATCATTAAGCGCCTGAATCATCCCAGCTTGAATACGCTCTTTAGGGTATCTTTTCTGCTGCCAAGCGTGTCCAAAACGGTGATTCAGGATGCTTTCTACGTCTTTAAAACTCAACCCGAAGTGAAGCAGTTTGTATGGGTCAGACTTGATCGCCTCAACAGTTCCAAGGCCGTGATACTTGAGAATTCTCTTCTGGACTGCGTGGGGAATCCTGGCTTTCGACATCCAAGTGGTGTGCCTGAGGTTCGCGTATTTTTCATAACCGGCATGCAACGCCTGAATAGATCGAATGGAGAGCAGTTCTGAGAGAGCGTCAAAGTCGTTTGAGGTGCCAGCAGTCAGCATCCTGTGTATGTCCTCACCGAACCTAGCCCAAAGCTGGCGTGCCTTGCGGGTCCCTATCCCCTTAAAAGCTTTGTCATCGCTGATAAACTGGATAAAGGTCTCACCGGTATCTGGTAAATAAAACTCCAGAGTATCGGGCTCTCGGTATTGATGTTCTTGCGCTTTAATTTTCCCGTGGTCATACACGTAAGTGCGTTTGTGACCCGCGACTCGCCATATCTGCCCAGGAGTCGGATCTACAGGCAAGTATTCAGAATTCGCTACGATAGACACATTATAATTTGCAGACGCAAAGGTCTGGTCCTCACGCACAGGCACACCTCGGATAACCGTAGCTTTAGCGTTCCGGAAAGGCACCTGGGTAACGCGAACAAGCTCAGAGCCCCGTGTCAGCTCGGACATTTGAGAAACACCATCAAACCATCATTTACCGCGTCAACCGTCTCTCGGCTCGATGCGATTTGCGCCTTCAGTCGCACATTTTCTCGCTGTAATTTTTCGAGCTGTACTTTGAGGTCCTGATTCTCGGCCTCAAGCTTCCCCAGCCGACCATGTTCCAAAGCGTTTCTCTTGGAGGATGCATCATAGAGTTTTGGCGCTGACAGAGACTCTTTTCCTGCTTCGGACAATGGTGGCAGTACGTTGCGCTCACGCAGCCTATTCTCCAGATCTTGCAGTTCGGCTTTTACATTTTCATTTTTTTTGATCGCCTGGTCTGACAGGCCTGCAAGCTTTTTGATTTGCTGTCTATTCAGGATGCCCTTTGGGGAGTATACGATCTGGCGAAAATCATCATCGGACATGGACTTAATCCATTCTCGAAATCTTTCAAGATAGATTTGGCCCTGCTCTTGTGGGCTCGCCATTACGCCTCCTGAAACTTGTTCAAAGCTGCATATAACGTTGTACGGGAAACGCCATATTCTTTCGCCAAATCGCTCTTAGAGCCCCCCTTAGATAGCTTCTGCGCAATTTCCGAAAGATCCTCATCAGACAACGACTTCCGCCGACCAATCTGCTTTCCGCGCCTCCTGGCAGCTTCTAGCCCTTCTTTCCGCCGCTGGCCAATAAGCGAGCGTTCAAATTCGGCAAATGCGCCAAGCATGTGTAGCATCAACGAAGCCATGGGATCATCTGTCTGCGGGGAGAACGTTAATCTCTCGGAATAAAACTTGACAGTAACATCACGCTTTACCAAGTCATCAACAATCGAGAGCAGGTCAGACATGTTGCGAGCGAGCCGGTCAATGCTGTGAACATGAAGTGTGTCGTGCTCGCGGAGATAATCGAGACAGAGGTTGAGCACTTCTCGTGAACCAGCAGTTCTGCCGGACACTTTCTCTTCAAAAATCTTGTCTAGCTGAATGCCATCAAGCTGGCGGTCACTATTCTGACCGACCGTTGAGACGCGAATGTATCCAACATGCTTTCCCGACATAAATTCCATCCAACCTCATACTGTTCATAAACAGGATAAGGTTTCTATACATCATGTCAAGAAATTCACAAGTGTCATTTTCAGAAGACGACTGCACCAATTGACGGGGCGTAACGCCAGATGTGCAGGCGACTCCTGACAACGCAATATCAGAAGTCATCTGCACCAATCTCGACTATGCTCAATACTCGTGTGCACCAAAGCGAGGTGTGAGCATGGCGTCAGACACATCATTGATTGCCGAGCAAGGCGTGGCCACCCTGCCCGATGCGGCTTGGGCGCAGGCCCGGCAACGGGCGGAAATCATCGGGCCGCTGGCAGCGCTTGATGTGGTCGGGCATGAAGCCGCCGATGCCGCTGCTCACGCGCTTGGCCTGTCCAGGCGGCAGGTGTATGTCCTAATCCGCCGTGCCCGGCAAGGTGCTGGGCTTGTGACGGACCTGGCTCGCAGCCGATCCGGCGGCGGAAAAGGCAAGGGACGCTTGCCGGAATCAGTTGAGCGCATCATCCGCGAGTTGCTGCAAAAGCGCTTCCTGACCAAGCAGAAGCGTAGCCTGGCAGCGTTCCACCGCGAGGTCGCGCAGGCTTGCAAAGCGCAAAAGCTGCGGGCGCCGGCGCGCAACACCGTGGCTCTGCGGATCGCCGGCCTCGATCCGCTCAAGGCCACTCGCCGCCGGGAAGGTCAGGATGCGTCCCGCAGCCTGCAAGGTGTCGGTGGTGAGCCTCCCGCCGTGACCGCGCCACTGGAACAAGTGCAGATTGATCACACGGTCATCGACCTGATCGTGGTGGACGAGCGCGACCGGCAACCGATTGGCCGTCCGTATCTGACCATCGCCATCGACGTGTTTACCCGCTGCGTGCTCGGCATGGTCGTCACGCTGGAAGCGCCGTCATCTGTTTCGGTCGGCCTGTGCCTTGTGCATGTCGCCTGCGACAAGCGTCCCTGGCTGGAGGGTCTGAACATAGAAATGGAGTGGCCGATGAGCGGCAAGCCCAGGCTGCTCTACCTGGACAACGCGGCCGAGTTCAAGAGCGAAGCGCTACGCCGAGGCTGCGAGCAGCATGGCATCCGGCTTGACTATCGCCCGCTCGGGCAGCCGCACTACGGCGGCATCGTGGAACGGATCATCGGCACGGCGATGCAGATGATCCACGACGAATTGCCAGGGACGACCTTCTCCAACCCTGACCAGCGCGGCGACTACGATTCCGAAAACAAGGCCGCCCTGACGCTGCGTGAGCTGGAGCGCTGGCTCACATTGGCGGTCGGCACCTACCACGGCTCCGTGCACAACGGCCTGCTCCAGCCGCCGGCAGCGCGCTGGGCCGAAGCTATCGCGCGGACCGGCGTGCCAACCGTCATCACTCGCACCACGGCTTTTCTGGTCGATTTTCTGCCCATCATCCGCCGCACGCTGACCCGCACCGGCTTCGTCATCGACCACATCCATTACTACGCCGATGCGCTCAAGCCGTGGATAGCTCGGCGCGACCGCTTGCCTGCGTTCCTGATCCGGCGCGACCCGCGCGACATCAGCCGCATTTGGGTGCTGGAGCCGGAGGGGCAGCACTATCTGGAAATTCCATACCGCACCTTGTCGCACCCGGCTGTCACCCTCTGGGAACAACGACAGGCGCTGGCGAAATTGCGGCAGCAAGGGCGCGAACAGGTGGATGAGTCGGCGCTGTTTCGCATGATCGGCCAGATGCGCGAAATCGTGTCCACCGCGCAGAAAGCTACGCGCAAGGCGCGGCGCGACGCGGATCGACGCCAGCATCTCAAGGCAACGGCAGTTCTTTTCAAAACCACGCCACCACCGGACGCGGACATGGCTGACCCGCAGGCAGACAACCAGCCACCTGCCAAACCGTTCGACCAGATTGAGGAGTGGTAGCCGTGGAAGAATATCCCATCATCGACTTGTCCCACCTGATGCCGGTGGCCCAGGGCTTGGCCCGTCTTCCGGCGGACGAACGCATCCATCGCCTTCGCGCTGACCGCTGGATCGGCTATCCGCGAGCAGTCGAGGCGCTGAATCGGCTGGAAGCCCTGTATGCGTGGCCGAACAAACAACGCATGCCCAACCTGCTGTTGGTCGGTCCAACCAACAACGGCAAGTCGATGATCGTCGAGAAATTCCGCCGCACCCACCCGGCCAGCTCCGACGCCGACCAGGAGCACATTCCGGTACTGGTCGTGCAGATGCCATCCGAACCGTCGGTAATCCGCTTCTACGTCGCGCTACTTGCCGCGATGGGCGCGCCATTGCGCCCGCGCCCACGGCTGCCGGAAATGGAGCAATTGGCGCTGGCACTGCTACGCAAGGTCGGCGTGCGCATGCTGGTGATCGACGAATTGCACAACGTCCTGGCCGGCAACAGCGTCAACCGCCGGGAATTCCTCAACCTGCTGCGTTTCCTCGGCAACGAGCTGCGCATCCCGCTGGTCGGGGTCGGCACACGCGATGCCTACTTGGCGATCCGCTCGGACGACCAGTTGGAAAACCGCTTCGAGCCGATGATGCTGCCGGTGTGGGAGGCCAACGACGATTGCTGCTCACTGCTGGCCAGCTTCGCGGCTTCGCTCCCGCTGCGGCGACCCTCGTCGATTGCCACGCTGGATATGGCCCGCTACCTGCTCACGCGCAGCGAGGGCACCATCGGCGAGCTGGCGCACCTGTTGATGGCGGCGGCCGTCGCTGCCGTGGAGAGCGGTGAGGAAGCGATCAACCATCGCACGCTCAGCATGGCCGATTACACCGGTCCCAGCGAGCGGCGGCGGCAATTCGAGCGGGAACTGATGTGAAGCCAGCGCCACACTGGCCACTGCATCCGGCTCCCAGGGAAGGCGAAGCCTTGTCTTCGTGGCTCAACCGCGTGGCCCTTTGCTATCACATGGAGGTGTCCGAGCTGCTGGAGCACGATCTTGGTCACGGCCAGGTTGATGACCTGGACACCGCGCCACCACTGGCGCTGCTGGCGATGCTCTCCCAGCGGAGCGGCATCGAGCCGGACCGGCTGCGTTGCATGAGTTTCGCCGGCTGGGTGCCTTGGCTACTGGACAGCCTTGATGATCAGATTCCAGATGCATTGGAAACCTATGCGTTCCAGCTCTCGGTGCTGCTGCCGAAACTCCGCCGTAGGACGCGATCCATCACGAGCTGGCGTGCCTGGCTGCCCAGCCAGCCGATACATCGCGCCTGCCCGCTCTGTCTGAACGATCCGGAGAACCAAGCCGTACTGCTCGCGTGGAAGCTGCCCCTGATGCTGAGCTGCCCACTGCATGGCTGCTGGCTGGAATCCTATTGGGGCGTGCCAGGGCGGTTTCTCGGCTGGGAGAACGCCGACGCCGAACCGCGCACTGCCAGCGACGCGATTGCGGCGATGGACCAGCGTACCTGGCAGGCACTGACGACCGGCCACGTGGAGTTGCCGCGCCGACGCATCCACGCCGGATTGTGGTTTAGGCTGCTACGCACGCTGCTCGATGAGCTGAACACCCCGCTTTCGACGTGCGGCACCTACGCGGGGTATCTCCGCCAAATCTGGGAATGCTGCGGGCATCCGCTGCGTGCTGGGCAAAGTCTGTGGCGACCGTATGAAACCCTGAACCCGGCAGTACGGTTGCAGATGCTGGAGGCGGCGGCAACGGCAATCAGCTTGATTGAGGTGAGGGATATAGAGGGTCGGCAACGATTCTGACGAAATCCTCCAAAATGTGCCTTAACCTATTGTATTTAAATTATTTTGGCGTTGTAGCTCATGGGTGAAACCTGCCGTTCAAAATCAAGCGTATAATCGCCAAATCGGTTGATATGGTCCGTGCGGTATGGGGCCAATCCTTTGAGAATATCGTGATCAATATGATGGCCGCGATCCTTGAGATCTTTAAGGGTTAACGTCATCGACTCCACATTGTGAAGAATGACCAGGTTGGCCACCAAGTGGTTATATTTGATCACCTTCCGTTGCTCGTGGCGGATATTCTCGGCGATCACCCCCTCGCCGCCGAAAAATAGCCATTTTACGAACTGGTTGAACTCCTCCGTTTTGTTCGTCTCCGCATGAATGGTTCGCCGCAACTCCACGCTGCCAATGTAGTCCAGAAGAAAGGTTGTCCGAACTACCCGCCCCAGTTCCCGGAAAGCAAAGTAGAGTTTATTCTTGAGGCTTGCGGTACCTAAACGTCGCAATACCGTGGACGGTGCTATTTTCCCTGCCTTTATCGATAGCGCCACCCGGAGCATGTCGGGCACATGGGTTTCGATCAGTTGCCAGTTAATGGTTTCGCTGAACAAGGCATTGATGTGCTCATACCGTTGGCGTTTGTCAGGCTTGTAGAACACCAGCTGCTTCAGATTCCGGATGCGGGGCATCAGGTTGATACCCAGCAGGTAAGCCAACCCGAAGACGGGCGCACTTTGCGCCTGAGTATCGCCATGCAAGGTGTCAGGCTGGATATCGGAATCGTTTTTGATCAGCCCGTCAAGGATGTAAATGGCCTCATAAACGCCGCAAGGGATGAAGTGGCTGAACAGCGCGATGTATTTGTCGGAGACGTGGTAGTAGCCCACCCCGCCGTAGCCACCGTACCGTATGTGGTATTCCGATAGCAGATTCTGTTCGTACAGATTCCATTTTGTGCCATCGGCGGCAGCCCGCTGGCCAGTTCCCCAGTGTCGCGGCAGCCGGTAGCGGTTGTAGGCATTGATAACCTGCACAATGGCCTGCTCCAAGCGCTCTTCGGTGACGTGCCGCAGGTTGAGCCAGGACACCTGCCGGCGATTAAGTGTCGTGATGGATCGGGCGGTCTGAGTTGGCCCGAGATTGCAGCCATAGCAAAACAAGGTCGAAACAAAGCGGGTACGTGGGTCTTCCAGCTTGCTCTCAAAACCGGAAAGTGGTCCAAAGCGTTTGTGGAGCCCCAGCCATTTTTCGGCTTCCACCAGGATGTCGAGAATATTCTTTTCGGGCAAATTCTGGGATAACTGTTTGTCAATTTCGGCCAGCCCATCGGGAGGCGCTGTGCGACGGTGCTTCCGGATCACCAGCTCTTCACCATTGAAGACGGCGTATTCATTCTCCGGGAAGTTACGGTCAATGCGGTCCGCCGTTTCGCTCAAGCGTGAGCGGGCCTGCGCCACAAAAGCGGCTGGGTCGGATGCGATATCAACCATCGCACTGTAGTCCGCTATTTGGGCATCATAGACACTCCAATCCACGAGCTGATCGCGGTAGTCGCTGTACTGGTCGCTATTCGCGACCGCGAGATCGCCGGAAATCAGTTCACGCTTCACCTGCGTTAGTACGCCCAGCTCGAAATACTTCCGGTAGACCATACCGGGCAGTAGCTGGCTTGACCCGGACCCCAATATGAGACGGCGCCAACGCTCCGGTAGCCAGGACACGTCGACGGGTTGAGTGCTGAGCACAAGGCATTCCTTGCGGCTGTGCCGGTGCTTTTTCAGAGTCGCAATCGCCTCAATCAAGGATTGATCGTGGCTGGTTGCCGTCAGATCCAGTAGTTCAAGGCAATTGAATAGCAGGGGGCGTAACGGGCGATAGGGTTGCAGCATAAACGGGATGAAGTTATTGCCAGCATAGGCCATGTGTTCCTCACACTCGGCCAGTAATTCATCAGGGTCGCTCTGGATGGCAGCCGCCACTCGGGCACCTCGCTCGGAATCCGTCGGCGCTTCCTGAACGGCGGTCAGCACGTCACGCAGTTGAGCGACCAGTTTGTCCATCCGTTTCATGTGATCCAGATGATACTGGTTCAGGTTGGCTTCCGCCTTAGTCTTGATGTTGCGCATCTTGCGGACAAAAATGTCGACGGCATCGTCCATTGCGCGACGCAATTGGGCATGGACCAACAGAATCATCAAGGCATAGCGTTTGGTGCTTTGCATAGCCTTGATGTTGGCCGCGCCAAGCGCTCGTGCTTCCAGTATGAAGTGGTGATACTTGGCGGCTGGAATGTGATCAACAGCGGGCAATCGTTGACACCAGCCCTGAAGCCATTCCAGGTGCTGAAGATACTTCTTCACTTCCGTATTGGTCGGCTTTTTGGGTTCCTGTTTCAGTTTATGCCAACTGGTATGAGATGAATCGTCTGGCACTTGCAGCAGCCGGTCAAATTCCTGTTTTTGCTGCGCCGTCAAACCCGCACTGAGCGTCCGAAAGTAACCTGTATTAACCGTGCTGCGAGCCTGACGCGCGGACCGTTGCAGCGTTGAAAAACCCGGCAGTTCAAAACGCTGGCGCACCAGCTCTTCGATCACCACATTGATAATGTCCGCCAGATCTTGCTTGGTGGTTGCCGCTTCACGCGCCAAGTCCCTCACGATAGCCTTGCCTTCGACGGTAAACGCCTTGATGCCCACCTGTTGACGAATCGCGTCCAACATCCGCTGACGGGCGCCACCATTGCGGTCGTATTCCCTGAGCTGGCTCAATGGGACGGGTAAAAGGTCGTCGCAGGCCAGGATATGCGCTGTGATGGGCCGCGGGACCGTTTTGAGATTCACGAAGTAGCCTAAGCGCTGAACCGTTTTCAGGAGAATTAACAAGGCACCACGAGCAGCCGGTGTTCGGCCGTGCTTTCTGGCAAAGGCACATTCTTTGGCGGTGGGTGTATAGATTTCCGCCAGTTCCTGTTCAGAGACGTCCGCCTTCAATCGCGGATAGGCGGTTTCGTGGAGGCCACTCATGTACGGACCTTTTCTATCAGTGCCCCATGATGAGGTCTTTCCGATTAAATGAAGAACTCCTGATGATAGTGCTTACAATGATCAGGGGCGTCGGTAGGTGCTGCGAAATGGCTGAATCAGCATCTGATCCAACCGGAGGTCCCGCGGCTCTCGAAAATCCTCGATGCCGATGACCATTCCAATATGGCCAGCGGCAGGTTTATCCCGATAGGTGCCAAAAAACCGGTCCCACCAAGGCAAATTAAAACCAAAGTTGCTATTTGTCTCTTCAGGAACAATCGAATGATGCACGCGGTGCATATCCGGCGTGACCACCAACCGTCTCAACTTTTGCTCCAGCCCTTGAGGCAATCGTACGTTTCCGTGGTTGAACATTGAGGTTGCATTGAGAATCACTTCGAAAATCAGTACCGCAATCGCAGGTGCTCCCAGCGCAACCACGACGGTGATTTTAATGGCCATGGAGAGCACAATTTCCAGAGGATGGAAACGCAGGCCCGTCGTTACGTCGAATTCCAAATCCGCATGGTGCATACGATGCAAGCGCCAGAGCCAGGGCACTGCATGAAAGATGCGATGCTGAAAGTAGATTGCGAGATCAAGCGCGATCGTCCCCAAAAGGACTGACAACCAAACTGGCAGATTGGCCAGATTTAGCAGTCCCCACGCCTGCTCATTCGCCATCACCGCAGCTCCGACGGCGGCCACGGGAAACAATAGCCGAACGACCAGGGTGTCCACCACGACCATCAAGAGGTTATGTGGCCACCGCTGCCGGCGAGTGTAGCGCTGGTCGCGACGTGGTGCGGCGGCTTCGGCAAGTATCATTACAAGCAGGATGCCCGTGAAGATCCCAAGCCGGATGACTGCCTCGTGGTCAAGTATGGCTTTACCTCTTATGCTCGGTGATCGTTGAAATAGCCCTGCGTGCCTTGTTGCGCCATGGCATCGGCGATGCGGCCGATGGCCTGTGTATAGGCCGCGGTCCGCAGCGTTGTGTTACCTTCCTCCGCCCGGTCGAAACAGGCGCCGGCCTCGCGGGCCAGGCGTTCGGTGAGGCGCCGATTGACTTCGTCTTCGGACCAGGTATCACCGATACGGTTCTGCACCCATTCCAGATGGCTGACGATCACACCGCCGGCATTGACCAGTACATCCGGTAGCACCTCGACACCGCGTTTGGCTAATTGGTCATCGGCCGCATTACTGACGGGCCCGTTGGCAATTTCCAGGATCGTGGCGGCATTTACGGTCGCGGCATTTTGCTCGGTGACGGCGTCCTCCAGTGCGGCTAGTACCAGTACATCGACATCAAGAGCCAGCAGCTCTTCGTTGGTCAGTTGCTCGACGTCGGCTTCCTGGCAGACCGATTCATCACAGTAAACCATGCCCTTGAGCTCCCGGTTCTTGTGCTTATGGCGCCAGATCGGGTCTGGATCGAGTCCGTCAGCAGCATAGATGGCACCCTGGGAATCCGACAGCGCGACGATCCGATAGCCGCGCTCGCGTGCCAGCCGAGCGAAGTGATAACCGGCATTGCCGAAACCCTGGACCGCCACACGGAGTTCTTCATGCGTTTTACTGCGGCGCTCGGCCCACAGATCAAGCACCTGCAGCGCACCACGCCCGGTGGCCGCGGTGCGACCCCTGGAACCGCCCAGCCCTAAAGGTTTGCCGGTGATGGTGGCCGGTACCTGACGGCGTTCGATCTGGGCAAATTCGTCGGCCATCCAACCCATGATGGTGTCGTTGGTGTTGACATCCGGTGCCGGGATGTCACTGTCCGGCCCGATGAGGTCATGAAAGGCGCGGATATAGCCACGCGACAGACGTTCCAGTTCCAGTCGGGAGAGCGCCTTGGG
>Ga0098069_100694_pt1 | contig 12074 bp, 12 predicted proteins | sample 27_taG_FD_92584 | JGI IMG/M metagenome (GOLD analysis project Ga0098069, IMG submission 92584) | Marine viral communities from Cariaco Basin, Caribbean Sea - 27_WHOI_OMZ | ecosystem: Environmental > Aquatic > Marine > Oceanic | place: Caribbean Sea: Cariaco Basin | collected 2014-11-09 | reverse complement strand
CCTATTAGAAACTGGGGAATCGTCCTCAATCAGTTCTTGACTATATATGAAGAAAGGGTTCAACTTTAGATAAAAAGTCAAACCCCTTTATTTAAAACTTACACACTTTACGGGATAGTGTCTTGGAATTTGAATTTTGATTTTTAAACTCCTAATCCTGCACTCTAAACTCATAACTTTTATTTGTACTCCTTCTGAATTCTATCCAGTCTGCGTTTGCTTTCCCTGTCTTTGATGGTTTCGCGCTTATCGTAGAGCTTTTTACCCTTGGCAAGGGCGATCTGCATTTTTGCGAGTCCGCGGTCATTGATAAAGAGGCGCAGGGGAACAATGGTCAACCCTGAATTTTTCACTTCTTTCTCGAGCTTTCTCAATTCCCGTCGGTTAAGCAGGAGTTTTCGGGCATGTTTGGGGTCGTGATTAAAGTAGGTAGCGTGAGAGTATTCCTGCACCGTCATATTGATCACGAATAATTCTTTGTTGGAGAACTCACAAAAACTTTCGGCTATAGAGGCTTTTCCTTCCCTTATCGCTTTGATCTCGGTACCGGCAAGTTTAATTCCCGCTATGTACTTGTCGAGAATCTCGTATTCGAACTTTGCTTTCCGGTTCTTAATGTTGATATTGTTCTTCATGTGAACAAAAATAGCAAGCTTTAGCGAATTTCCGGTGCTTTTAGGGAAATCTTAAAAGCCGGAGTTTAATTTCAGTTTGAGCAGTAGATTAGGTATTTTTGTTTTTTTACAATGCCCCACCATGAAAAATTATTTTTTACTGCTTTTTGTTTTGGCCCTGGTTTCCTGTAATGAAAAGGCTCCCCAATCTGAAGCCGATAAGATCATAGCCCAGGCTATAGAAAAGGCCGGAGGAGAAAAGTATAAAAAAGCAAAGATTGAATTCCGCTTCCGAAAGAACCTGTACTCGAGCAGCCTTAATAACGGGCAATTTGAACTCACCCGCGAAATTACCGACTCCACCAATACCACTTATTACGACGTGCTGAACAATGAAGGCTTTACCCGATTTCAGGAAGAAGAACAAGTACGTTTATCCGATTCTCTTGCTGAAGCTTACGCCGAAAGTGTGAATGCAGTACATTATTTTGTGCAGCTGCCTTTTCGGCTGAATGATGATGCGGTGATCAAAGAACTGGTGGGGCAGGATACCATCAACGGTAAAATATACCATGAGGTGAAAGTGACTTTTGAGCAGCAGGGCGGGGGAGCAGATCATGAAGATGTGTACATGTACTGGGTTGAAAAAGACGATTTTACCATAGATTACCTGGCGTATCGGTTTTTTGTGAACGACGGCGGAATAAGGTTTAGAAAGGCGGTAAACCCCAGGATGGTCAACGGGATAAGGTTTGTAGATTATGAAAATTACAAGACCGATGATCTTTCTGCCCCGCTCGAAGAGCTCGATGCCATGTTCCAAAAAGGCCAATTGACGAAGGTCTCCCAGATTGAAAATGAAATTCTGAAGGTTGAAATTCAGGAGTGATTTTCAGAAATTACAGCGAAGGTGCTCACATTTTTTCAGCAGTCTTTTAAAGCGGTAAATATTCCATTTTCCTCAAAATACTGCAAAATTAAAGTAAGCTGAAGTATACTTCCATTTAAAAATAGCTTCCTTCAGGAGCAAATTGAACCTTTAGGCAAAGGCAAAACCCGTAAAACCGAGCAGGCTGTAAAATAACAGAAACCTGCTGCAGGCGCAGTAGCTAAAAAGACTTTAATGTCGTTTAGTATTCAGAAAGAGCTTTTAAAATGGCATTTTTGACGCCTTAGTTGATGTAAAGCAGCTCGGAAGTCTTCCCGCCCCCCGGGGAGATGGTCACAAGGAACAAGCTGCCGTATTCTTTTTCATCAAGGTCCCGATATTTATTTTCTCCAAGCAGCAGGTTTACAAATGCCGGGTTGGTATTGCTGTGGCCCACCACAAGCACTGTTTTTCCTTTTGTTTTCTTCTGAAATTCGGGATCATTCAGTTTTTTAGGATCATAGATCTCAATTTTTTTCTGCTGTGTATCGGCCACGGCCCTGGCAGTATTCATGGTGCGATGGTAATTGCTTGAAAAAATGACATCAAACTCCACTTCCGAAAAAATTTTGGCCCAGCTGGCTGCCCTTTTCACCCCGGCTTCAGAAAATTGTGGATCTCTGTCCTGTATATTGCTTTCATCCTTTTCGGCGTGCCGAATAAAATAGTACTGGGTGATTGCTTCCTGCACGGCTGGTTCTTTGGGATTAACAGAAGTGCCTCCTAAAGATAACACCGAAATTATAAGAATGAAAAAGCTGCGCATATCTTACTTTTTTGGCACAAATTCCATGAGGATGACCTGGTTGAGTTGCGGCCCCATGGAGTTGAAGTTATTATCGGAAATAAGGAGAAGGCTTTGATTGCCATTTGGGAGTGTAGGGCCAAACGTGATGCCTTCAATATTGTCAATAATTTCCTGGCTCAGGAACTTTTTTGCCCATTTGAAATCGTAGAGCAGCGTCTTTTTTGCCGGATTATTGAAAGAAACCCTTAGGTTATTGATGTCTAAAGTATTTGTGGCCAGGCTGGCATCTACATCAAAGATCCTCACGGTATTGCCTTTTTGACCATGACCGGCTGCAAACCCGCGTTCCAGGATAAGGAATTTATCTGGTGCGTACTCCAAAAGATCGGTTACCCCGTTTACTGCGAAATACAACCACGGAATTTTGGCAATGCCTTCTAATCTATAAGGAAACTGCTTTACGGGTTCTCCGGTTTTTTTGTCAAAATAGGTAATTCGTACGGGTGATTTTGTAGGGTAGAGCTTGGGTTTTGGCCCATCGGTCACCAAAGGCAGTTCCATGGCAGCCCATATCCCTTTTTGATCATAAGAAGTGGCAAGGCCCTCAAGAGTTCCGTTATTTCTCGGTTTTTTGACACTTTCAGCTAAAAGATTTTCAGGTACTGCAAAAGAGTCGACATAATTCCCCTTTTTTGACACCCTAAACAACATAGGGTCTTTTTTCTTTTTAATATTCCCTTCGCTGGAGAGCACAAAATTTCCTTCTTCAGCCTCAAAGAGGATGCTTTCCAGGTCTAAGTGTTGGCCTTTAAGGCTTTCATGCTCTTTATCTATCAGGATTACGTCAGAAAAAACTATGGTATCGATCTTTTCTTCGGAAAGGCTCAGGTTGGCAATATAGATGCGTGGTGCAGAAGGCTGGTCGCTCACCATATAGAAATTCCCTTCCTGGTAATCTATGCCCGAAAGGCCTCCCACCTCGGTGCCTTTCACGCTAAGCTCGTTGGCTATATTGTAATCATCTAAAAACCTGACCTGTACATTTGAGGTACTTCCTATTCGGGAACTTTTACAGCTAAGGAATGCTGCGGCAGTAAAAACTAAGAGAAATGCTTTTTTCATGCCGATAAAAATAACAAATTCTTAAGAGCAAAATAGGACTTTTTTAATGGCAGGCGAGCCGTAGTTTAGCTATTTTCGAAGAGAACAATTAAAACTAAGGTTATGAATGAGGATCAAATTGAAGGAAAATGGAAACAGATCAAAGGTGAATTTAAACAAAAATACGGTGACCTCACCGATGATGATGTGACCTACCGCGAAGGAAGATTTGATGAAATGCTGGGAAAGCTACAGGAAAAAACCGGCCGCAGCAAGGAAGATTTAAAGCGGGAAATTGACAGGTGGTAAGATCTTTCCGAGTAATAAAAAAGGCCCCGAATTTTTGGGACCTTTCTTGTTATTGGGCAATTTCTTCCTGGTTTCTGAACACCAGTTCTTCGTCAAAAGCATCGAGTAGCACAATACTGTCGGTATGGATCTTTCCACTCAAAATTTCTTTTGAAAGCTTGTTAAGCACTTCTTTTTGCAGCGTTCTCTTAACCGGCCTTGCCCCGTACTGAGGATCAAAGCCTCTGGTGGCCAGGTGTGAAATGGCTTCTTCTGTTGCATCAAGGGTAATGCCCTGTTTCGCAAGCATTTTGGTTACACCTTTCATTTGGAGGCCCACTATTTGTTTGATATCCTTCCGGGTAAGCGGTGTGAACATCACGATATCATCTATCCTGTTGATGAATTCTGGCCGCACGCTTTGTTTTAGCAGTGCCAGCACTTCAACTTTTGCGCTTTCCATGGCGGTGTCTATATCCTTCACAGTGTCAAATTTCTCCTGGATGATATGCGAACCCATGTTTGAGGTCATGATGATAATGCTGTTCTTGAAATCGGCCAGGCGCCCTTTGTTATCGGTGAGCCGGCCTTCATCAAGTACCTGTAGCAGAATGTTGAAGGTGTCGGGATGGGCTTTTTCTATCTCATCGAGAAGGATCACAGAATAAGGTTTTCTCCTAACAGCCTCGGTAAGCTGCCCGCCTTCATCGTATCCCACATATCCCGGAGGCGCACCAACAAGCCTGCTCACCGCATGGCGCTCCTGGTATTCGCTCATATCAATACGGGTCATTGCACTTTCATCGTTAAAAAGGTAATCGGCAAGGGCTTTGGCTAGTTCGGTTTTACCAACTCCGGTAGTTCCCAGGAACAGGAAAGACCCTATAGGCTTTTTCTGGTCTTGTAAACCTGCACGGCTTCTGCGCACGGCGTCACTTACGGCCTGTATGGCCTCATCCTGGCCTACCACCCTTCTATGAAGTTCATCTTCCAGTTTCAGGAGTTTTTCGCGCTCGGTCTGCAGCATTTTTGTCACGGGAATTCCGGTCCATTTGGCTACAACTTCAGCAATATCTTCATTGGTGACTTCTTCTTTTATCAAAGATTTTCCCTGCTGATTTTCTTCTAGTTGCTTCTGAAGCTCTGCCAGCTTTTCCTGTTCTTCCTTGATCTTACCGTAGCGTAGTTCGGCTACTTTTCCGTAGTTGCCTTCTCTTTCGGCACGTTCGGCCTCAAGTTTGTAATTTTCAATATTAGATTTAGCCGTCTGGATATTGTCTACAACTTCTTTTTCGTTCTTCCACTGGGCGTGCAGTTCATTGCGCTCATCTTTATAATTGGCAAGATCGGCTCTCAAAGCTTTCAGCTTGTTCTCGTCATTTTCGCGTTTAATAGCCTCCATCTCGATCTCAAGCTGCATGATTTTTCTGTCGAGCACATCGAGTTCTTCGGGTTTTGAATTGATCTCCATTCTTAGCCTTGAAGCTGCTTCATCCATGAGGTCTATAGCTTTATCGGGCAGAAAGCGGTTCGTGATATAGCGTTGAGATAATTCTACTGCCGAGATGATCGCCTCATCTTTGATGCGCACCTTGTGGTGGGTTTCGTACTTTTCCTTGATCCCGCGTAAAATTGAGATCGCACTTTCGGTATCGGGTTCGTCTACCATCACTTTTTGAAAACGTCGCTCCAGGGCCTTGTCTTTCTCAAAATATTTCTGGTATTCATCAAGTGTGGTGGCGCCAATTGCACGTAATTCACCGCGGGCCAGGGCAGGTTTTAAAATATTGGCAGCATCCATGGCGCCCTGGCCGCCACCGGCACCCACAAGCGTGTGGATCTCGTCAATAAAGAGTACAATGTTTCCTTCGCTTGAAGTCACTTCCTTAATCACTGCTTTCAGCCTTTCTTCAAATTCTCCTTTATACTTTGCTCCGGCTATGAGTGCTCCCATATCAAGGGAGTAGATTTGCTTTTCCTTGAGGTTCTCGGGCACGTCACCTGCAATGATTCGGTGGGCCAGGCCTTCGGCAATGGCGGTTTTACCAACTCCGGGTTCTCCCACCAGCATTGGGTTGTTCTTGGTTCTTCGGGAAAGGATCTGCAGCACCCTGCGAATCTCTTCGTCACGCCCAATTACAGGGTCAAGTTTACCTTCCTCGGCCAGCTTATTGAGATGGTTTGCGTATTTATTTAAAGAATTATAGGTCTCTTCGGCACTTTGGGAAGTGACTTTTTCTCCTTTTCTAAGTTCCTGAATAGCCGCTTTCAACCCTTTTTCGGTCGCGCCCTGGTCTTTCATGATCTGGGCTACTTTACTGGAGGATCCAAAAATGGCTAAAATCAAATGCTCTACAGAAACGTACTCATCTCCCATTTTTTTCGCTACGGAAGATGCATCGTTCAGGGTTTTAGAGGCTTCACGCGAGAGCATGATGTCTCCGCCGCTTACCTTCGGAAAATTCTGAAGGCTCTTGTCGAGGATCTGCTGAAAGAGGCCTACATTAATATTGAGCTTCTTCAGAAGAAAAGGAGTTACATTCTCGTCTACCGTGGTAATGGCTTTAAATATATGCTCGTTCTCTATTTGCTGATGTCCTAATTCCTGAGCCAGCTGCTGGGCCTGCTGAATGGCCTCCTGACTTTTAATTGTAAAATTATTCAAGTTCATAACTGTTCTTTTTACTGAGGTTTAGCAAAGCATGTACCAGTAGCCTGCTGCCGACAAAATGACTGGTTTATGGCTAAACAGGATGACGTTTTGTCTCTTATAAATATACTAAACTTTGAGCTTTTTGCCGAAAAGACCAATGCTTTTTGTTATTTTACAGGGTGTAAGAAGTGAAATTAAAATTGTAGAGAATGGGCTTATTTGATAAAGTATTTAAGAGTGAAAGAGATATAGTGAAGAAGGAAATTGAGGAGGTGCCATGGCATGCACTTACTGAAAAGGCACAACTCACTGAGCTTGAAAAAGAATCTGAATCTAAAACGGTGGTGATTTTTAAACATTCTACCCGTTGCGGGATAAGCAGGATGGTGCTGAACAATTTTGAACGCAATTATGACCTGAAGAAAGAGGACGGGCTAAAGTTGTATTTTCTCGATCTACTGGCGAATCGCGATATTTCGAATGAAGTGGCAAATAGGTTTAACGTGAGGCATGAAAGTCCGCAAATGATCATTTTGAAAGACAGGAAAGTGGTGCAGCATGCTTCCCATCATTCCATAGAAGTGCAGCAGGTAAAAGATCAGCTTTAGGTTAAATATTTCTCAATTATGAGGAATCGATAAAGTCGAGTTAAAGGTTTTGTAATCAGTTTGTTATATAGTTTTGTTGTGGCTATATTTAAACTGTATCAATAACCTAAAAAAACTGTATTATGGAAGAGAGAAGAGAAGATCGCAACAGGGATCACAATGAAGAGCAAAGGCGCCATCAGGAAGAAAGAAGGAATCCGGCGCAACAGGCTGCAGGTGATCGCGATAAGCAAAGGCAGGAAGATGCCGAAAGAGAAAGAGACATGAACCGCGACCGAAACAGGGAAGATCGCAGGTAAAGCCAAAGCTTTTTCTGAAAAAATAAGAGCCGCAAAAGTCATTTTTGCGGCTCTATTTATATGAAGGAATTATCGGAAATTATTTCTTCTTAGGTTCAAAAACCGGAAGTAATTTTGTGCTTACCTCTCCAAAACCTATTCTGTAATTATCAGCTTTACAAAATCCGCGCATAATTACCGTGTCGTTGTCTTCAATAAAGGTGCGGGTGCTGCCGTTAGATAATTTTACGGGTTTTTCGCCTTTCCAGGAAAGCTCCAGCATAGATCCGTAAGAATCTGGCGTGGGTCCCGAAATGGTCCCCGATCCCATCATGTCTCCCGATAATACGGGGCAGCCGTTCACGGTGTGGTGGGCGAGCTGCTGGCTCATATTCCAGTACATGTATTTAAAATTAGACTGGGAGACCCGGGTCTCTTCAGCGTTTTCAGGCTGAATGAAAACTTCCAGTTCAATGTCAAAGCTCTTTTTTCCTGTAGATTGCAGGTAAGGCAATAGTTCCTTTTCGGGTTTCGGGCTTTCTACCCTAAATGGCTCCAGGGCGTCTAAAGTAACAATCCATGGAGAAATGGAAGAAGCAAAGTTCTTGGCCAGGAACGGCCCCAGGGGCACATATTCCCAGGTTTGGATATCGCGGGCGCTCCAGTCATTAAAGAGTACCATCCCAAAAATATAATCTTCGGCTTCTTCAATAGGAATGGGTTCTCCCAGGTGGTTGGCATCGGTTGTAATAAATGCCATTTCCAGTTCAAAATCTACTCGTTGTGACGGCCCGAATACAGGCTCGGGGGCATCTTTAGGTTTGGTTTGTCCCTGTGGGCGGTGAATGGGGATGCCACTGGGAACAATTGAAGAGCTTCTGCCGTGGTAACCCACAGGAATGTGAAGCCAGTTGGGCAGTAGTGCATTATCGGGATCGCGGAACATGGTGCCTACATTGGTAGCGTGTTCTTTGCTCGAATAAAAATCGGTGTAATCGCCAACCTGTACCGGCATTTGCATTTCAATCTCATCTAGCGTGAAGAGAACCACCTGCCGGTGTTCTTCATTATCACGCAGGCTATCATTGCTACTGTCAAAAATTTCAGCAATACGGTTCCTTACAAGTCGCCAGGTCTTTTTTCCGTCAGAGATGAAATCGTTCAGCGTATCCTGAAGAAAAATATCATCAGTAAGGGGAATACCTTCAAAATAACCCAGCTGGTGCAGGGCACCAAGGTCTATAGCGGTATCTCCAATACGGGTTCCAATGGTGATAATATCATCTCTTGTAAGAAAAACTCCAAAGGGAATATTTTGTATGGGGAAATCAGAGTTTTCGGGTACTTCCAGCCAGGTTTTTCGTGTAGGGTCGTTAGCTGTAATGGACATAATAAATGTTGGTATTTTGTTAAAATCAATTCGAACCAAATATATTATTTTCTTTATAAGAACCGAATGTATTTGCTATTTTTGAGTATTATTTAACGTAAAAAATGCATATGCAACGGGATAACGAATTATTTGATTTAATTGACGCAGAAAATGAAAGGCAACTAAATGGTTTAGAGCTAATTGCCAGTGAAAACTTTGTAAGTGAACAGGTGCTCGAAGCTGCCGGTTCTGTGCTTACCAATAAATACGCCGAGGGCTACCCCGGAAAAAGGTATTACGGGGGCTGTGACGTGGTAGATGAGGTAGAGAACCTGGCAATAGAGCGATTAAAAGAGCTTTTTAACGCCGAATATGCCAACGTACAGCCGCATTCCGGATCTCAGGCCAATACCGCCGTTTTCCATGCCTGTATGAAACCCGGCGATAAATTTCTTGGGTTTGACCTTTCTCACGGCGGACATTTAACTCACGGTTCTCCCGTTAATTTCTCCGGAAAACTTTACAATCCTGTCTTTTACGGAGTAGATAAAGAAACCGGATTTATAGATTATGATGAAGTTCAAAAAATAGCTGAAAAAGAAAAGCCTAAAATGATCATTGCCGGTGCCTCGGCCTATTCTCGTGAAATAGACTACAAGCGTTTTAGAGAAATCGCCGACAGTGTGGGGGCAATTCTTTTTGCAGATATCGCGCACCCAGCCGGGCTTATAGCTAAAGGTTTGCTAAGTGATCCTATTCCTCATTGCCACATCGTTTCCTCAACCACTCATAAAACCCTGCGAGGGCCTCGCGGCGGGATAATTATGATGGGAAAAGATTTTGACAATCCTTTTGGTGAAACTCTTAAGAACGGAAGCCCTAAAAAGATGTCTATGCTGCTTAACAGCGGAGTGTTCCCCGGAAACCAGGGTGGGCCTTTAGAGCATATCATCGCAGCCAAGGCTGTGGCTTTTGGGGAAGCCCTTACCGATGAGTTCCTTCATTATACGGTACAGGTCAAGAAAAACGCCAAACGTATGGCCGAATCCTTTATGAAAAAAGATTACCAGGTGATCTCGGGAGGAACCGATAACCACATGATGCTTATCGACCTGCGCAATAAAAATATTTCAGGAAAAGAAGCCGAAGAAGCTCTTGGAAAAGCCGATATTACCGTGAATAAGAACATGGTGCCATTTGACGATAAGTCTCCTTTTGTAACTTCAGGAATACGTATTGGAACCCCCGCAGTCACCACCCGCGGGCTCAAAGAAGCCGATATGGATATCATCGTTGAGCTTATTGACCGCGTGATCACCAATTACCAGGATGACGAGAAGCTGGAAGCTGTAAGACAGGATGTGATTAACCTTATGCAGGGCAGGCCTCTCTTTCAAATGTAAGAATAAGCTGAAAAATTAAATATAACGCTGCCTTAGGTCTCAAAAATGGGATTTTTGGGCAGCGTTTTTTTATTTCTGAAGTAGTAGTGTTGTCCTATTAAATAATATACAGGAGCTAAGGCCACGAATACACTAATATTATGGCCTCATTTAAAGGTGTGGAAAGGTGGCTTTCAGTTTCTGAAATAGGGAAACTTAATTTCTGAACCAGAATTGAAAATTGTTTTAATCAATGGGGGCAAAGTTCTGGCTCTAGATCCTTGCAGCCTGCCTTCCGTTAGGCAGTCGAAGCGATTTTGACTCCTTCCCTGGATAACGTTGTTCCTGAAACTATAATATTTCCACGGAATTGCAGTTGGGAATAGTTAAAGACTTCCTTATTTCCTTCCGAAGCAGTCGTAAATAGCTGAAAATTGAACGTTTTATTCTTTTTTATGGAAAACCGTGCGCAGGTCTTCGGTGATTTTGGTGGGTTTCTTCGAATTGGCATCAAGCAGGCACCACATGGATTTTGCGGCCACTAAGATCTCTCCGCTTTTAGCACTTTTGATGTTGACAAACCTTTCCGAAGTGACAAAAGTGGTCTCTCCCAAGTAGGTTTCAATAATGAGTTCATCTCCCAAAAAAGCCTGTTTTTTGTAATCTATTTCATGGCGGATCACCACCCAGATAAAGTCCTTTTTTAACTGGTCTGTCGCTCTTACTTCCCAATGCTCCTTGGCAATATCCTGTATCCACTGCACATAACGCACGTTGTTTACATGGTTGAGGTCGTCAAGGTCTTCTTCTGAAACCGTTCTTTTGTGGGTGTATATTTCTGCTGGTACTACCATTAGTTCTTAATTATTTTTACTTCAAAAAGGGTGTCCCAGTCTTTCCCGGTAACGTAAAGTTTCTTGCTCACCGGGTCATATGCAATGCCATTGAGCACATCGTTCACCGGGTCAAGATCGGGAGTGTTGCCAAGCTGGTCGCGCAGACCAGAGAAGTTGATCACTCCTTCTATGGCGCCATTTTCAGGATTAATTATCGCAACCCCGTCTTTTTGATAGGTGTTGGCGTAGATCTTTCCTTCAACCCATTCCAGTTCGTTGAGCTGCGTGGCAATGGTACGATTTGTAACGGTTTGGATAAAATCTGTTTCGGGCAAGGAGGGGGAAGTAGGATCTAAAAACCATATTTTTTCGGTACCATCGCTTTTGTACAGCATACTGCCGTCATTTGCCAGCCCCCAGCCTTCTTTACTTTTTTCATATTTAAACTCGCCTGCCTTTTCAAAAGTATCAACATCATAAATAAAACCCACGCCTTCTTTCCAGGTAAGCTGGTAGATCTTATCGTTTAAGATGGTAATTCCTTCAGCAAAATATTGAGAAGGGATATCGATCTTACGCTGTACCTCGCCGGTTTCCAAATCAACCAGCCTTAGGGATGAACTCCCGTAGTGGCCGGTACTTTCGTAGAGTTTATTGTTATAGAACTCCAGGCCCTGGGTGTAGGCATCGGCCTGGTGTGGGTATTTGTTAATGATCTCGTAAGTATAAGTGGCAGGGGCAGCGTTGTTAAAAAGGGTAATTTCCTGTTGCTTTTCACTGGTCTCATTATTATGGTAGATACGGGCGGTAAGCTGCCATTTGCCCAGCTTTTCATCATTAAAAGTGTGGTTAAGGGGTTCTTCGCCCAGGGTTTTTGCCAGGCGTTGTTCTCCCAGAAAGTATACAACAGAATCTTTTTCGCCGTTTACCTGCGCCTGCAGGCTTTCTCCCAGCTTAAATTCTTTCTTGTTTTCTTCAATTTGTAACGAATAATTATTTTCTGATTCATTGGAGTCGCTTCCGCAGGAATGGAGGATTGCACTCAATGTCATCAAAAAGAGAGGGTTATATACCTTCATGTTTCACAGTAATTTTTATGGAAGCTAATTTAAAGAATTCGGCTTAAAAATTACTTGCAAAAAGCATGAAAGGTTGTATATTTGCCCCGGCAAGTCCCACACAACCAGCTCCTGCTGAATCCCCCAGGGCGGGAACGCAGCAAGGGTAAGCGGTCGTAGCGGTGTGATGTGGGTAGCTTGCCATTTT
>Ga0098069_100693_pt1 | contig 12079 bp, 4 predicted proteins | sample 27_taG_FD_92584 | JGI IMG/M metagenome (GOLD analysis project Ga0098069, IMG submission 92584) | Marine viral communities from Cariaco Basin, Caribbean Sea - 27_WHOI_OMZ | ecosystem: Environmental > Aquatic > Marine > Oceanic | place: Caribbean Sea: Cariaco Basin | collected 2014-11-09 | reverse complement strand
TACAGCATTTGATCTTGCCGATGAACTGCCACGAGCCCTGATCATTCATGGTGATGGTCGTAATGTGGAGTTGCTTGAGGAAGAAAGCATTCAGGATATGGACGCCTTTATTGCGGTAACAGGGAATTCTGAAACCAATATTATGACCTGCCTCGTTGCTAAATCCAAGAATGTAAAGCGCACTATTGCACTCGTTGAGAATATGGATTATTTTCAATTAAGCCATTCAATAGGGATAGATACGCTTATCAATAAAAAACTATTGGCCGCCAGTAATATATTTAGGTACATAAGAAAAGGAGAGGTCGTTGCTATGACACGCCTTAGTAATATGGATGCCGAGCTGCTGGAGTTCATAGTTAAACCTACTTCTAAGGTTTCAAATAAAAAAATTGTAGATCTTGACTTTCCGAGATCAGCAATTATTGGGGGAGTTATAAGAGATGGAATAGGAGTGATTGCTTTAGGTAATTTCAGAATTCTTCCCGGGGACCGGATTGTAATTTGTTGTTTGCCACATGCCATTCATAAAGTAGAAAAATTGTTCCTCTAATGCCGAGACTTAATAAGCCTATAATTAGTCATATCATGGGGGTGCTCATGGTTTGTAACGGGGGTTTCATGCTTACTTCAGCCGGAGTTAGTTTTTACTATCAGGATGGAGTAACCTGGGGAATCCTGCAGGCAGCACTCATTACTATGGGAATTGGAGGTTTGGCAATGGTTTTTACCAGGGGCCATGTTAAAGAGGTCAAAAAAAGAGATGGCTATCTTATTGTAACCTTCGGATGGATATTTATGGCATTAAGTGGTACCCTGCCGTATGTGTTAAGCGGTGGAATACCCTCGTTCACAAATGCCTTTTTTGAAACCATGTCTGGCTACACCACCACAGGGGCTTCAATATTAAATGATATAGAATCTGTTCCCAAAGGGCTGCTCTTCTGGCGAAGCCTTACCCACTGGATTGGGGGAATGGGGATTATAGTCCTGGCCATCGCAATCCTTCCCCTGTTGGGAATTGGAGGCATGCAGCTATTTGCCGCAGAGGCCCCGGGCCCCAGTGCCGATAAGCTGAAACCAAGAATTACCGACACCGCTAAAAGACTCTGGTTTATTTACGTAGGGCTAACTTTTGCCGAAACCGTATTATTATACTTTGCCGGAATGGGTCTCTTTGATGCCGTTAACCACTCCCTAAGTACACTCTCTACAGGTGGATTTTCCACTAAAAATGCAAGTGTCGCATACTGGAATGACAATCCGCTGGTGCAGTACATTATCTCTCTATTCATGTTTCTGGCAGGAACAAACTTCGTAATAAGTTACTTTGGGTTCAAAGGGAATTTCAGAAAGGTGTTTCGCGATGAAGAGTTTAAATGGTATACCTATTTTATTATCGGTTTTACGCTGATTGCTGCTATAATAGTTTTTTTTAAAGCAGATCCTTCTCTTTCTTCCATAAACCATCCTATGATTTTGGGAGAATTTGAAAGTGCTTTGAGACATTCCCTGTTTCAGGTGCTTGCTATTGTTACCACTACAGGTTTTGTTACGGCAGATTATACTTTATGGACTACTTTTTTGACGGTCTTTTTCTTCGGATTGTTCTTTCTTGGTGGCTCAGCAGGTTCTACAGCTGGTGGGGTAAAAGTTATGCGTCATGTGATTATGATTAGAAACGGTCTCATAGAGTTTAAAAGAACGTTGCACCCAAATGCTGTACTCCCGGTACATTATAACGGTAAGAGTATAAGTAAAAAGATTGTCTTTAATATCCTGGGCTTTTTTATCCTTTATATGCTTTCTTTTATAATTGGTGCTTTGGGGTTAGCTTCTATGGGTCTTGATTTTGAAACTGCAATTGGAGGAGCAGCTTCTGCCCTGGGGAATATTGGTCCGGCTTTTGGAGATCTTGGGCCGGTTAACAATTTTGATTCTTTGCCCCCTCAGGGAAAATGGTGGTGCTCTTTTCTTATGCTTATAGGAAGACTTGAACTGTTTACCGTTCTTATACTTTTAACACCCTTCTTCTGGAGAAACCGTTAGAATTTGTATTCAATGATCAGTGGCTGTAATGTAATTAGTATTGAGAATTGAGCTTTAGAATTTTTTTCTTCTTTTATATCTTCGGAAATCTTCGGGCCACCAAAGCACTGAAATCCCGATGTTGCGGATTTGCAATTTGTGATGAGAATGATCTATTTCAAATCTCCGGATAGAAAATGTTCTTCAAAAATGACATTTTTGGGAAGTATTTTTCCTGAAGGCAATCCACAATGCGGGGCTATTCAGTATTGGGATATAGTTTCTAGTATTGAAAAGTTTGTATTTTTTAATATTCCAGTCTCATCTCTTATATCTTCGGAAAACTTCGGGCCACAAAAACATTAAATCCCGATGTCGCGGATTTTCAATTTGTGACGAGAATGATCTATTTCAAATCTCCGGATAGAATATGTTCTTCAAAAATGGCATTTTAGAGAAGTATATTTCCGGAAGGCAATCCACCATGCGGAGCTATTCAGTATTGGGATATAGTTTCTAGTATTGAAAAGTTTGTATTTTTTTATATTCCAGTCTCATCCCTTATATCTGCGGAAATCTTCGGCCCGCAAAAGCACGGAAATCCCGATGTCGCGGATTTACAATTTGTGATGAGAATGATCTATTTCGAATCTCCGGATAGAAAATGCTCTTTAAAAACGGCATTTTTGGGAAGTATTTTTCCGGAAGGCAATCCACCATGCGGAGCTATTCCGTTTGAGATATAGTTTTTTAGTATTGAGAGGTTTTGTATTTCATCTCTTATATCTTCGGAAATCTTCGGCCCACAAAAACATTAAATCCCGATGTCGCGGATTTACAATTTGTGATGAGAATGATCTATTTCAAATCTCCGGATAGAAAATGCTCTTTAAAAATGGCATTTTTGGGAAGTCTTCTCTTTAAATGCTTCAGGCATAAACAAAAAATCCCTACTTCTTCAGCAGGATTTTTATAAATTTCAGAAGAAATCAATTTTCAGAAATAGCATTTTTGATACGCTTCATGGCTTCTTCTATTTCAGCTTCACTTGCGGCATAAGAGAACCTGATGCAATTTGGACTTCCAAAAGCATCTCCGGTTACTGTAGCTACTAAAGCTCTCTCTAAAAGGAACATAGAAAAATCGGTTGCATCTTTAATTTGGTAGCCATTGATGGTCTTTCCGAAGAAATAGGAAATATCGGGGAAAACATAAAAAGCACCCTCGGGCTCTGTAATGGCAAAACCTTCAATGCCAGACATCAAATCAATGATCAACTTTCTGCGGCTTTTAAACCTGTCGATCATGTACTGGATTTTGCTTACAGGAGCTTCTAACGCAGTGATCACCGCCCGTTGTGCGATACAATTGGCACCACTGGTGATTTGACCCTGCATTTTGTTACATGCTCTCGCAATCTCGGCAGGAGCACCAATGTAGCCAATTCTCCATCCGGTCATGGCAAAAGCTTTTGAAACTCCGTTTACAGTGACCACGCGCTCATACATATCTTCAAACTCTGCCATAGAGGCGTGCCCTCCCACAAAGTTGATATGCTCATAAATTTCATCGCTCACTATAATAATTTGCGGATGTTTTACCAGCACATCGGCCAAAGCACGAAGTTCTTCTTTGCTGTAGACCATCCCACTTGGATTTGAAGGGGAACTGTACCACAACATTTTAGTCTTTGGAGTAATGGCGGCTTCGAGTTGCTGAGGTGTCATCTTAAAATCTGACTCTACTGAAGTAGGTACTTCTACGGGAACTCCTTCGGCCAGCTTTACAATTTCGGCATAACTCACCCAGTAAGGGCAGGGAAGTATCACTTCGTCGCCGGGGTTGAGCATCACCATAGCCACATTGGCCAGGGATTGCTTGGCTCCTGTTGAAACAACCACTTGTGAGCGATCATAAGTAAGGCCGTTATCTCTCTTGAACTTGTTGATAATGGCATCTTTTAGCTCCACATAACCATCTACCGGCGTGTAGGCGTTGTAATTTTCATTGATGGCCTGTATGGCAGCATCTTTAATAAAATCGGGAGTATTAAAATCGGGTTCTCCCAGGCTAAGGCCTATAACGTCTTTTCCTTCTGCCTTAAGTTCTCTGGTCTTGGCAGCCATTGCCAGGGTTTGAGAGGTAGACATGTTGTTGATGCGATTAGATAGTTGGTACATGTTAAAAAGGGTTGATAGTTATGGTGGATAGATAGTTATGATGATACAGAAGGCTTCATTCCCATTTCCCGCAAATGACGAAAATGTGCAGTAATGGCTGCCCGGGTTGTTTTATATTCATTGTAAGGTAGTTGGCATTCTTTAGCTGTTTCCTTCACTATTTTAGATAGTTTATTGTAATGGATATGACTAATATTTGGAAAAATGTGATGCTCTACCTGGTGATTCAATCCGCCTGTAAACCAGTTGACGAACCTGTTTTTTGAAGAGAAATTCACTGTGGTAAATAGTTGATGAATTGCCCAGGTGTTTTTCATAGAACCGGTATCATCGGGTAAGGGCATGTCGGTTTTTTCTACTACGTGAGCCAGTTGGAATACCACACTTAAAATAAGACCTGCAGTGTAGTGCATAATGAAAAATCCAATAAGGATCTTCCACCAGGAGATAGAAAGGATAAGCATTGGGATGACGATCCAGATAGCCACGTATATTAGCTTAGTGATGGCTATGATGCTCCATTGCTTTACCGGATTTGGCATTTTTCCATAAGAAAGTTTACGGGCAAGATACCTTTTAGTTTGCTTAAAATCTGTGGTGAGGGCCCAGTTAAAGGTAAGTAGCCCATATAAAAATATAGAGTAATACTGCTGAAACCTATGAAAGCTGTGCCATTTTGCATGTTTGCTGAAGCGTATGATCCTGCCGGCATCGAGATCTTCATCGTGGCCGTGAATATTTGTATAAGTGTGATGCAGAACGTTGTGCTGTACCTGCCAGTTGTAAACGTTCCCTGCTAAAACGTAGATGGTACCCCCCATTAGATTATTTACCCACTTTTTGGAAGAGTAGGAGCCGTGATTACCATCGTGCATGATGTTCATACCAACCCCGGCCATACCTATTCCCATTACTATAGTAAGTAATAACATCCACCATTGAGAAATGTCAAGGGTAAGAATGAGAAAATATGGAGTTAAGAAAAGTGAAAACATGACCACGGCTTTGAGGTGAAGCTTCCAGTTTCCACTTTTTGAAAGATTATTTTCTTTAAAATAGGTGTTCACCCTGCTATTAAGGGTTCGGAAGAACTTTGCTGGATCTGTCCGGGAAAAACGTACTGTAGGTGTATTCATTAAAAATTTTGTATGTAAATGACAAAGGTAAAAGATTATAATTCTCTACGAGTATTGCACTTCACAATTAATGCTTTAAATTAATTACTTTTGCTGAAAAAATAAAAAAGTTTGGAGCTTCTCGAAAAATATTTTCCCAATTTATCAAAAGATCAGAAGAATAAGTTTTCTAAACTGCAGGAACTATACCAGGACTGGAATCTCAAGATAAATGTAGTTTCCCGAAAGGACATTGATGAACTTTACCTTCGTCACGTGCTCCATTCTCTGGGGATTGCCAAAGTTCAGAAATTTCTTCCTGGCGCAACAATCCTGGATGTGGGCACAGGAGGCGGTTTTCCTGGTATTCCACTTGCCATTCTGCATCCAGAAACTAATTTTCATCTTGTTGATAGTATTGGTAAAAAGATCAAAGTGGTCAATGAAGTGGTTGAAGGCCTGGGGCTAAAAAATGTGCATACTACCAACGCCAGGGTAGAAGAGGTGCCGGGAAATTATGATTTTATTGTAAGCAGGGCGGTTGCTGCCATGCCAACTTTTGTACACTGGACCACCGGTAAGATTGCGAAACGGAGCAAACACGAACTTAAAAATGGAATTCTTTACCTTAAAGGCGGAGACCTTTCTGAAGAACTGTCCAATTATCCAAAATCTGTGATTTATGATTTGCAGGATTTCTTTGAAGAAGAATTTTATGAAACGAAGAAAGTAGTATACCTTCCGCTCAAATATAAAAAATAAGGAGGCTCAAAAATGCCATTTTTGAGACCTCTTATTGCATTCCCGCAACTTTAATTTACAAGAAACTTAAGAGCCACACTGGAATCTTCCAGGTACACCCGCACAACATACATTCCTTTAACCTGAACCTCTACCGGTAATTTTATAATATTTCCCAGTTCAATTTCGCTTTTGCTGTACGAGTAGATTGCCTGCCCCACGGTGTTGTATAAAATGACATTTTTGACAGGTAATAAATCGTAGTTCTTAATGATGAGGTGCTTTGATTCTCCCAAATAAAGCACTTCTATCCCCGTTGAGGAAGGTTGAGGTTCCTCAATGATGATGCTATCGTTGTCTCCATCATTGCCATCTTCATCGCCTCCATCATCAGGGTCGCCGGAGTTATCTTCGGAATGTTGATCGTCTTTAAAGACTATGGCGTAACGGTCATGGATATTTCCCGCTGTGACTTCAGCAGTAAAATCTGATTCCTGTAGATTATGATAGGTGTCGGTATCATTGTCTTGTATAAAAATTGGAGTATTTTCACCTATGTTTTCAAGTTCATCAATTGCAATGGTGATTTGGCCTCCTTTTGCGGTTTTGATACCAAATGGCAACACCCTGCTTTCTTCAAAATCGGGTACCCCCTGAATAATGGCCTCTAATTCATTGAACAACCAATACATATCTTCCCTGTTGTTCTCGATAAGGGGAGCGTCATAACCAAGGTCAAATCCTGAAGTTGTATTTTCATCGGCTGTAACCAGGAGTTGACGGTGGTAACCTTCGGGGGAACGGAATTTGATCCAGATCCTTTTTCTGCCTTCCGAGGTAGAAGATTTAGGCTCATTTAAGCCTTTTTTCTCCTGGGAATGAAAAACTGACTTTGTTGGGTCAATTTCAGAAACAAAGAAACGCTGACTATTCCTGAACAAAATTTCTCCTCCATCAATGCTAACACCATATTGAGAAGTGATAGATTCATCGAGGGCAGTACTCACAAAAAAGGCCTGGGCAACCGGAATGTACTGTTGTGGCCTCTCACCACCTTCATCTCCTGTAGCATTAATACGTTCGTCATTTGCTATGGCTCTAATTCCGCCAGAAAGATTATACACCGCATAGCCGCCAATGTAAAGGGGCAGGTAGTGAGTATTTCCTGAAAAATGGGACCAGAAATAAAGGGAACCGTTAAAAACATTAGTGCCATTTCTTCTATCCCCTAAATTGTCGAGAATAAACTCATTGGCATCAATAGCCGATGGATATGGATTCCCGATAAGGTAATTCTTGCCGGTAGTTATGTTCAGCGGAATAGTATCGTTATTTGGCATTCCTGTGAAAACGTAATTCTGAAGATCCAGAATTTCTCTGTACCCCGAAGAACCTTTCATTGAATATCCTTCTCCCGATTTTAAAAGTGTTGTACTTTCATTGATCTTCTCCCACTGGCTATATTCGTTTGAATCTCCAAAGAATTTGTGTAACCAGTAAGTACTAATCTTGATAGGACTTGCCATAGCCTTGTCTGCCCAATGATATTGAAAGTTAAAATCAATAATTTTTGGATTGGTAGGATCGGTACCATCTTTTAATACTGAAGCGATTTTGTAACCGCTGTTTTGACCGTTAATACTCACCGGAGATGTCCAGTAATTGTAATTGTAACTGCTGGCAGTTCCCTGCTGGTCCTTTTGTATGCTGCCATTGCCAACCAAAATACTACCTTGGGTCTGGACCAGCTGCGATTCTCCATTGAGATCGATAAAGCCACTAAGGTCGAGATATTTTGTAATAGTGAGTCCATTTCCTGTTCCAGGCTGAATTCCGCTGGGGGTTCGTACCGGGTTTTCACCCAGCATATCCAACTTTCCGCCATTTAGTAAAAATCCAAGCAGCGTAATATTCTGGTTTCCGGAATTTTGCTCGTGGGTGACATAGGCAATATTCCAGTTTATGTTTTCTCCATTAATCCCCTTATCATTGGGCCAGGTCCAGAAATTCTCTCCGTCATCTCCTATATGAACATCCCATGTAGCCCGGGTTTTCCATGCGCCATCGGCTTCAGAAATATAAGGTAGGGGAGCAGTATTTTGCTGGAGACTTTCAATATTCCGCAGATGTCCGTCCAGGCCATTATCAGCTCTATCTACAGCTATTCCCTGGGCTACTTTAGCATCTTCAGCAATAAGCCTGTAATAACTTACGAGGGATGACCAAGATAAGGTTTCGGGAACGTTCATGGGGAGAATTATTCCTTTTACAAGGCTACCTGTGGCCTCAATGCGCTGGTTCATCATAAACCTTATTTGCTCTACAGAAAGGGCGGTATTCCACACTCTGAGTTCTTCCATCCAGCCTTTAAAATAGTTTTGCGGCACTTCGGGGTTACCTGCATTGTACATAGCACCAATAAGGAATGGGAACGAATTGGCTGTTGGGTTGGAGCCGGTAGAGTTTCCTACTTTGATGCCGTCTACGTATAATTCAACGTTACTGCCTTTAAAAACCACTGCAAGATGGTACCAGCGGGTTGTGCTTAATTTGTGTGAAGTAGAAACCGAATTTCCATTCCATCTAAACGTGGGTGCACCGTTGTTAATAACCAGGTCATACCCACTGGAAGTTAATGCTGCTGTATTGCGTTTTGAAATAATTGTTTTTAATCCCTGAACAGACTTCGGTCTAATCCAGACTTCCATAGAAAAATCTGAAGAAAAGTTGTTTCTGTCTCCAATATAGACGTAGTCATCTACACCATCAAAATCGAGAGTACTGCAATCGCCTTTAAAATTAACCTTCATGTCACTGCTTGTTCCGCAGGAGCCATCGGCGTGTGCAATAGTCCAACGTAAGGTGTAAATACCTGATGGAGCACTAAAAGCCGAGGCTGGGTTATTGGGTTCTGTAAGTGTCCAGCTTGAATTTGGTGCATCAATTAAAGTCCAGGTTCCCACGCCTGTCACGGGGGTATTTGCCTCCAGAGCAGTATTGTAAAATCCACATCCAAAAGTTTGATCGGGGCCTGTTTCAGCAACAGTCAGCTGTTCAGGCTGGGTAATAGTTACCGGTACAATGGTTTGGCAGCCATTGGCATCAATCACAGTCACCGTGTAGTTTCCTGCAAGTAGATCTACCGCAGTAGCGGTGGTTTGTTCTGTTAGATCATTCCAGAGATATTTGTAGTAGCTGTTGCCGTTTTCATCAATAAACGGAGTGCCTCCTTGAGGCGAAGCTGTCGCTTCACCTTTTTCCCCGTAGCAGGCAGGATTAATAGAGGTTAAGTCGATAGTGATAGGGGCGAACGGCTGGATGATATCTACAGGCTGAGATTCAAATTTTTTACCTTCACTGTCTTTCACCCAAACCGTATAAGTGCCAGCTTCGAGACTATTGAACACATTTGAGCTTTGATAGGTTCCATTTGAACCGGTAATGCTGAAATAATAAGGAGCTTTTCCTCCGGAAGCTTTTGCTGTTAAAGTGCCATTTTTGGAACCGTGGCATAGTAGCTCATTTGCAGTAACAGTGACAAATAGCGGAGCCTGTACCGTCTCGGGACTATTGGTTGAATAACATTTGGGATTGGGCCCCTGACCGCATGTCCATTTGCTATTGTTGGAAAAAGTAAGGTATACATTTTCTACCACAAGAATGTCTCCGCAATTCCAATCAACCTGGATGGTTTTTACTTTTTGAGGTATTGCCTGTTTATCGTATAGACACCTGCCTCTGTTCAGACGGGTAACTTCCCCATTTGGATGTTCTATAGAAAATATGTATTCCATATACAGGGAATAGCGCGTGGGACCAGAAGGAAGATCAAAGTAGATAAATTTTGAAATTTCATCATCGCAGGTTTGACTGGTAATTTTATTTCCGTTAGCATCCCCAATGTAAAACGGACTAATTCCAAAGTCATTTGATCCGCAGTCGTCAACAAAACATTCCCCTGCATAGTGTATAATGGAAATAGTTTTTGAAACTCCGGTAGCATCAGTAACCGTAAGTTTTACATCTTTATTTCCTGTGGCAGAATAATTTACTTTATGAGATCCAGCCCCTGTAGTTGTAGCTGGAGTGGCATTCGCTCCAAAATTCCAGGAATAGGTATAAGGTCCCACTCCGCCTTTGGCAGAAAGATCTTCTACTTCAAAATATGAGGTTCTAATAATGTCGGTATCACTGCCACATACAGAGGTGGGAATTATAGGAGCATGAATAGCATCATAAATCTGGACAGTAGTAGAAAGTTTACAACCCTTGTTGTCGGTTACTGTTACTTCGTATTCTCCTGCAACCAGATAATTTGCCGTTTTTGTAGTCTGGAGAATTGTGGTTTCTCCCTTTTTGCGCCACTCATAGGTGTATCCCGGAGTTCCTCCGGTAAAATCTACAGTTGCTGAACCAGTAGCTGTGCCATAGGTGGTGGTTCGCTGAATGCTTTTATTTACAACAGATAGTGGTTGGGCCGGCTGATTAATTTTTAATGCAGAATTGAGTATTACTACACAGTTAGGGTATACTTGATCTCTTATAGCCACGGAATATGTTCCGGCAGTAAGTTGACTAAATCCAGTTGAAGATTGCCAGCTAGTTCCATTAATGCTATATTCATAAGAACCGTGACCTCCTGAAGCGTTTGAAATATTAATCGAGCCACTACTTCCATTTGCACAACTCACATCGATTGTGGTAATTTGTGCGGTCATAAGGTCCGGTTGCGATAATGTCACCGGTACCTGTACTGCACAACCATTAGCATCTTTCACGAAGATCGTGTGATTTCCGGCAGCTAGGTTTTCAAAAAATTTTGTGGAGTAGAAACTCTCATTATCTACAGAGAATTCGTAAGGAGGGGTGCCCCCTGTAACAGTGCCGGCGGTGATCATACCATCACTTCCTCCATGGCAGGTGACTGCTGTAGTTGCAGGTTCGGTGGTCATCGTCAACACTTCCGGCTGAGAGATTGTAACATTTTCAGAAGCTGTACAACCCTTGCTGTCTTTTACAGTGATGACATGATCTCCTGCGGGAAGGTTGCTGAACGTAGTAGCTGTTGAAAAAATTCCTCCATTAATACTGTAGGTATAACCTGAATTTCCACCTGAAGCAGTGCCGACAGTTACAGTTCCGTCGTTGCCGCCGTTACAGGAAACAGGCGTGCTGATGGAGTTTGTAAGAGTTAGTACGTTTGGCTCAGAAATAGTAACTGTTTCCGAAGCTTCACAGCCCTTGTTATCTTTTACAGTGATGACATGATCTCCAGCGGAAAGATTGCTGAACGTAGTGACTGTTGAAAAACTACCGCTGTTAATGCTGTAGGTATAACCTGAATTTCCACCTGCAACCGTGCCGACAGAGACAGTACCGTCATTCCCTCCATTACAGGAAACGGGCGTGCTGGTAGAATTTGTAAGGGTTAGTACGTTTGGCTGAGAGATTGTAATAACTTCAGAAGCTGTACAACCCTTACTATCTTTTACAGTGATCACATGATCTCCTGCGGGAAGGTTGCTGAAAGTTGTGGCTGTTGAAAAAATTCCTCCATTAATGCTGTAGGTATAACCTGAGTTTCCACCTGAAGCATTGCCGACAGATGCAGTTCCATCACTTCCTCCATTACAGGAAACCGGAGTGGTGGTGGAGCTTGTAAGAGTCAGGGCGTCTGGCTCAGAAACAGTAACTGTTTCCGAAGCTTCACAACCCTTGCTGTCTTTTACAGTGATGACATGATCTCCTGCGGGAAGGTTGCTGAAAGTTGTGGCTGTTGAAAAATTTCCTCCATTAATGCTGTAGGTATAACCTGAGTTTCCACCTGCTACTGTACCTACAGATGCAGTTCCGTCATTCCCTCCATTACAGGAAACGGGCGTGGTGGTGGAGTTTGTAAGAGTCAGGACATCTGGCTGAGAGATTGTAATAACTTCAGAAGCTGTACAACCCTTGCTGTCTTTTACAGTGATGACATGATCTCCAGCGGAAAGATTGCTGAACGTAGTGACTGTT
>Ga0098069_100692_pt1 | contig 12106 bp, 12 predicted proteins | sample 27_taG_FD_92584 | JGI IMG/M metagenome (GOLD analysis project Ga0098069, IMG submission 92584) | Marine viral communities from Cariaco Basin, Caribbean Sea - 27_WHOI_OMZ | ecosystem: Environmental > Aquatic > Marine > Oceanic | place: Caribbean Sea: Cariaco Basin | collected 2014-11-09 | reverse complement strand
TTTAAATTCTTTTTCAAAAAAGTCCGTTTTCTATATCTGTTTTGCTCTTTCCTTTATTTTTTCAGACATTTTGCGCGATATGGAGGTTTTCTACTTTAGAGATCTGAGTGTAGAGATCGTGGCGTCGCTTATAAAATTTGCCGCGATCAAACTCGTTTTTCTCTTTTTTGTGACCCCCGAAAAAAAACTCAGGCTTTTGCACCTGGTATAGCCTAAAATAGGCAGGTGCGCTTGCATTTGGTAATAAGAATATCGCTAATTTTGCCCGGTGAAAATTCAGGAAATAAGGTTCGCTTTAGCGCGTAAAAAATGGCAGTCTCAGGCAGGTAATTTTGCTGAAAAAAACAGGTTTCAACTCGGCCTTATTCTTGATGCCGAAGATGAGCATGCAGTTTTGCTATTTTTGAAGCTACAGGATGATCTTTCCCTTCAAAAGCAGCAGGTCTCTTTTGTTTTTTGCCGAGAAAAAGCTCTTAAAAATGACATTTTTGAGTACCCCGTGATCTCCAATGCCGATTTTGGATGGAATGGCAGGATTTCTGAAGCTGCTTCAGCATTTTTAAACGCTCAATATGATGTGCTGATTTCTTTTACCGCCACGGAAAATAAACTGGCCCACTTTCTCGTTTCGGTTTCCCGGGCAGGCTTGAAAGTGGGAAGAAAAATGGATGGCCAAAATGCCATTTTTGACCTGAATATTTCCGTAGAAATTGATAAAGCTGAAGTTTTTATAAGTGAACTAAAAAAATATCTCAAAATATTAAATACAACAACTAATGAATAAATTTATTGGTACGGGGGTTGCCCTTATCACCCCGTTTAAAGATGATCTTTCTGTTGACGAGGAAGCACTTAGGAAACTGGTGAATTTCCAGATTGACAATGGCATAGATTATATGGTGGTTCTGGGAACTACCGGCGAGAGTGCAACGCTTACCGCCGATGAAAAACAACTTGTTATTGATACTGTGGTTTCAGAAAATAACGGTCGCATTCCCCTGGTGCTCGGCATTGGCGGGAATAATACGGCCAAGGTTTGCGAAGAGGTTTCAGGTACAAGCCTGGCAGGTTTTGACGCTGTACTTTCGGTTTCTCCATATTACAACAAACCTTCGCAGGAAGGGATTTTTCAGCATTATAAGGCAGTGGCGGCCGCTTCGCCAAAACCTGTGATTATGTATAATGTGCCCGGGAGAACGGGATCCAACATGCTGCCCGAAACCGTAAAAAGGCTTTCCCGGGTAGAAAATATCATAGGGATCAAGGAAGCTGCAGGGGATATTGTGCAGGCAATGAGGATTATTGATGCGGTTCCTGACAGTTTTTTGGTGATTTCGGGAGATGATATGGTGACATTGCCTATGGTGCTTGCCGGTGGTCATGGTGTAATATCGGTAATTGGGCAGGGCTTCCCGGCCGAATTTTCCAAAATGCTGCGCCTGGGTCTCGAAAGAAGAGTAGATGAAGCTTACCAGTTACACTATAAGGTAGCACCGGCTATAGATCTTATTTTTGCTGAAGGTAATCCCGTAGGGATAAAGTCCCTGCTTAAGATGCGGGGTATTGGAGAGAATAAGCTGAGGTTGCCGCTGGTTCCTTCCACCGAAAACCTGGACCGGAAACTTGAAAGCTTTCTGAAAAATTTCTAATTCATAAATCGGCAGAAATCCTTCGGTTTAAGCCGAATTTCTGCTGAAACTAAAGTTTTTATAATAAAGCAGAAAAGAGTATTTTTGCCAGATGTTAAAATTCAGGATGAAAAAAGTAATCTTATTATTAGGGGTAATTTTTCTCTTTACCTCTTGTGGTGAATATCAAAAGGTTTTGAAGAGTGAAGATACAGGGCTTAAATATTCAACTGCAGAGAACCTGTACAACGAAGCCAAGGCAGGCGAGGGGAACAGCCGAAGAAAATTCAGGAAAGCACTCAGGCTTTTTGAGCAGCTGGTGCCCGAATTCAGAGGGAAGCCACAGGGCCAGAAACTGACTTTCATGTTCGCAGACACCTATTATGAGTTGAACGATTACTTTCTTGCGGGCTACCAGTTTGAGCGTTTTGTAGAGAGTTATCCTGATAGTGAAAAGCTGGAAGAGGCAGCATTTAAAGGAGCTAAGAGTTATTACTTTCTTTCGCCGCCCTACTACCTTGATCAAACTGAAACCATTAAAGGAATTGGAAAACTTCAGGAGTTCATCAACCGTTTCCCCGAAAATGAGCAAATGGACGAGGCGAACCAGCTGGTTACAGAGCTTAGGGTGAAGCTGGAGCGAAAAGCTTACGAAATTGCCAAGCAGTACCACCACACCGAAAGTTACATTGCAGCCATGGCGGCATTCGACAATTTTATAGCCGAGTATCCTGGTTCCCCTTTCAGGGAAAAGGCATTGTACTACAGGTTTGAATCGGCTTATCTTTACGCCATCAACAGCTACGCTTACGCAATGCCCGAAAGGCTGGCGAAGGCAAGGGAATATTATGAAGATTATGAGCGCTATTACCCCAACGGGGAGTTTATCGCCCTGGCAAATACTGCTTTAAAAGACATTGAAAACAAAGAACAACAATTAAAAATCTGAGACTGGAAAATGATAGATCTAAAGAGAACAGATGCTCCGTTAAACACTACGACGCTTGATAAGAACAAGATCGACGCTTCTACAAATAACATTTATGAAGCGATCTCTATTATCTCAAAGAGGGCAACGCAAATAAATTCTGAGATCAAGAAAGAACTTCTTGAGAAACTGGATGAATTTGCCACTTACAACGACAGTCTTGACGAGATCTTTGAGAACAAAGAGCAGATAGAGGTTTCTAAATTCTACGAGAAATTGCCTAAGCCACATGCGCTTGCAGTTCAGGAATGGCTTGAAGAAAAAATCTACTATCGCAATACCAAGAGCGAAGAATAATACGCTATGTCTGTAATAAGCGGCAAAAAAGTACTTCTCGGCGTTACCGCGGGTATAGCCGCTTATAAAACAGCATTTTTGGTGCGGCTGCTTATAAAAGCCGGGGCGCAGGTGAAGGTGATCATGACCCCTGCAGCCAAAGAATTCGTTACCCCGCTTACCTTATCCACGCTTTCCAAGAACGAGGTGATCTCTTCTTTTACCAAAGAAGAAGATGATAACGATCAATGGAACAATCACGTGGAACTTGGCCTTTGGGCCGATCTTATGCTTATCGCACCTGCTACTGCCAATACCCTTTCAAAAATGGCACAGGGGCACAGCGATAACTTCTTACTTGCTACCTATCTTTCAGCCAGGTGCCCTGTGTATTTTGCGCCGGCAATGGATCTTGATATGTACAAGCACCCCTCTACATTACAGAATTTTGAAAGTCTCAGGTCGTTTGGCGATATTATGATCCCTGCAGCATCTGGAGAACTGGCCAGCGGGTTATCTGGGGAAGGCCGTATGGCCGAGCCCGAAGATATTGTGCAATTCATAGAAGATCAGCTCGCTGAAAATCTTCCGCTTCGGAATAAAAAAGTACTCATAACCGCAGGGCCTACATACGAAGCTATAGATCCCGTTCGTTTTATAGGAAACCATTCCAGCGGAAAAATGGGGTTTGAACTCGCCGCAGCAGCTCATGCTGCCGGAGCCGAAGTTACTTTAATTTCGGGGCCTACCCATCTGGAGAAGCCTGCTGAAGGTATTAAACTGGTTAGGGTGCAAAGCGCTGTGGAAATGTTTGAAGCCGCGACTGCAAGTTTTCCTGAAGTTGATGTTGCCATCGCATCGGCTGCAGTATCTGATTATCGCCCGAAGATCTCTGCCACCCAGAAGATCAAGAAATCGGCAGAGACTATGGAGCTCCAGCTGGTAAAGAACCCCGATATTTTGGCTTCGCTGGGAGAATCAAAACAGCATCAAATCCTCATTGGTTTTGCACTGGAAACCGAAAATGAAGAAGAGAACGCTCTTGGGAAATTGAGAAGGAAAAACCTCGATTTTATCGTACTCAATTCCCTGAATGATGCCGGTGCCGGATTTAAAGCGGAAACCAATAAAGTCAAACTGCTGTTTAAGGATGAGAAAGTAAAAGCTTTTTCGCTGAAGTCAAAAAAAGAAGTAGCTCAGGATATCCTGAATGAAATAATCCTGTTGATCAATGAATAGAGCAATTCTTTTCCTGTTTGCCTTTTGCTTTAGCCTGGCCCTGGGGGCGCAGGAGTTAAACTGCCAGGTAGTGGTGAATTCTGAACAGACAGGGCAGGCCAATGCGGCGGTTTTTAAAACCCTGCAAAACGCTCTGGGTGAATTTGTGAACCAAACCCGCTGGACCGACAAGGAGTTTCTTCCGCAGGAGCGTATCAATTGCAGCATGTTCATCAATATTACGAGCTATGACGGCAATAATTTTTCCGGGAGCATTCAAATTCAGTCTTCCCGTCCGGTCTTTGGCTCCACTATGGTTACGCCTGTTTTTAATTTTAACGATGAACAGCTGACTTTTGAATATTCGGAATACGAGCCGCTAGAGTTTAGTCCCAATCAGTTTAATTCAAACCTGGTTTCGGTAATTGGGTTTTATGTTTACACGATCCTGGGGCTTGATGCCGATACTTTTAATGAGGAGGGTGGAACGCCTTACTTCCAGGTTGCCAACCAGGTGGTGGGTACCGCCCAGCAGAGCTCTTACAGTGGCTGGAAAGGTACAGACGGCAACAGGTCTCGTTTTCAGCTTAACGCCAACCTGCTTTCCAACACCTATTTGGGTTATAGGCAGGCGATGTACAACTATCACCGCAACGGGCTTGATGTGATGCACATGGCGCCACAGGAAGGCAAGGAAGCTGTGGCCGCAGCAATAATGAATTTGCGGCAAATGAACAGCCGGCGCCCCAATTCCCTTTTGCTCCGTACCTTTTTTGATGCCAAGGCCGACGAAGTGGAACAGATCTTTAGCGGCGGACCATCCGTAAACACCCGCGAAGTAGTGGAAGCCCTCAACAATCTCGCCCCTACTTTTTCTGAAAAATGGTCTAATATTGTGTATTAGTAGTTTCGGCACAGATTGAAAATCTGCACCAAGGGAAAGTTGTGTTTGGTAATTAAAATCAGCGACAACAATGGCTGTTCAAAAATGCCATTTTTGAAAGGAACCAGGTTTTTCAGCAGTAACATTTCAAAAGTTTCAGGTACGAGTTTCTTCTGCGGAAATTAGTCGGCGGAATTTTGGTGCCGGCCATTAGATTCTTTTAAATTTGCGCCCTGTTAATTGCTTACTGCCCATAAAATTTTGCCTTATCTTTAACCAAAATTTTTATTCTCTTGCTTACAAGCCTTTCTATAAAAAATTACGCGCTTATTGAAGATATCCAGATGGACCTTCAAAGCGGTTTTACGATTATTACAGGAGAAACCGGTGCGGGAAAATCTATTATGCTGGGCGCTCTTTCGCTGCTCTTGGGAAAGCGTGCCGATTACAGCGCCATAAGGGATAAAGAAAAGAAATGTGTCATTGAAGGCAGCTTCAATATTTCTTCATACCACCTGCAGGATCTTTTTGCCGAAGAAGACCTTGATTTTGAGGCGCAAACCATTATAAGGAGGGAGATCCTGCCTTCGGGGAAGAGCAGGGCGTTCATAAATGATACGCCGGCAAACCTTTCTTCCCTTCAGGTACTGGGGGAAAGGCTACTCGATATCCACAGTCAGCATGAAACTTTAAGCCTGGGTGATAACGATTACCAGTTCCTGGTTATCGATTCCCTTGCGGCAAATGCTTCCAGGCTCAAGCAGTACCAGGCAGAGATGCAGCAGCTAAAAGGGCTTCAGAAACAATTGCAGCAATTGAGGGAAGAGCAGGCGCAGGCCACCAAAGAATACGATTACAACCTTTTTCTGCTCACCGAGCTGCAGCAGGCAAAGCTGGTATCCGGCATGCAGGAAGAACTTGAAGAACGCTACGAAGAGCTGAGCAATGTAGAGCAGCTTACAGATCAACTGGGGAGTGCCGTGAACCACATTCAGCAGGAAGAGATAGGGGCTGCGGCCGCTTTGAGGGAAGCAAAGAACAATTTACAGCGCATTTCGGGCATTTCAGGTAATTATCAGCAACTTTTTGAGCGGCTGCAGAGCGTGAATATTGAGCTGGATGATATTGCCCTGGAACTCGAATCGGCTCTAGATAAGGTAGAAGCCAACCCGGCAGAGCTGGAGCAGGTGAACGCCAGGCTTCAGGTGTTGTACAACCTTCAGAAGAAGCATATGGTTTCTACGGTTGATGAGCTAAAGCAAATTCAGGAGGAACTGGCGCAGAAAGTTTCAGTTTCAGAAAATGCCGAAGAAGAAATAACACGTTCAGAAAAAGCCATTTCAGAAAAGAAAGAAGCGCTGCGTAAGATAGCAACCAATCTTCATGCCGCCCGAAAAAGTGTGATCCCTAAGTTTGTAAAAGAGGTAGAGAGTATACTTGCCGATCTTGGGATGCCAAACGCTACTCTAAAAATTGAGCTGGAGCAGCAAAAAGACTTTTTTCACAACGGGCATGATAAGCTCAACTGGTTGCTTGCCGCCAATAAAGGCGGAAGCTATAACGACATCAAAAAAGCTGCTTCGGGTGGGGAATTGTCGCGAATAATGCTGGCGGTAAAAAGCATCCTGGCCACTTACAGCAAGCTGCCCACCATTATTTTTGACGAGATAGACACGGGGGTATCGGGCGATATTGCTCAAAAAATGGCCGGTATCCTTCAAAAAATGGGTAAAAACATGCAGGTTCTTGCCATTACCCACCTTCCGCAAATTGCCGGAAAAGGGGACAGGCACTTCAAAATTTATAAAGAAGATGCCGTGCACAGCACCATCACAAATATTAAGGAACTTAAAGGAGAAGAGCGGGTTGAGGAGCTGGCCATGATGCTGGGGGGCAAAAACATTAGCGATTCTGCCGTCGCCCATGCGAAAGCGCTTCTGAATTAAAAGATGTTTATTATATTTACCCGCTTAATAAAAACTATAAAACCAAGCCATGTCATATAATCTACTTAAAGGAAAAAAAGGGATCATCTTTGGAGCCTTAGACGAAAATTCTATTGCCTGGAAAACCGCTATGCGTGTGCATGAAGAAGGAGGGGAGTTTGTACTTACCAACGCGCCTATTGCGATGCGAATGGGAAATATTAAAGACCTTGCCGAAAAGACCAACTCCCAAATTATCCCTGCAGATGCTACCAGTGTAGAAGACCTGGACAATCTTGTAGATAAAGCCATGGAGGTTCTTGGTGGGAAACTCGATTTTGTTCTCCACTCTATAGGAATGTCGGTCAATGTTCGAAAAGGGAATCATTACACCGATATGAATTACGATTTCACCACCAAAGGCTGGGATGTATCGGCTGTATCTTTCCATAAAACCATGCAGAGCCTTTATAAAAAAGACGCCATGAACGAGTGGGGGAGCATTATGGCCCTTTCTTACATCGCTGCCCAAAAAGTATTCCCAGATTATAACGATATGGCCGATAACAAGGCATATCTTGAATCTATTGCCCGCAGTTTCGGGTATTTCTTCGGAAAAGAGAAAAAAGTAAGGGTGAACACCATTTCCCAGTCGCCAACGCCTACTACCGCAGGTACCGGTGTAAAAGGTTTTGACGGATTTATCGCATATGCCGATGAAATGTCGCCGCTTGGAAACGCAACAGGAATGGATTGTGCCAATTACATCGTGGCGATGTTCTCAGACCTTACAAAAAGAGTGACCCTTCAAAACCTTTTCAACGACGGTGGTTTCTCCAACATGGGAGTAAGCCAGCAGGTGATGGAAGCTTTTATAAAGGGCAAAGGAGAGTAAGCTAGTTCAAATATCGATAGTAAGAGGTCTCAATAATGTCATTTTTTGAGGCCTCTTATTTTTAGGGCCTGTCCCACTTTCTTTAATACATTTGTGCCATGGAGCTTTCTTTTTCGTTCATTATCCCCGTTTACAACCGCCCGGCCGAGATCAGGGAACTGCTGCAAAGCATGTGTGAACTCGACTACGGCAAAGCCTTTGAAGTGGTGATCGTTGAAGACGGTTCTACAGTTTCTTCGGAAGAAGTGGTGCCCCAATTTAATGAATTGCTGAACATCAGCTACTTCAAAAAACCGAATTCCGGTCCCGGGGATTCCCGGAATTACGGAATGGCCAGGGCTGCCGGTAATTATTTCCTGATCCTTGATTCTGATGTGATTTTGCCAGCCCATTATTTAACCGAAGTTGAAAAAGAGCTGCAGCAGGATTTTGTTCATTGTTTTGGTGGCCCCGATGCCGCCCACCAGGAATTTAGCGATCTCCAAAAAGCCATTAATTACACCATGACCTCTTTTTTGACTACCGGCGGAATTAGAGGTGGAAAGAAAATGCTGGGAAAATTTGAACCCCGAAGCTTTAATATGGGATTGTCAAAAGAAGCCTTTCTTGCCAGTGGTGGTTTCGGAAGGATCCATCCCGGTGAAGATCCTGATTTGGCACTGCGGCTCCAAAAAAGGCATTTTGAGACAAGCTTATTTCCGGAAGCTTTTGTTTATCACAAGCGCCGTATAGACTGGGAGAAATTTTACCGGCAGGTAAACAAATTTGGGATGGTAAGGCCTATATTAAACAAATGGCACCCAGAATCGGCCAGGATCACGTACTGGTTTCCCGCCTTGTTTAGTCTCGGCTTAATGGCAACGGTTGTTTTTGCCATTTTTGGATGGTATTTGCCCTTGTGGCTATATATCGCATACTTTGTAACGCTGTTTTTTCATTCCCTTTTCCTAACCGGCAGTGTAAAGATCGCAGCCTACGCTCTTGTAGCTACTCTCGTACAATTTTTGGGCTACGGGTTTGGTTTCTGTAAGTCAACCTGCTATCTTAGGTTATTCAATATGGACCCGGAAGAGAGGTTTCCAAAGCTATTTTTTAAACATGCTCAATAGATTTAAAACGGTTACCAGGGCGCGGTTTAAGAAAACCGACTTTAATTCATTTTTGTTTTTCCTGTTCTTCGCCATAGTAATCTGGATCTTTGTGCAATTTTCCAAGCAGTACAGCGAAGTGATTGAAATTCCGGTGGAATACGTGAATGTGCCACCAGATAAATTGCTGCTGAACAATCCTGAAAACCTTCAGCTAAGGGTAGAGGAGAACGGGTTTACCGTGGCCTGGTTTTCACTTTTTGCGCCAAGCCTTCATATAGACCTCTCTAAAGCCGAAATGAACAACGGGAACCTGGTGTATGATCTTGTCGAAAACCGGGCAGAACTTCAGTCCCAGCTGGAACTTGATCTCGATGAAAACCAGTTCTTAAAAGAAGCACTTGTCGTAAAGTACGAACAAAAACAGGAAAAAAGGCTGCCGGTGATCTTCCGAAGTAATATAGCGTATGCAGCAGGCTATTCGGCTGTGAACAACCTTAGTTTCACACCCGACTCCATAAGGGTAAGCGGCCCCGATAACATTTTAGACACCCTGTCAAGCCTTGTTACCATGCCGCTCTCGCTTTCAAGAGTGAAAAACGATCAGGAAGGCACTGTGTATCTCGATACCACCGCACTTCCAAATGTGACTTTTTACCAGAACCGGGTGCGCTACAGCCTGGATGTGGAAAAGTTTACCGAGGGAAAGGTGCAGGTGCCTATTGAGGTCATCAATGTGCCGCGGGGACTAAATGTGGTGATATTTCCGAAGGAAGTGGTGTTGTTCTTCCAGGTTAACCTGAAAGATTTCAATAAAGTGACCGCTTCAGATTTCAGGGTGGTGGTCGATTTTAATAATGTGCGGGGCGAGCAGGATTTTCTTATTCCTGAAGTGATCAAGAAACCAGATTTCACATCAAACCTTCGGCTTAATGAAAAGAAGATTCAATTTATTATCAAGAAATGAGGGTTGTAGGGCTTACAGGAGGAATTGGGAGTGGAAAAACTACTGTTGCAGGCTTTTTTAAAGAACTGGGAATCCCGGTTTATATAGCCGATGTGGAGGCGAAAGCACTCATGAATACCGATATGGAAGTGAAAGCTGCCGTAAAAGCCCTTTTTGGGGAAGAAAGTTATAAAGATGGGCGGGCAGACAGGAAGTACATTGCATCACAAGTGTTTGGAGACCCCGGGAAACTAAACCGGCTAAACGGAATTATACACCCGGCTGTGGCGCGACATTTTGAGGCCTGGAAACACAGCCAGGAGGCGCCTTATGTGATCTACGAGGCTGCAATTCTTTTTGAGACGGGAGGCTATAAAAAATGCACTTATAATATACTTGTAACGGCTCCTTTTAATATAAGGATAGAGCGGCTGAAACAGCGTGACAATTCTACACTTGAAGAAATAGAGGCCAGAATGAACCACCAGTGGAGCGATGAAGCAAAGGCAAAATTAGCCGATTTTACCATCGAAAATATTGCGCTTTCCGAGACCCGGGAGCAAGTGCGCCAACTACACGAAACCCTCCTTAAGAGCGCGTAAATACTGGATTTCTTTTGTTAACTTTTGGTTAAAGGCCTATTTGGCTAAATGTTAAAATCATACTTTTGAAAATATGAACAAAAAAATATTTTTTCTTTTGGTGGTTCTCATGAGCCTCTCTCTTATAGGAATTATATTTGTTCAGGGATTTTGGATAAAGAATACAGTTGAGAGCAAAGAAGAGCAATTCTCTTTTAATGCGAAACAGATACTGCGAAGAGTAGCCAATGAAGTAGAGAACAACGAGCTGGAGAACTATTATTTCGCGATGCAGGAATTGGTAGATAGTCTGGGTGCGCAGGCAGACAGTTCTATCATCAACGAAATTTTTGAAGAACAGCGGGAATTCTCAGATGATGTTTACCAATCTTACCAGGGTGGCCTGGAAGAAGATTTTAAGCTTTCTACCGCATTTCTGGATGCCTCTGTTGATACCGTTCAGTTTAAAAAACTGATCAACCGCAAGGTGTCAAAACTGGTGGAGAATGACAGTGTGAACGAGGATATGCTTTCTACCACCGGCAGGATCAACCGCATCTTCAGGATGAAAGATGTCGAGAAGGAATTTATCCGTTCTACTGTGAGCGAATATACGAGCAGGAAACCCCTGCACGAGCGGGTTTCCAAATCATATCTGGAAGAATTGATCCAGACTGAGCTAAGGAACAGGGGAATGAACACCTCCTTTGAGTACGGTATTTACGGTAATGGCCTGGCTACCAAGGTGCAGTCAGATAATTTTGAGCTTGATGCCAGGACCACTTACAGGGTGCCACTTTTTACTTCGGGGAATAGTAGTAACAATTACCAATTGTTCGTAAATTTCACTGAAAAGAAACAGGTTGTATTGTCTTCCATTACTTTAATGGCGGCTCTATCGATCATTTTTACCCTTATTATTGTGATAGCCTATTCCAGTGCGCTCTCTCAATTGATAAGGCAAAGGCAGATATCCGAGATAAAAACGGACTTTATAAACAACATGACGCACGAGTTCAAGACCCCCATTGCGACAATAAACCTGGCACTTGATGCCATTAAGAACCCAAAGGTCATGAACAACCCCGAAAAAGTGGCACATTATCACCGCATGATTAGGGATGAAAATAAACGCATGCATGCGCAGGTTGAGAACGTGTTGCGAATATCCAGGCTGGAAAAGAATGAGCTGGACCTTAAAAAGGAAAGGCTCGATTTACATGAATTGATTGAAGAAGCCATCACGCATATAGAATTGATCGTGGAAGATAAGCAGGGGTATGTGCAAACACATTTTGGAGCTTTAAGGGCTTCGATCCTGGCCAACCAGACCCATTTCACAAACGTGATCGTGAACCTGCTTGACAATGCGGTGAAATATTCCCCCGATGCGCCTAAGATTGATATTTACACCGAGAATGTAAAGAACTATATTGTGATGAAAGTACGTGACCAGGGAAGCGGAATGAGCAAACCTGTTCAGAAAAAAATATTTGAAAAATTTTATCGCGAGCATACGGGAGATATCCACAACGTGAAAGGTCACGGGCTGGGGCTTGCCTATGCAAAGCGTATCCTTGATGATCACCACGGACAAATTAGCGTGGAAAGTGAAAAAGGAAAAGGAAGTACATTTATAATTAAACTACCACTAATATCTTAATTTATGGAAACTGAA
>Ga0098069_100691_pt1 | contig 12125 bp, 9 predicted proteins | sample 27_taG_FD_92584 | JGI IMG/M metagenome (GOLD analysis project Ga0098069, IMG submission 92584) | Marine viral communities from Cariaco Basin, Caribbean Sea - 27_WHOI_OMZ | ecosystem: Environmental > Aquatic > Marine > Oceanic | place: Caribbean Sea: Cariaco Basin | collected 2014-11-09 | reverse complement strand
GCTGTCACTAATAGCCGAAACTCCCAGGCCAATCATCACTTTGGTCTTTGAAGAGGTGTAGCCCATAAAGTTGCGGTGCAGCTTGTTGCTTTCCATCGCCTTGTACAGCGTATCGGTCTTTAGCGCAAAATGGTCCATGCCCACTTCTACATATCCGGCTTCGGCAAGTAACTGTTTTCCCACCTCGTACATTTCGCGTTTCACATTGGCTGTTGGCAGATCTTCATCTTTAAAACCACGCTGCCCGTTCCCTTTAATCCACGGCACGTGCGCATAGCTGTAAAAAGCAATCCTGTCGGGCATCAGTTCATTGGTCTTCTCTATGGTTTCCCTCACGTGGCTTACAGTCTGAAATGGCAGACCAAAAATCAAGTCATGACCCACAGAGGTGTAGCCAATTTCGCGGGCACCTTCAGTAGCATTTTTGACATTCACAAAAGGCTGAAACCTGTGAATAGCCCGCTGCACCTCAAAATTATAATCCTGCACCCCATAGCTCACCCTTTCGAAACCGAGGTCATGAAGCAACTGTAGGTGCTCCTGTTTGGTGTTATTGGGATGACCTTCAAAGCTGAAATCGGTTTCCTCTGCTTTCATCGCTTTTTCAAAAAGTCCGTCGAGAAGGATCCTAAGATTTTCCGGAGAAAAGAACGTGGGCGTTCCTCCACCCAGGTGTATCTCTTTTATCACCGGTTTTTCCTCCAGCAGGTTCACATACATGTCCCACTCCTCGAGTACCGCAGCGATGTACGGCGATTCTACATTATGGCGTTTGGTAATGCGTTTGTTACAGCCACAAAAAGTACAAAGGCTCTCGCAAAAAGGCAGGTGGATATAGATACTTATTCCCTCTTCGCTATTACTCTCCAAAAATGCCTTTTTTAGCGTCTCTTTATATTGTGCTACCGTAAAACCCGCTTCGTTCCAGTACGGCACCGTGGGGTAACTGGTATACCTGGGGCCGGGAACGTTGTATTTCTGAATTAAAGAAGTGCTCATACCTTTTAATTTAGTTGCAAAAGTATAAGGCTGGTTCTGATTATAACATGATTTTAATCAGGTCAATAATGTCTGAATTCTATACCTCTTTAAAATGGCATTTTCTGAAGGATTTTTTCTGAAGGATTTATAAGGCATCAACCTGTCCCAACGCTTCGGAAGTTTCAGGTTCCTGTTTTTTCCAAACACCAGATCTAAGTGATTCTGAAATAAATTCTTAATGACGTGGGTTTTCTGTCAACCTGTTGACCCTTCGAGAGTTTCAGGTTATCTTCATTGGCAGGGAAGAAATATTAATTGCCTTCGCCTTTAGGCGGAGGATATAATAGAACCAAAGATAGATAGGGCTTTAGCCCAATAGATTTCCCTATTCCATCAGCTCCTTTTACATACAACCAGGGTTTTGGGCTAAAGCCCTGATCTTATCCTTTTTTTGAACCACTGGCTAAAGCCAGTGGCAATTCACCGGTATTATTTTGGTTTGAGATAGCTTACCTCTCAAAAATTGCATTTCCTGAAGATTTTTTTTCTGAAGGTGTTCCCAGTTGTAGGGACAGGAGATGCTGAAATGAATTCAGCAGGACGTGGGTTTTCTGTCAACCTGTTCCGGGACTTGGGGGTCAGCAAGAAAGAAATATCAATTGCCTTCGCCTTTAGGCGGAGGATTTAATGGAATAAAAGATAAACAGGGCTTTAGCCCAATAGATTTCCCTATTCCATCAGCTCCTTTTACATACAACCAGGATTTTGGGCTAAAGCCCTGATCTTATCCTTTTTTTAAACCACTGGCTGAAGTCAGTGGCAATTCACCGGTATTATTTTGGTTTGAGATAGCTTACCTCTCAAAAATGGCATTTTTAAAGGTTCTTTTCTGTGAGGTATTTCCAGTAGCGCTTCGGAAGGTGTTGTACATGCAGTTTTTGATTTGCCCTGCTTTTGATGTTTGTACTGGTAAAATACTGATTCCATAGCTGTTGAAATGCTATTTCTGAAGAATGAAAATAAGCTTCGGGTGCGCCCGAAATTCCAATGTCAGGATCAAGATCGAGGGTGATGTAATTTATTTCTGAAAGATCCCATGCGATCCCAAAATTACGTTTTAGATCATAGATGATCCACTTTTGATCGGCATACCGATTCTTAAAATGGCTTTTTATGAGTGGCAATACATTAAAATCGGGTGCTATAGCGGCAAAATATACTTCATCTTTCGTAAGCCTAAAACGAACAAAAGCTTCCATGCGATGTTTCTCCCGACCAACTTTTTTAGCCGTTTGTGATACTTTAAGCACCGCCGGATGGGAAAAATCTCTGTCCACCGGCACATTTTCGGCAAGGATGTAGCGAACCATGCTGAACATCTGCATTTCCATTCCGGTTATTTCACTTAAAAAAGCCCATTTTAAGTTACAAAGCCCGGCGGGCGAGGCTTTTTTCTTCAGGGAATTCCAGACCCGCTTTGCTTTTTCAGGCTCTGTGATCACTTCCCTTGATTCTGAGAATAACTGTTGCCCGGCCTGCCCTCCCGGCGGCTTTATATCCACCACTTTCAGCTTCTCTTCATAGGCAGTGAACACGCAGCAGAGAAAACCTTCCAAGGTTCCATCATAAATAAGTTCCGCCTGCTGTTCCATCTAAAAAAGGCTTAACTGGTTCCCAATCTCCTTTCGGAATTTCCCGGAAGAGGTGCCTAAAATGACATTTTTGAGGTACTCGCTGGAAGGTTCTTTCACCTCAAATTCCCGGGAATCACAAGTGATGAAATATCTCGCTCTGTTCATGGCGATCCCGATGTTTTTGAGGTGCTCCCAGTTGAGTTTCCGGAATTTCCTCGCCTGCAGGATCTTGTTAACAGATTTTAATCCAATCCCGGGAATGCGTAACAACAGTTGCTTTTCTACACGATTGATATTCACCGGAAAAAGATAGCGGTTTCGCAGTGCCCAGCTGAGTTTTGGATCTACTTCCAGGTCGAGATTGAGATTTTGCTCATTCAGCAGCTCCCGAATATCAAATCCGTAGAACCGCAGTAGCCAGTCTGTCTGGTACAGGCGGTTCTCTCTCAACAACGGCACCTGGGAATTTAAAGCTGGCAACCTCGGATCTTCGGCCACCGGCACATATCCCGAATAATATACCCGCTTCATGTTGTACTTTTTATAAAAAAAGTTAGCCGAATACATGATGTCGCGGTCGCTTTCGCCCGTGGCTCCTATGATCATTTGCGTACTCTGTCCCGCCGGGGCATATTTTGGGGTGCTTTTTATGAGCCGACTTTCCTGTTTGTACTGGATGATTTCATTTTTCACTTTTTCCATCGGCTTCATGAAATCTTCATGCTTTTTGTCGGGTGCCAGGAGCTTGAGTCCACTTTTGGTAGGGATTTCGATATTTACGCTCAGGCGGTCGGCATAGAGTCCGGCTTCACGCATGAGTTCGTCACTGGCACCGGGGATCGACTTCAAATGAATATAGCCGTTAAAATTTTCTTCCAGCCGCAGCTTTTTCGCCACCTGGATAAGACGTTCCATAGTGTAATCGGCATCTTTAAAGATTCCGGAACTAAGAAAAAGGCCTTCAATATAATTGCGCCGGTAAAAATGAATGGTGAGATCAACCACTTCCTGCACCTTAAAAGCAGCGCGTTTTACGTCATTACTCTTGCGGGTTACGCAGTAGGCGCAGTCAAAAATACAGTGGTTAGTGAGCAGGATCTTGAGCAGGGAAACACAGCGACCGTCTTCGGTATAGGAATGGCAGATGCCCATGCCTGAAGAATCACCCAGGCCGTTGCTGGTATTTTTGCGTTTGCTTCCGCTGGAAGAACAGGAAACGTCGTATTTAGCTGCATCGGCCAGGATACTTAGCTTCTCTTTTATTCTCTCATAATCCATACTGAAGGCTTTCAGCAAAAATAGGAAAATATCCTATCTGATGGATTATTTCCGAATTAATTATTTTCTAAACGACCCAGCAGAAAAATTTAAATATCATCTAAATTTAATTTTATGAGCAATTTTCGATAGGCCGGAAAGTTACTTCTCAAAAATGTCATTTTTGGAGGTTCTTTTCTGTTAGGTATTTCCAATTCGTTTTATGAGAAATAATGGTGTTTTTAAATTGCCTCCGCTTTTAGGAGGAGGATTTTATGAATAAAAACAGGACTTTGTCCCATATAGTTTATCCTATGCCATAGAGTTCCTTTTACATTCTACACAGGAATTTGGGCTAAAGCCCTGATTATAATCTTTCCTTAAACCACTGGCTAAAGCCAGTGGCTATTCATGAAAATCATTTCGGTTTGGGATAACATACCTCTCAAAAATGGCATTTCCGAAAGCTTTTTCCTGAAAGAAGTTCCGCTTGAACCTTGAACATTAACCCCTAACTTTAAACCTTCTAAAGTTGTCCCACAGTATCGATCAAGCCTTTTCTAAGCCCTTTCCAGGCATAGTTCCAAAAAGATTTGTTTTTGGTGCGCTCTACCCGCACATCCTGTTCTCCGCCTTCATCGGGTTCCTGTTTATTATCTACCAGGAGGTTAGCAATAGCACTTAAAAAGCCTTTTTTCTCCTGCTCTTTATTCACCAGTTCCACTTTCAACTCGTTATATTTCATCTTAAAATCTCCCTGCATGACATCATCATTTCCGTAGAAATTAAAGTAGACGCTATTTAACGTACCACGTACGCGTGCATTGAGGGAAGGTATAAGAAAAGGGTCAAGGGCCTCACCTTCAAGAGTGCCAAAGTTACCCGAGATTTGAAATTTGTCCTGAGGATTAAAAACAGGAAAGGTCCAGTCAATACTCACCGGGGTGCCCTGCATAAAATTGGCACTCGCAGTTATTTTAGGTTGAGAAGGTAACCCCCTTAGGTTGTGAAGATTAATTATTTCTCCTTTAACAGCAGCAAAACGCACTATGGAGGGCTCATTGGCACCCTCTACCTGTTCTTCATATATAATCTCGCTGTTTTTCACCTCTACTCTTTCAAAATTGAGAAGGATAGGTGCCTCACGCAGCATCTTGCTGTAAAGTGGCTTTACATTGGGAAAATCGGCCACTTGTTTATCCCTGTAAATATCCAGGTGGGCTTCGGCAATGGTCATATTAGGGTTGTGTAGGTACAATGAATCTTTTCGCATCTCAAACTTAAGACTGTCTAAATAAATCTTTGCTACATCAAGTCTTACATAATCTTCTTCGTAAGGGATTCTTTGCACAAATTCTTTCCTGGTAAAAAAGGAACGGATCTTAAAATCGGAAATCTCAATCTGCCCATTTTTGGCTGAAACCCTTCCTATATCAATATAGTGCTCAGAATTCATCTTCAGATAAAGCGTATCGAGTTCAAGCTGATAATTTTTGAGATCGGAGAGCTGCATTCCCGCTTTAATATCTTCAATGCGTGCCGTTGGGATATGAGCATACATAGTGGCTGCAGCAGTATCGGAAGGTTGCTGACTAAAACTGCCATTTTTGACACGTAGATTCTTTACATGTACCTGCTGTTGCGCCGAAGATTTACTGGACGAAGTATCTTTAGGAAAGAAGGTAAGCGAAGGGGTGATGATTTCAAATTCATCTACCTCGATAATGTTATTGAATAAATATTCTGTGTACGAAAGACCACTTACTTTAACTTTATCTATGCTTCCCGCAAACCTGCGCTCATCCAGCTTCAGGTTCTCTACGCTAAATCTACTAAAAAAGATATTTACTGAAAGGTCATTATAATCTGAAGCCTGCAGTTTCTCATCAAGCTGCTGCTCAATCTTGTTCTTTACGTATAGATTTGCCAGAAACAGCAGAAGAATAATCCCTGCCACACCCGCACTGATCCAGACTATTGTTTTTTTCTGACTCACGCTTTTTTTGTTGAAGATAGTACTTTTCCTTCAAACACATTAACGCTATTTCAAGAGTCTTACAGTCCTCAAAAGAGGGTGGAATTGTTAAAATTTTACTGTAAGATAATACGTACATTTTCTTAATTCTTCACAACTTTTGTTCTGGAAAGTAACATTGCTGTTAATTCTTTATTAATCAACATTTTATTAGAATATTTTTAACACCTCAAGTCTTAAATTAGACCCTGAAAAGAAAAAACTGACTAACTTAAATATAATCACCACATGACATCATTTCAACCCTCTCAAATTATTGAACAATTCAAGAATTTTATACACGATAGTTGTACAACTTGTGAAACTGAAATGGAAAAATACAGTTCTCTTCACAAGGGGATCATTAAAATGTATTTTGGAGCCCGTCGTGTAGAGATAGATTATGAGCAACAACTTATTAAAGCCGAAATTCCTATGGCTCCGCATCAATATACTACAGTTAATTTTGAGTGCCAGGATCTAGAGAGATTTCTTTCTTCCTGCATCAAAAATGACAAAAGAAGCCTTAATTTTTATCAGAGCTCATTAAATTACTATAATCACACCCCGGGAGCACTTTCCCAGGTTGCATAGTGAAATGTTGAAATGTGGTTTATGAAAAAGCTTCGGAATCTTCCGGAGCTTTTTTTTTGCTGAAAAGAATCTGCTGCCAGAGTGAGTGTGAAATATATGCCTTGTTTAGGGTATTTCTCAATTACCAAATGATTCTGATATAACCATCAAAAAAAAAGCCGACTAATTAAAAGTCGGCTTTTTCAAGCTGTGCGGGCGAAAGGACTCGAACCTTCACACCGTGAGGCACTAGATCCTAAGTCTAGCGTGTCTACCAATTCCACCACGCCCGCATTGGTAATTTCAATATGATTGCTTGTTGTAAGCGGATGCAAATATAAGCATAAGTTTGAATTTGCAAATGGAAAAATAAAATTTTTTATTCGAGGATGAAAATTTTTTATTTTCAGATATAAGATAACAGATATGAGCATTTAGACTTGAGCTAAGTCTCAAATCTCAAGTCTAATGTCTCACATCTAATTTTCTTACCTTTACTCTTTACCAAAAATATACATATGCAAGACATTAAAAAATATGTGGAAGCGAATAAACAGCGGTTCATTGACGAACTCGTGGAGCTGCTAAAAATCCCTTCCATTAGTGCCGATTCTAAATACAAGAAAGATTTACTAAAAACTGCCGAAGCTGTTAAGCAAAGCCTGTTAGACGCTGGTTGTGATGTGGCCGAAATCCATGAAACACCGGGTCACCCGGTTGTTTTTGGAGAAAAGATTATTGATAAGAACCTGCCCACAGTGCTCGTTTATGGTCATTACGATGTCCAGCCGCCAGATCCTGTTGAACTATGGGAGAGTCCGCCGTTTGAGCCGGTGATCAAAAACACCGAAATTCATCCAGAAGGTGCCATTTTTGCCAGGGGAGCATGTGACGATAAAGGCCAGATGTACATGCACGTAAAGGCATTGGAATACATGACCAAAAATGATCAACTTCCCTGCAATGTGAAGTTTATGATTGAAGGGGAAGAAGAGGTGGGAAGTGAGAACCTGGGCTGGTTCATTGAAAAGAACAGGGAAAAACTGCAGAACGATGTGATCCTTATCAGTGATACCGGGATGATTGCCAAAGATGTGCCATCTATCACCACAGGGCTGCGTGGCCTCAGCTACATGGAAGTGGAAGTGACCGGCCCCAACCGCGATCTTCACAGCGGACTCTACGGAGGAGCGGTAGCAAATCCCATTAATGTGCTTTCAAAAATGATCGCTTCTTTACAGGATGAGAACAACAGGATCACCGTTCCCGGTTTCTATGACAATGTAAAAGAATACAACGAAGCAGAAAGGGGAAAAATGGCCGAGGCTCCTTTTGATCTGGAAGCCTATAAGAAGAAACTTAATATTGAAGATGTGCAGGGAGAAGAAGGTTTCAGCACCCTGGAACGGGCTTCTATCCGCCCAACATTAGATGTAAATGGAATTTGGGGAGGCTACACCGGCGAAGGTGCAAAAACAGTATTGCCATCAAAAGCCTATGCTAAAATTTCTATGCGCCTGGTAAGTGATCAGGACTGGAAAAATATAAGTGAATTGTTTACCAAACATTTTGAGAACCTCGCCCCAAAAAGTGTAAAGGTAAAAGTGACTACTCATCACGGTGGGCAGGCCTATGTAACTCCTATAGACACACTCGAATATCAGGCTGCCAATGATGCTTACGCCGAAGTCTTCGGAAAAGATCCAATCCCGCAGCACAGCGGTGGAAGTATTCCCATAGTTTCACTTTTTGAGAAAGAACTAAAAAGTAAGACAATTCTCATGGGCTTCGGACTGGATACAGATGCGATCCATTCCCCTAACGAGCACTTCGGAATTTGGAATTATCTTAAGGGAATTGAAACCATTCCGTACTTCTACAAACACTTTACTAAACTGAAGCAGGCTGAGAAGTAGTGGTCAGTGGTCGGTGATCAGTTAGTAGAAAAGTTCATGACCAGAAAAAAAAATTTTCTATTCTCGGTAAACTTTGTCAGCAGTTTGACGTTCTGACAGAGGTTGTCGAAAGCAAAACCTAACAGGTCTCAAAGACCTGTTAGGTTAAATACAAAAGGCCTCACAGTTTTGAAAATCAATGAGGCCTTTTTATAGGTTGTAAAAGCGCAGATCTTCTGCAACTTCTGTTTTTATGACTTCTTAACGAACTTTGTAAGGATCACGATCTGTTGACCTTCCACTTTACCTTCAATCTGCTCCGGATTGTCGTGAACTAAAGAAACTCTTCGTACCGCCGTACCCCTTTTTGCCACGAGGCTGGAGCCACGTACCGGCAGATCTTTAATCAATACCACGGTATCCCCGGCTTCTATAGTTACACCATTTGAATCCTTGTGAACCACACCTCCAGAGGTTTCTCCTGTAGCCTGTCCGGCTTTTGCCCATGCCAGCTGCTCCTCTTCCATATACATCATATCAAGCAGGTCTTGCGGCCAGCCTTCGCCTTTTAGACGGTTTAACATGCGCCAAGCCATGACCTGTACAGCAGGGACTGTACTCCACATGCTGTCATTAAGACATCTCCAATGGTTGGGGTCTGTCTTTTCAGGATCTTCTATTTGCTCTTTACAGGTAGCACAAACAAGTATATGGTGTTCGCTACCTTCAGGAGAATTGGGAATCTCATATACCTCAAGATCATTGGTAGACGTACAAAGTTCACATTGCGAGGAACTTCTTTGAAACATGTCTTGTTCTAAGCTCATTTTAAGGAAATTTTAAGACAAAGGTAGTATTTTCTGTAGTTTAAGAATGCCAGCTTCAGGCTTTACTGAAATTATTCTCTTCTGCTGAAACCTTTATTATATCTTCAGAAAAAGTATTTATTTCAGAAGCATTTTTTTAGATCTTGTTCCGCCTGAAATTAGGCAGGTTCATCTGAATTACTGCGATAAATATGAGAGTAATACCTGCCCATTGATAGAGATTTACGGTCTCACTCAAAAGGAAGTACGCCATAAGCACCGCTGCCGGCAACTCGATTGAAGAGACAATGGCACCAAGGCCCACTCCTGTTTTAGGCATTCCCTGGGTGTAAAGAATAGGAGGAAGAATAGTTCCAAAAATGGCAAGAATCAATCCCCATTTCTGAAAAATCTGCAGGTTAAATTGTGCTATTAAAAAAGGTAAGGAAATGATCCCGACAATAAGAGTTCCTCCAACCATCATCCAAAGGCTTCTCCTTAAAGGGTGCAGCTGTAATGAAACAGTATTTGAGGTATAGATAGTGACGGTATAAGACATTGCGGCAAGCAGGCCCCAGCCCATTCCTCTCCAGTCCAGCTGGAAAGAATTGGTCATCAAGTTGGTCGCAAGTACCGTCCCGGTAAGGATGGCAACTACAGCAAATACTTTTTTAGCTCCAGGTTTTTTCTTTTCAAGGATAGCTTCCAGCACCACACCCATCCAAACGCTTTGCATTAAGAGTACAATACCAATAGAAACCGGGATATATTTAGCTGCCAGATAATAAAAAGTACTGGTAAGACCCAGCGAAGTTCCTGCAGCAACAAGTTTCAGGATGCTTTTTGATTTCTGCTGGACGGTAGCAGCTCCCTTCTTTTTTTGTGTAAAAAGGTTAATAATAAATAACCCCACAAGGCCGAGTGCCATTTGGGCAAAAGTGATCTCATGAGAGGTGTAACCTTCAGCATAGGCCATTTTCACAAAGGTAGTCAGCATTCCATAGCTAATCGCTCCAAGTGCAACAAAAAGGCTGCCTTTAAGTAAAGAATTGTTCATAAAAAGAGGTTGCAGAACGTCTGCAGATGATTTTAAGGATTGGATTTTTTTCAGAAAAATCCCATATTAAGAAAGAATTTTTGCGGGTGCAAAAGTAGGTTATTTCCACGAAGTGGGAAAAAATTTTTACAAATGTTACTTTTAAAGAGGTTCAGTGCCAGCTTCAGGAGGTACTTCAATAGCGCGGATTTGTAATCTGAGCTGAACAGAATCATCATTTATTGTTTCTCTTAATATAAACACCCACCCTTTGCTCCAGGATGGGCAATGGCACCGTCTCCTGTTCCAGAATTACCTCATGGAATTCCCGAATGTCGAATCTATTCCCGGAGCCTCTTCAGCTTGTTTGCGGGGTTCACGAATTTTCATCTCACTAATTTTATAAGAAACTGCCTGCCCCGGCCACTATATATTAGGTCTTCTTCGGTATTGATGTTATGAATGGGAAGTGCAGTATTGGCGCGAAGGAGAAGAAATGTTAGGTTCCAAAAAAGGTATTTCATGATCAATTTTTTGTATATAAAACTTACTGGAGATCTTGCTCCTGAAATTAAATACCTTTGATGCGCTCCCAAAGATCTATAAGGATCTGTTTTCCATCTTCCGGGCGCTTAGGTTCTTCTTCGGCTCTCACGCTGCCATCCTCCAGAATCAACTTATAGCTGAAAGCAAAATTTGAATCTTCATCTGAAGGATTAAGTTTTCCGAAGCGCAGATCGTTAAAGTAAAGGAACCTATCTTTCTCGGAGATGCTGTACCAGCCATTGGTGATGTCAATTAAACGCTGCACATTTTTGTCATTTTTGAGACTCCCCAGGTAATGATGGTTCTTTGGTACCGATTCAAAGCGTATCTTTTCGTCATCAAAAAAGGAATAATAGCCAATGAGAAAATCTTCTTCGGCCTCCACATTAGCGGACCATAACACGGTGTTAAGCGGAGTGGGCCGTGTATCGATACGGGAGTAAAAGATGCCTTGCTGCTCCAGGTCTTCTACAAACTGTTGGTGAGCAATAAATTTTAGGAGTAAAGTGAGCATTAGGTAGCTTGTACTCACAATCAAACCAAAGCGATTGAATTTTGCCCTTTTTGGATCCTCTTTTTTCCGCCGCATGGCGAGGATAAGGAAAACCAGGAATGGCAGGGTATAAAAGGGGTCAATTACGAAAATACTCTTGAACGCCAGCCGAATGTCCAGCGGCCAGAACAACTGTGTGCCCCAGGTGGTAAAAGAGTCGAGGAGGGGATGTGTAAACAAGCCCCAGAACATGAGCCATGACCAGTTTTTCCAGCCAACGCCGCTCTTTCGTTCTATCTTTGAAATGAGCCAGCCAAAAAGTGGTGACGCCAAGACGGCAAAAAAGATGGAATGGGTTAATCCGCGGTGGATCTCAATTGCGGTTATTGTATCGGTGAAATTGCTCGCAAGGGCATCGAGATCGGGTATGGTCCCTGCAAGTGCGCCGTAAAGCATCGCCTTGTTCCCGACTTTTCTGCCCAGAACCGCTTCGCCCACCGCGGCACCGAGTACTATTTGAGTTAATGAATCCACTTTTTAAAGGTATAATGTATATTAAATATTGCATTAGATACAGCTCCCCCTTCGGAGGTTGGGGCTAATCTACTATTTCCATCTTTTTAAGCAGACCTCACAGGTTTTGAAAACCTGTGAGGTCTAAACACGTGCTACGTCTAATTCCGTACTTCTAAAATCTAACTTCAATCCACAATTTCCATTTTCTTCAGCAGGAAAGAAGCATTCATATTCTGGCAAATGCCTTTTTTGAAGCGATAATCAAAATTGAGTTCGTCGTTGATGATCTCTGCATCAAAATAATAATTTTTCACCTGCGGTAATTCTTCAGAAACTTCACACAGGCTAAGATCATGGGTGGCAATGATGCCGGT
>Ga0098069_100686_pt1 | contig 12154 bp, 11 predicted proteins | sample 27_taG_FD_92584 | JGI IMG/M metagenome (GOLD analysis project Ga0098069, IMG submission 92584) | Marine viral communities from Cariaco Basin, Caribbean Sea - 27_WHOI_OMZ | ecosystem: Environmental > Aquatic > Marine > Oceanic | place: Caribbean Sea: Cariaco Basin | collected 2014-11-09 | reverse complement strand
AGAATCAATTACCCCGCGAAGCATAGTCAGGAATTCAGGAACAATACCTTCAACATTATCGGTTACAAATACCTGGTTTTGGTAAAGCTGAATTTTGTCTTTCTGTATATTCATGTCTTGTGACATCTTTGGGAAATACAGAATTCCGGTGAGGTTGAAAGGGTAATCAACATTGAGGTGAATATGGAACAAAGGCTCCTCAAACTGCATAGGGTACAGTTCGCGGTAGAAGTCTTTGTAATCTTTATCCTCAAGATCTGTTGGCTGCTTGGTCCAGGCAGGATTAGTGTTATTGATAATATTATCTACTGTCCTGGTCTCGGGTTTTGCATCTTCGGGTGCATCTTCGGGAAGGTCAAGCGTTTCTTCACGGGTTCCAAATTTGATTGGGATTGGCATAAACTTGTTGTACTTCACAAGCAGCTCCTCTATCCTGTTCTCCTCAAGAAACTCCTTATCATCTTCATTAATATGAAGAATAATATCTGTCCCATGTTCTTTCTTTTCGGTCTCTTCTAGGGTAAACTCTGTAGTACCTTCGCATATCCAATGAGCTGCAGGCTCGTCTTTGTAAGACTTGGTGATGATTTCCACCTTATTGGCCACCATAAAGGCCGAATAGAACCCAAGTCCAAAATGACCAATGATGCCACTGTCTTTTGCGCTGTCCTTATATTTTTCAAGGAATTCTTCAGCACCTGAAAAAGCTACCTGGTTGATGTATTTTTCGACCTCTTCTTTGGTCATTCCAACTCCCTGGTCGCTGATAATTAGTTGTTTTTTTTCCTTGTCTATCCTTACTTCGATAACAGGGTTGCCATATTCAACCTTAGCCTCTCCAATAGCAGTAAGATGCTTCAATTTGAGAGTGGCATCTGTGGCGTTAGAGATCAATTCGCGTAAAAAAATCTCATGATCACTGTATAGAAACTTCTTAATTAAAGGAAAGATGTTTTCTACAGATACATTAATGTTTCCGGTTGCCATATATTTTGGTTATTTAAATTTTTAGATTCTCCAGGAGAGTTCAAAAAAAGTACCCAACTTATCTTCGCTGACAAACTGGCAGCAGAGTAAGTTTTCTATATGTATTTCGACTAAAACTGCGTTAGTATAATTCATAAAAATATATTTAACAGAGTTTTGTTTAAAAAATTTACTTTTTACTTAAACATAATAACTACTTTTGAATAAGTTAATTACAACAAGATGGCAAAGACAAAACAAATAAAGCAACAGCAAGAGGCAGTAACGCAAGATCGTATCATTGAGTGGTACATGAACTACGTGCTAGAAAATGGAAAAGAGCCTGATACTGTTTATAAATTCTCTAAAGATCATGAAATCTCTGAAGCAGAATTCTATAATTTTTTCGGAAGCTTTGAGGGCTTAAAAACGGGAATTTGGAAACGCTTTTTTGAGCATACTCTCAACGTGATGCAAAAGAGCAGGGAGTATGACTCTTTTAGTAACAGGGAAAAAATGCTCACCCTCTATTATACATTTTTTGAAATGCTCACTGCCAACCGCAGCTATGTGCTTTTCACTTTAAAACATGAAGATTCAATTCTTAAAAATACCGGTCAGCTTCGAGGTTTGCGGCGGGAGCTAAAAAATTATACAGCTAATTTGATTCGCGAAGGCAACCAGGAACAACGTTCCGGAATTTTGAAAAAATCTGAAGCAGTTTTTTCTGAAGCTGCCTGGGTACAGCTTGTATTTCTGCTGAAGTTTTGGAGGGATGACAATTCACCTCAATTTGAAAGTACCGATGTAGCTATTGAAAAATCGGTTAATACAGTATTTGACCTGTTTGAAAACACTCCTCTGGAAAGAGTGCTTGACTTCGGAAAATTTCTTTGGAGAGAAAAAATTTCGAGATGAGCCTAAGAGCTCATTGGCCATTACCCTCGGCAGGAAAAACCTACTATACATGTCGTTGGGTTTTTAATATAGATATATGAAAACAATAGATAAAATTCCCACCGGAAAGATAAGTCGTACCGGTAAGATGGTACAAACCGGTATTAAGCTAGGCGGAAATTACCTTAAATACTACTCAAAAAAGGCATTAAACAGGGACCTTTCCAGAGACCAGCTCGACGAAAGCAATGCCGAGGATATTTACGATGGGCTAAAGAACCTGAAGGGTAGCGCCCTTAAGGTAGCCCAGATGCTCTCTATGGAAAAAAGCCTTCTTCCCAATGCCTACGTAGAAAAGTTTAGCCTTGCCCAGTTTAGTGTGCCGCCACTTTCGGCACCACTGGTGAGGAAGACTTTCAAGAAATATCATGGGCAGTATCCAGATGAGCTTTATGACACTTTCTTTCTTGACTCGGTCAATGCCGCCAGTATTGGGCAGGTGCACAGGGCCACAAAAGACGGGAGAGACCTGGCAGTAAAGATCCAGTATCCCGGGGTAGCCGAGAGTATAAGTTCAGACCTGGCGCTGGTAAAACCCATAGCTACAAAGATGTTTAACCTTCAGGGTAAGGGCTCCGAAAGGTATTTTAAAGAAGTGGAAGAAAAACTGCTTGAGGAGACAGACTATGTGCTGGAAGTAAAACAGAGCATAGAAATTTCTCAGGCCTGTAAGAACATCCCTCACCTCAGGTTTCCAAAATATTATGAAGACCTGTCCAGTGAGAAGATCATTACGATGGACTGGATGAATGGGGTGCATTTAAGCGAATTTGCAAAACAGAATACCAATAAGGAAACAGCAAATAAACTGGGACAGGCCCTTTGGGATTTCTATATGTACCAGATGCATATCCTAAAAGCCGTACATGCCGATCCGCACCCCGGGAATTTCCTGATAGATAAGGAAAATAATCTCATTGCGATCGACTTTGGTTGTATCAAGCGGGTGCCCGAAGATTTCTATAAACCGTATTTTGAACTTGCCGATAGGCAGAAGATCAATGATCCTGAATTCTTCAACGCTAAGCTCTTTGAGTTGGAAATTCTTCGAAAAGAGGATTCTCCCCGAGAAATTGAGTTCTTTTCAGATTTGTTCTACCAGATGTTAAGTCTTTTTACAGCACCTTTTCAGAAGGAAGAATTTGATTTTGCCAATGAAGGATTCTGGACATCGGTAACCAGCTTAAGCGAGAAGTACAGTAAAGATCAGGAATTGAGAAAAATGAATGGTAACAGGGGGAGTAAACACTTCCTGTATATCAACCGTACCTTCTTTGGTCTCTATAATTTACTACACGATTTGGGAGCAACGGTTAGCATTAACAACTTCAAAAAATACTCCTGATTATATAATATTTTTGTTACTGGCCGGAAACTTAAAGTTTCCGGCTTTTTTATTTTCCTGTTATTGTTAATTTAAATTCCTTCATTTTTCTGTTAAAAAGTTTAAAGTGCTTTAAGTCAGCCGGTTTACATCTTAAATTGAGCTTTAAAAGAAAAAAAAGTTTAATTTAAAACAATGAATATGAAGACGATAAAAGGAATTTTTTTAGCGATGTGCACCATCTTTGCAACAGCAGTTTACGCCCAGGATTTTAGTTCTTTTGATGCCGATCACGACGGAAGGATAAATCAGACAGAATTTACAGAACGAAATAGTGACACTTACATTGATTGGGATGCCAACATGGACGGCAGCATTGACGACACCGAATTTTCTGAAAGGGCTTACCAGAGTTTCGATCTCAACAGCGATGATTTTATAGATGAGAATGAATGGAATAAAAATCTTAGTACCGGAATAGGAGCATCTTTTGGAGAAGATGATTATGAGATTTTTGACAAAAATCGAGATGGAATGCTGGATACCGATGAGTGGGATGAAGGGATGAACAATAACACCTGGTTTGAAAATTATGACACAAATAAAGACGAGCTGATAGATAATGATGAGTGGAACATTTCTTCTTTTGACGATTGGGATGTCAATGATGACGGATTTGTAGATGAAACAGAGTTCAACGATTATGACGCCTTCAATAGAAGATAGTGTTATAATATAAATATACAGAAAAAGGCTGTCTGAAAATCCCCTTTTTGACCCCTCAGAATTTGTTCAGGAGGACAATCAGGATTTCAAGACAGCCTTTTTATTGTTTTAAATCTCGGGAATTAATGCTGTAAAACAGGAGATTGCTGCTCAATCTTCCCTTCCAGTTGGTCTTTGTTCTTCACGTATTTTTCAAGCCATTGATCCTGCTCCCAAAGTACATGTAGTACAGATTCTTTGGCACTGTAACCATGACTTTCTTTTGGCAGCATCACCAGCCTTGCAGTGGCGCCAAGACCTTTTAATGCATTGAAATACCGCTCGCTTTGCATAGGATAAGTCCCCGAATTATTGTCTGCTTCCCCGTGAATAAGCAGGAGCGGAGTCTTCATTTTGTCGGCATGCATAAAAGGTGACATGTTGTAATAAACTTCAGGGGCTTCCCAGTAATTTCTTTCTTCGCTTTGAAATCCAAAAGGGGTAAGGGTACGGTTATACGCCCCGCTACGTGCAATTCCGGCAGCAAATAAGTTGGAGTGAGAAAGCAGGTTAGCCGTCATAAAGGCGCCATAACTATGGCCGCCCACTGCAACCCTGTCCCTTTCAATATAACCCTTAGCATCTACAGCATCTATAGCTGCTTTACCATTTGCCACCAGTTGCTTTCTAAAGCTGTCGTTAGGCTCTTCGTTTCCTTCACCCACAATTGGGAAAGAAGCATCATCTAACACTACATACCCCCGGTTAACCCAATACACAGGAGATCCGTAATAAGGATAGGTGAAATCGTTAGCATTCGAAGTGTTTTGAGAAGCTGAGTTCTTGTCTTTGTACTCACGTGGGTAAGCCCAAACGATCATTGGCAATTTGGCAGGATTATCCTTGTCATAACCTGCAGGCAGGTACAAAGTTCCATTGAGGTCAAGACCGTCTTCTCTTTTATAAGTAATGATTTCCTTACTTACATTTTCCAGACTTTTAAACGGATTTTCAAAAGAAGTCACCCGGGTAAGGTCTTCGTCACTGTCAATATCCCGAATAAAATAGTTTGGATATTCTGTAGCTGCTTCTATGCGTACAAGAATTTCTCCTTGCTCCATATCTATAGCTTCAACAAGGGTTTCCTTCTTGTTGTTGTATTTTGATTGATAAAGCCTTTCAGTATCTCCGTTTTCAAGATCCAATCGATCTACAAAAGGATACTGGCCCTCGGGTGTAAATCCGTCGCCTAAAAGAAATGCCTTGTCATTTACCATTTTTAGCACCTGTTGTCCGTACTTGTTCTTTACTCTCACAAAACTGCCCGGGTCGCTGTAACGGTCCTGGTAGTTGCGGTCAAAAAGGATCTTAGGCTGCTGCCCTGGCTTAGATGGATTAAACACGTAGGTACGGGTATTCCTGTTGTTCCACCAGTAGTCATTGGCTATAGCTGTGTTCTTGTCACCCCAAATAATTCCGCTGTATCGATCTTTGGTTTTAAGTATTGACTTTCCTTCTCCTTTAAAAGGTGCCTCAAGAAGAAATACTTCGTCTCTAAATTCAGCTTCGCTTTCGGGATCACCGCCATCAAGAGCTTCTACGTAAACCAGTGTGGCAGGAGCATCATTTCTCCAGTTGAGATTTCTGCGGCCTTCTCTTTCAGCCATAAATCCCTTCGGAAGATCTTCAGTAAGTGGCACATTATTGACCTGGTTTACTTTTTTCCCGTCCCTGGTGTAAATAACAGTTTCTGAAGGAAAACGATAGTAAGGCACCAGGTATGAAAATGGCTTTTTAATGTTGCTCACCATGACATAATTGCCATCTGGTGAAAAAGAAATATCGTCGTACATCTTTGCATCCAGCCATTTTGAAGTTGTACCATCGAGGTTGACTTTTACTAATTCGGCACGCGCGAGTTGTTCAAAATTGAATTCATCTGTCGGATTTTTTAGCAGGTCCTGGTAGGTTCTGTTCTGGGCTTCCTTCCCGTCGCTTACCGAAACTGTTGGCCCTGTAGGCACAGAAGTTTCGGGGTTAATCAGATTTTTTCTGTCCTGCGGAAGCATTTTCACCAAAATAGCTGAGTTGTCTTTATACCAGTTAAGCACATCTCTCATGTTGGCGTTAAGGCTGGGGCCGGTAAGTTTACTTGCGGTTGCAGTCTTTAGATCGGCTACCCAGAGCTCAACTCCTGCTGAAGTAGTGTGCGTAAATGCCATTTTTGACTCATCTGGAGACCAGCTGAAATTGGTGAGACGCGGATTTTCTGGCAGGCCTTTTACCTGTACAGGCTGGTCTGCTTTCATCTCCTTCACCTGAATATTGTTAAAATATGTTGCCCGGCTGCTAATGTTTGTCACTGGGTTAATTCTTAATCCGCCAAGGCGCATTTCTTCTTCACTAAGTTCGGCTATAGATTTAAATTGATCGCGATACAGGAAAACAATTCTTTTCGCCTCACTGTCTATGAGGGTAGAAGGAGCCAGTGGTACATCTACAAGTTCCAGGATTTCCTGTGGCGGTTTTTGATAGGTGAGGTTCTCCTGCGCAAAGGTTACACCTGTAAAGCAAATGATGGCAATGAAGTTCAAAATAAATCTTTTCATGGTAATAAATTGAATTTAGGTTGAAGCTCACTGCGCTGTGGTAATGTTAATCTTTCTTATATTGCGCAGCAACTTTTTATTAATTGCTAAATTTAATAGAAATAAATTATCAAAGCCTAAAAAATTATACATGTATCAATCTAAAATAGCGGGTCTTGGATTCTACGTACCCGAAAATGTTGTTACTAACGATGATTTGTCCAAAATGATGGACACTAATGATGAGTGGATACAGGAGCGTACGGGAATCAAAGAGCGGCGGCATATAAAGAATGGGGATGGCAATTCTACTGCCGTGATGGGGGCCAAAGCTGCCAAAATCGCCATTGAACGTGCCGGGATCTCTAAAGATGACATAGAGCTCATCGTGTTTGCCACCCTGAGTCCAGATTATTATTTTCCTGGTGGTGGGGTACAAATCCAGGAAATGCTGGATATTGATACCTGCCCGGCCCTGGATGTGAGAAATCAGTGTAGCGGATTCATCTACGGACTTTCAGTTGCCGATCAATACATCAAAACAGGAATGTATAAAAATGTCCTGCTTATAGGGAGTGAGAACCACAGTGGCGGGCTTGATTTTTCTACTCGCGGGCGTGGCGTATCGGTGATATTTGGCGATGGGGCAGGAGCCGCAGTGCTTACCCGAAGCGACCATAACGGCCAGGGCATTCTTTCTACCCATTTACATTCTGAAGGAAAACACGCCCTTGAACTCTCTTTAAAAGGACCAAGTACCATGCATTGGGTTCCACAGATCATTGAAGAGAATCCGCAGGGTGATGATATCATTTACTATCCCTATATGAATGGACAGTTTGTTTTCAAAAATGCTGTAGTCCGTTTTTCTGAAGTAATTCAGGAAGGATTGCAGGCAAATGGCCTTGAGGTTAAAGATATAGATATGCTTATTCCGCACCAGGCTAATTTGCGTATCTCACAATTCGTTCAGCAGAAGTTTAAGCTTAGCGATGAGCAGGTACACAACAATATTCAACGCTACGGAAATACAACAGCAGCATCTATACCCATTGCATTGACCGAAGCCTGGGAAGAAGGTAAGATCAAAGAAGGTGATACCGTTGTGCTTGCCGCTTTTGGTAGTGGCTTTACATGGGCCAGTGCGGTGATCAAGTGGTAGTAGGTATTAAAATGAAACAAGAGGCAAGAAGGCTTGCATAGGTTCAAAAATGTCAAAAATCTGTAGCTTTTCAGGTGCGGTTTTTTTTGGCTAGTCAAACAAAGTAATAAAAAATCCACATCCATCACTGGTGTTGTCGTCTATTGTTTCCTGGCAAAGGCTTTATTTTTGCCACTTAAAAACCAGTAAAAAAAGTCCAGATATACTGTTTGGGAAACATTCCAAAAAGTTCCTTTTTGGGAATAGGAAACATCAGTTTGAAAACCCAACTGCTGGGTGTCAAAAATGTTATTTTAGATAAGGTTTTTTGTGTCTTTTGCATTAAGAATATTGTAACGGGTACCGGTATTTACAAACCAGAATTCATAGGGTTTGATCTGGAGCAATTCGGTGCTGCTGCGGTATATTCCGAAGGTTTGCAGGCTTAGTTTTTTGTTGACATCAAAGCTTGGAGATAAGCGCAGGCTGTACATGGTGCTTTTTATCTCCCTGTAATGGGTTCTCACCACGCCTTTTTCTGTACGGCTGTATAAATCAACACTTGGATTAATGCTCCCCCAATTGAAAAGTTTATACCCATTACCTGTGCGGCGATGGTTCCCAGTTCTCTAGGGGGCAAAGTGAGCCTCTACGGAAAACTTCCGAGAATAAAAATTAGCAATGCGGTTACCTGTTTCAAAAGCATTTGACACTATTATAAAGACTGCTCAAAAACCGGTTTGGTACATTTAAACGCAGCTTTTTTTCCAAAGCTTTTGCTGAAAGTAAAAAAACCATGCATTTTTTTACATGGGTTTAGCACGGGGACATCAAGACACTAACCATCAATGTTCTGTTAAATGCCCTCAATGCGGTAAATATTTCTTACTTTAAAGACTATATATTTTTAGGATTGTTACAGCAACAAAGAGATTATAACATGGACAAAAAAACGCTTGTACTTGGAGCAACTACAAACCCTTCAAGATATGCCAACATTGCAATTAACCGACTCACGCAGAATCAGGTTCCCACTGTAGCCATTGGATTGCGTCAGGGAACGGTGGCCGGAGTGCCTATTGAAACTGAAAAAGTTCCTTTTGAAGATATACATACCGTCACTTTATACCTGGGACCGCCAAGACAGGAAGAGTATTACGAATATATCGTTTCGCTTCAGCCTGAAAGGGTCATATTTAATCCCGGCACCGAAAACCCGGAGTTCTTTAGGATTCTTCAAAAAAATGGCATTGAAGTAGAAGTAGCCTGTACCCTAATTTTACTTTCTACGAAGCAGTACTAACCCCAGGAATGTAAAGGCACCATTCACAATGAGGAGTTCATAGTTGAACACATAGCCGCCCAAATATTCTGAAGGTAGATTGCCAATAATAAAAGTGATGATTACCGAGAGAATGGACACGAGCCATACCCATTGGTCTTTCACCTGTATTTTTGTAAATATTCCGAAGGTAAAAAGGCCTAATAAGGGGCCATAGGTATAGGTTGCAGCTGTAAGCAGCAGGTCAATAACATTGCTGTCAAGCAGGTATTTAAAGGCAATGATTACTGCAACCATTAAAGCACTAATACCTACATGTATCCGCTGGCGCAATCCCTTCTGCTTAGAAAGTTCCTTTTTTTCAATATCGAGAAAATCTACGCAAAAACTGGTGGTGAGGGAGGTGAGGGCACTGTCGGCACTCGAATATGCCGCGGCAATAAGCCCCAGGATAAAGATCACGGGCAGCGCCATTCCCATGCTTCCGCTAAGGGCAATTTCAGGAAAAAGCAAATCGGTTTTTGCGCTGCCGTCCATTACGGGTACGGCAATATTGTTTTCTCCCGCATAGATGAAGAGCAAAGCACCTAGAAAAAGGAATAACAAGTTAACTGGAATAAACACAAAACTGTATGAAAGCATGTTCTTCTGCGCATCCCTCAGATTCTTGCAGGTAAGGTTTTTCTGCATCATGTCCTGGTCAAGCCCTGTCATACAAATAGTGATAAACATTCCTCCAAAAAAGGCTTTCCAGAAGTAATTACGGTCAAGGATACTTTCAAAGAAAAAGGTTTTGGTGTAAGGCTCCAGTCTCGGGGCAGTAAAGAAATCTAAAAACTGCCAGTTGAGTTCTTCAGAAACAAAATAAATAGCTACAGCTACAGAGCCCAGCATAAAAAGCGTTTGCAGAGTGTCTGTCCACACAATAGTTTTTATTCCTGCACGTGCGGTATACAGCCAAATCAATAATATTGAGAGGGTAACCGTGACAAAGAAGGGCACATCCCAGGCGTCAAAAACAAAATATTGAAGTACCGTAGCCACTAAAAACAGCCTGAAAGAAGCTCCTAATACTCTTGATATAAAGAAGAAAAAAGCACCCGTGCGATAACTTACATTTCCAAAACGCTGCTGCAGGTATTGGTAAATAGAAGTGACGTTGAGCCTATAATATATGGGCAGCAGAATAAAAGTAATGACAAGGTAACCGACAAGATATCCCAGCACCACCTGCATGTAACTAAACTGCGAATCGCGCACCCAGCCTGGCACCGAAATAAATGTGACGCCCGAAAGTGAGGCACCCACCATCCCAAAAGCTACAATATACCAGGGAGATTCTTTATTGGCCTTGAAAAAGGTTTCATTAGTGGCATTTTTTCCCGTGAAGTAGGAGATGAGAAGCAGCACCCCAAAATAAGCGGCGATGACGAGTAGAATTGTAAAAGGTTCCATTCAGGATTAGATTGGCGTGAGAGCAATTTTATTACCCATATTAATGACTGCTAAACTATAAAAATTGTTTAAACTTCTCTCTTCAAAAATTGTAGTTTTGCAACATGGAATTTTCTTCAAAATTACTGGAAGGAGCTGTCAATGAAATGTCTCAGCTTCCGGGCATTGGCAGGCGTACGGCGTTGCGGCTGGTATTACATCTTCTAAAACAACCCCAATCTCAGACTGTAGCATTGAGTAAGGCACTGGTAGACCTTAAGACCGAAGTGAAATTTTGTGCCAACTGCCATAACATTAGCGATACAGAACTCTGTGAGATTTGTGCAAACAAGAGCCGTCAGCATGAGGTGGTTTGTGTGGTAGAAGATATTCGGGATGTGATGGCTATTGAAAATACCAGCCAGTATCGCGGACTCTACCATGTTTTGGGAGGTAAGATCAACCCGATGGAAGGTGTTGGGCCTTCACAGCTCACCATAAAATCTTTAGTAGAGAAAGCAAGGAAAGGGGAAATTAAAGAGGTGATCTTTGCCCTTAGCAGTACCCTTGAGGGAGACACTACCAACTTTTACATTTTTAAGCAGCTTGAAGGGCTCGACATTCAAACGAGCACTATTGCCCGCGGAATTTCAGTGGGAGATGAACTGGAATACGCCGATGAGGTCACCCTGGGGCGCAGCATCACCAACCGCATTCCGTTCGAGAATTCCCTGAAGCAATAAATTTAATCAGCTATTTATTGGCTTCTGAATGTCCTGCTAAAATTGCAGGAGTGTCAAAAATAGCATTTAGCTGTCTTCTTTTTTCATTCGTTCTTTAATGTTGCCTTCCACCGTTGTGCCTTCTTTCATAGGTTCATAAATACTTCCTGTAGTGGGAGGCATAGGAGCAGCTTTTTCAACTTCATATTGGCTAATTTTAGCCGAAGCCCGTTCCGTCCATTGAGGAAATATCTGGTGAAAGAAATTTGAAGCGCCGGCAATAGGTCCTACAGGCATTTTTATTTTGGGATTCACACAGGCTTCAATAATTTTATCTATAACAGGTTGAGGTTCATCCATCGCAACCATTCGGGGTTTATGTCCGGTGTAATTTGCGGCGTGTTTCCACCACGGCGTATCTACAGCCCAGGGCATTATAGTGGCAACTTTAATATTTTTCCTGTCGCTTAAAGTAAGTTCTTCTGTAAGGGAGCGGCCAAGACTAAGTACAGCCGATTTTGTTGCGGCGTAGGTATTTTGAAGCGCCAGTGGTACCTCACTGTCTATAGAACCAACATTGATGAGAATCCCCCGGTCCCGTTCCACAAAATGTTTCATTGCAGCATGGGCACCGTATACCAGGCCTTTGAGGTTGACATCTATCAGCCGGGCGTGATCTTCTATTGGGATGTCCCAAAAATAACCCAGCGCACCTACTCCTACATTATTTATCCAGATATCAATAGAGCCAGATTTCTCGAGGGCAGTATCGCGTAGTTTCTTAATATCGTCTACATTGCTCACATCACAGGTAAGGGTTTTGAGTTTTCCGCCTTGGTTCATAACCTCTTCTTCAAGGCTTTTCAGAACTTCGGTTCTTCTTGCCGCGCCCACCACATTGGCACCTAATTTTGCTAATTCTATGGCTGCACCACGCCCAAACCCGCTAGAGACGCCGGTGATCACTATTGTTTTTCCTCTTAATTCTTCTCTGTTTACGCTCATTGCTATACTTTTTATTTAAGGTAGAGATTT
>Ga0098069_100684_pt1 | contig 12177 bp, 11 predicted proteins | sample 27_taG_FD_92584 | JGI IMG/M metagenome (GOLD analysis project Ga0098069, IMG submission 92584) | Marine viral communities from Cariaco Basin, Caribbean Sea - 27_WHOI_OMZ | ecosystem: Environmental > Aquatic > Marine > Oceanic | place: Caribbean Sea: Cariaco Basin | collected 2014-11-09 | reverse complement strand
AATCTGATTGAGATTCTGTGGCGGCAGATGAAGTATGCATGGCTGCCGCTGAGTGCGTATCTTTCGTTTGATAACCTCTGTGATGAGGTACACCGGCTACTCGATGGCTATGGCACTGAGTGCTCGATTAGTTTTGAATAGGCACTTAATGCACGCCGTTGTATCAGCTGATGCCATCATCGGCAGCTGGAACATTAAACATTTGGGTTGGAAAAACGATAAGTCGCTGGCCGAGGTAGCCCATGTGGCCCAGCACTTCGATTTCTTAGCGGTGCAGGAACTCATGGACCCTACCGCTCTGGCACAGCTTGAGCAAGCCATTGAAGCAGCGAGCGGTGAGCCCTGGTCGAGCATGGCGAGTGACGATTTAGGTCGGTCGTCATACCGCGAACACTACGGTTTTCTTTGGCGGGAGAGTGAAATTAAGTACGACAGCGGTGCGGTGGTGTTCCTCGACAGCCGCGACGTATTCGCCCGTGAGCCTTATTCTGCAAAATTCACCGCACTACAAAGCGGCCAGCAGTTTGCCGCCGCAAACGTGCATGTGGTGTATGGCGACAGAATCAGCGACCGGCTACCAGAGATAGAAGCGCTTGCAGACTACTGGCAGTGGTTAGAAGAAGTGTATCCAGACACGCCGCGCCTACTGATGGGCGATTTCAACTTGCGACCTTCCCACACTGCCTGGGCAACACTACGAGACCTAGAGGCAAAACCGGCAATCACCGAAGGCGCTACAACGCTCGGCACAACGGACGACGTGTGGAGCAACCTCTACGACAATATCTGGCACAGCGATCAGGCACCTATCACCGACAGCGGCATCATTCAGTTTCCTAAATTGCTACCGGGTGAACATACAGCTGTGCGCAATTCGGTATCCGACCATGCACCCGTATGGGTTGCCCTCGGGCCGTATCGCGCCATAACGACACGTTACGACAAGCTCAAGCGAAGCTATGAAATTATAGTGGCCTGAGCTTGTAGTTTTTAATGGCTGCCCATGTGAACGTCAACAGCCCCTAGACAATAGTCGCAAAATGAAAATGTTAATTTGACAGATCAATGTTAATTTATTATCTGTATATGCAAACGTTTTAAATTTTGTGAAAAGGGCAATTTTTTCACATGTAGTATTAAAATGCACATCTATGCAAACGTTTGCAAAGATAGCTATGCTATTGGGAGACGCACATGCCCGAACGAATAAATATAACTAATCTGTCCAAGCGTTATGGAGCTACTGTCGCACTAAGTGGAGTGGATATGGGCATTCTGCCTGGGGAGGTGCATGCCATTCTTGGGGAAAATGGTGCTGGTAAGTCCACCCTGGTTAAAATTTTATCGGGGGTAGTTAGCTCAAGTGCTGGGACTATATCGCTCGATGAAAAATGCATTCGACCAAGCTCAATCATAGAAGCAAGACGCTGCGGAATTGCTACTGCATTCCAAGAGCTTAGTCTAATTCCTAATATGACTGTTGCCGAAAATATTCTACTGCCCCGTGCTTCTTCCGGACGGTTTTGGCCAGAATCCAAGGCTAGCATTTTCGAGCGTGCTCGAGAGGTGTTAATCGAATGGGAAGTCAATGACATTTCATCTCAGTCGATTGTTGCTGATCTGACGTTAGCTCAGCGGCAGCGTATAGAGCTAGTTCGTGCGCTCAGCCATGCTCGCTGCCTACTCATTCTCGATGAGCCTACGGCCGCGCTTCCTGATACCAGTTGGCTGTTTCGTCAACTACATCACCTCACGTCGCGTGGAGTGAGTGTTTTGTATATTTCACACCGCCTCAATGAAGTAAGAGAAATATGTCAGAGGGCTACTGTACTGCGCAATGGCGCAAGTATGGGAACTGTTGATCTAGCAGGTGTCGATGACGAAGATATTTTTACAATGATGGTGGGCCATGGATCGAGTAAAAAGAAAAGAGTCTCCCAAGAGAGCTCGACTAACGGGGAGGTATTGCTTGAAACATATCAACTAAGATCGAAAATGCTGAAAGGAATTAATCTTCAACTTCATGCTGGCGAAATCCTTGGTGTGGCTGGGTTGGAGGGGCAGGGCCAGCAGGAGCTTTTTCGTTTATTTGGCGGGTTACATAAACCGACATCAGGAGAAATAAGAGTCGGAGATAAAGTCACTTCGCTGAGCTCACCTCGAAAGGCTCTCCAAGTTAAACCTGGTATCGCATTCGTGCCTGAAGAGCGAAAGACTGAAGGCATATTTGCCAGCTTAAGTGCAGCGGCCAATATTTCGATACCGCATTTCGCAATGACAGGTTGGGCGAAGCTCGTCAATGGTCGGATCGAACGTCATTTAGCAGCAGAAGCCGCAGACCAAGTTGGCTTAGCGCCGCGCTATCTCGGGTTCGAAGTTGGCCATCTCTCTGGGGGAAATCAGCAAAAGGTACTATTGGCTCGAGCTCTGATGACAGGCGCTAAAATTCTGGTGCTATTCGATCCAACTAGAGGGGTGGATGTCGGCACCAAACAATCTATCTATTCAATGATGCGACACTTCGTAGACCAAGGTGGAGCTATCATTTTCTACTCTTCCGAGCTCTCCGAATTAGTCCAGCTCAGCTCACGCTGCCTAGTTGTCTATGATGGCCTCATCACCGATGACGTCGCAGCAAATGAAATTTCCGAGGAGCGGTTACTGGCTTCTGCACACGGTCCAGGGAACGCTAGGAAGGACAGTCTGCAGGAGGCTGTGTGAATCTTCAGATAATTCCAAAAAACTACAGGGGCGTCATCGCATGACCATTAAGAGAATCGCCGATAGCGGCCTAATGATCATGGTAATTTATATATTAATTTTCGCCATGTACGGAGCGGTACAACCTTCCGCGCTCTCAGCTTATTCAATTCAAGGCTTGTTCAACAACTCTTTACCGTTGATGTTGGCAGCTGCAGGCGCCACATTTGTCATATTACAGGGAGGGTTTGATCTTTCTGTCGCCGGTACCATTTCACTGGTGAATGCTATTGTAGCGGTGTTGCAATTCGATGGTGCTTTGGGTGCCATTGGCATGCTAGCCATTGCACTGGCTGCTGGGATATTAGTCGGTGCTATCAACGGCTTTGTTGTAGCTTATTTAAAGGTCCAGGCTATTGCCGCCACTCTAGCTACTATGATCATTTGCCAGGGAGTCGCGTTACTAATTCTTCGGGCTCCAGGTGGCTATGTATCGGACTTCATGACCTACGAACTTACCGGCAGTATGTTCGGAATCCCCGTTGCCATCATCATTGCTACCTTGGTGGCATTGTTATGGTTTGTGTTCCGCAGGACTAACGCCGGACGAAATCTGCTTGCAGTCGGTCAGGACGCTAAAGCTGCCGAGCTTTCGGGTATTAACGTGGCAAGAACGCAGTTCTTTTCTTTCATCTGGGCTGGTGCCTTGTACGCATTAGCAGCCTATTTTCTAGCTGCTCTGACTTCAACTGGTAGCCCCTCTGCGGGGGAGCCTTTCCTGTTGCTGACTTTTGCAGCTGTAGCTCTAGGTGGAACGGCTTTTGGTGGTGGTCGAGGTAGCGTGACTGCGTCTCTCTTAGGTGCCGCTACATTAGTATTGATGCAAAAACTCCTCTTCTCCGTCGGAGTATCCTCTTTTTACACTGGAATGATTCAAGGGATGATCATGGTTTTGGCAGTTCTATTCTCTGGCGCTGTGCAGTTCGTCGTTGATAGGAGAAATATCATATGAATCAACCCTATAGTACAGCCGACAAACAGGACACTCGTCAGGCCCAGCGTTTTAGTAGTACATCCATCGCAGTGCTGGCAATTTACAGCTTAGTTGTGCTCATGATCTTTGGCTCGCGACTAGTCAGCCCATCGCTTGGCGGTCTATCTCAACTGATGACCGTACTGTACCTGAGCAGCTTTCTGGTTATATGCGCCTTTGGGCAGGGATTAGTGATAATGGTGCGTGGGTTGGATCTTTCTGTGGCATCAATGATTACTTTGGGTGGCGTATTATCAACGACATTTATGCAAGGAACTAATGAGGGGCTCTATTTCATAATTCCTGGGATTCTACTCATTAGTGCCTTGGTGGGGATGATTAGCGGATTTGGTATAACGCGTCTATCCATCCCTCCTTTTATTATGACTATGGCAATGGGGTTGATTGTATATAGCGTGTGCTTAGGCTTCACTGAAGGTACTCCGCGAGGGTTTCCGGCACCGATTTTAAATGCTTTTATGCAAAGTAAAGTATTCGGCGTGGCATTGCCGATCCTACTAATGCTGATATTAATTGTTATATTTACCACTCTACAGTCCTATTCTGCCTTTGGTCGCAAGTTGAATGCCGTAGGTAATAATCCTGATGCTGCTAATATCGCTGGGATTACAGTAAAACGAATGACTATCTCCGCCTATGCCATATCAGCTGCCTGTAGCGCTCTCGCCGGGGTACTTCTGGCTGCATATGCCAATGGAGCGACCCTGAGAATGGGAGATGATTATTTGCTTCCTTCTATAGCAGCAGTTGTTGTGGGAGGGTCTTCCATACTGGGTGGACGTGGTAATTTTCTCGGTACAGTAGGCGGTGCTTTATTGCTTACCACATTGAGCTCCATGCTTAGCGCATTAGGCGTTGGTCAAGGATGGAAAACAGTTCTCGAAGGGGGTGTCATTCTTGTCGCATTACTAATGTTGCGTGAGCAAGTATTTGCTAGCCTTCAGTCAATGTTTAAAAGATCAAGCTAAAGCCATAAAGAAGGAGGATTTGTAGACTAAATAAAAACTAACAATGAATAATGCAAACGTTTTAAAAATCAAGACAAGCCCAAGCTATAACCGCAAGACGACTGACCAGGGGGTCTCCATGTCATTAATTACAAAGAAAAAGCACATTACGCTAGCTGCTGCTCTAGGCGTCTCCATGCTTGCCGCTGGAATGCAGCCGGCCGAAGCCAAGACCGAAGATGGGAAATGGCTAATTTACCTCTCTCTTAGCTATTCAGGTAACTCTTGGCAAAGTGAAGCGGCTAATATTGTCAAGGCACTTGCCCAGACACCACCGTATGACGAAACTGTGGAACTTGTTGAGGTCATTTCTGGCACAGACCCTCAGTCACAGATCTCTGACTACGAAAGCATGATCGCTAACGGAGCAGACGGCATTGTTAGTTTCCCCGTCTCTTCCAACGCGCTAAATCGAACGGTTAGGCATGGCTGTGATCAAGGTGTCTTATTCTTTATGTACGACGCCACTGTCACAGAACAGTGCGCCTATAATGTCAGTTATATCACCTCTGGATTTGGCGAGAATACCGCTCAGGCGCTGGTCAACGAGCTACAAGGTGAAGGCAAGATTTTCCTCTCACGTGGGGTGCCGGGTAACTCTGTAGATGAGCGCCATACTAATGGGGCCATGCATATATTCGATCAGTACCCTGGGATTGAGGTTGTTGCCGAGTACTACAGTAATTGGGACGACCGTACAACGCAGCAAGAAACCTCCAAAGCACTTGCAGCGCATCCAGATGTTGACGGTATCTGGGCCCAGGCGGGTGAATATGGCGCTATTCAGGCGCTTCTACAAGCTGATGAGAATCGTCTAGTGCCAATCACTGGCGAGAATTCCAATGGTTTCCGCCTAGCACTTGCCAACGAAGAGTATCAGGCCAAGGGGCTCTCAGGAGTATCTGCCGGTTCCCCACCTGCGCAATCCGGTTTTGCTTTCAAGCTGATGATGGAGATGCTCGAAGGCCAGCGTGAAAGCTTGCCGGAAGACAAGCGCAATATTCAATACCCACTTCCCTGGGTCTCAGCAGGTGACGTGCAACTTTGTGAGGGAGATACTTTCGAGAATGGCTGTAACACTTTTCCCGAAGACAAAGTACCCAGTTCTTTCGTAACCGAAGTTTTCAATCCTCAACTTCTGCCTGAACTGTCATTAGCTTCAGCATTAGAGGGTAGTCCTACTCCTGGCGCTACAATCCAGCCGCTACCTGAGGATGTGATTGAAAACGCGCCTAATGAGCCTGGCATCAACTGCCGCAGCTGCGATACTCCTGAAAATCTCTATGAATTGACTACGGTGGAAGCAACTGTTTCACCATAACACTAGAGGCCATTGTTACTCCGGTGGCAATGGCCTCTAGAGCTCTTAAACCTGATAGACACATTTACCGCCTTTGAGAGATAAACAATATGCCTGTCGAATACTTAAAGCATGGAAAAGCGGAATCTGAAATCAGTGATGATGATAACAAGATCCGCGTAATCGTTGAGTCTACGCTCCATGAAATCAAATCACGTGGGGACGACGCCGTGCGTGAGTTATCTGAAAAATTCGATAACTACACCCCGCCCAGCTTCAAACTAACGCAAGAAGAAATCGATAACTTAATTAGTGAGTTATCGCCACAGGAAGTCTCTGATATAAAATTTGCCCAAGAACAGGTCAAACAGTTTGCCCAGGCACAACGGGATACAATGCTCGACCTTGAAGTTGAGCCTTTACCGGGTGTTATTCTTGGTCACAAAAATATCCCTGTGCAATCGGTTGGTTGTTACGTACCTGGAGGCAAATTTCCTATGGTGGCCAGTGCGCATATGTCAGTGGCCACTGCCTCCGTCGCAGGCGTCCCCCGCATAGTCGCCTGCACCCCACCTTTTAAAGGCCGTCCTAACCCTGCTGTCATCGCCGCTATGCATTTTGGGGGCGCCCACGAGATTTATGTATTAGGTGGTATTCAAGCAGTCGGTGCCATGGCCTTGGGTACTGAAACCCTAGCACCAGTGCACATGTTAGTGGGTCCGGGTAATGCCTTTGTGGCTGAAGCTAAACGCCAACTGTTTGGTCAAGTAGGAATTGACCTATTTGCCGGGCCGACTGAAACCATGGTGATCGCCGACGAAACCGTAGATGCTGAGCTTTGTGCGACAGACCTGCTAGGGCAGGCAGAGCATGGGTATAACAGCCCAGCCGTCCTAGTAACCAACTCTCGTCAGTTGGCTGAGGCGACGATGCTTGAAGTCGAACGGATTCTGGGAGTTTTACCCACCGCTGAAACAGCAGCAAAAAGTTGGGCAGATTATGGTGCTGTCATCTTGTGTGATACGTACGAAGAAATGCTGGAAGTCGCCAACGATATAGCAAGTGAACACGTACAGGTCATGACGGATAGAGATGACTGGTTTTTGGAAAATATGACGGCGTATGGTGCACTATTCCTCGGGGCTCGAACTAACGTGGCCAATGGCGATAAGGTTATTGGTACTAACCATACCCTTCCAACGAAGAAAGCAGGGCGCTACACAGGAGGGCTTTGGGTCGGCAAATTTCTCAAGACTCATAGCTACCAGAAGATCCTCACCGATGAAGCGGCAGCTATGGTCGGTGAATACGGCTCCCGGCTGTGTATGCTGGAAGGGTTCGTTGGCCATGCAGAGCAGTGCAATATTCGTGTGCGCCGTTATGGTGGAGTTGAAGTGCCATATGGCACTGCTGCCCCAGTGATACATAAGTAATATCAACCGACGAAAAGGAAACAATGCATGGAAGGCGCCGAACAGAAACGCATCAAGCAATCCGATATCAATCGCATTACAGTTAAGGATATAGCTATTGAGGCTGGCGTCTCCGTCTCTACCGTCTCCAGAGCGCTGGCGAATGATCCTGTGATCGCGAAAGAAACCAGAGAGCGCATCACGATGAAAGCAAAGGAAATGGGCTATAGACCCAATTTCTTTGCTAGAGGTTTGATTCGTCAGCGCAGTGGTGTTGTTGCCCTTTTCGTAAACAATATTACCAACCCTTTCTACCCTGAAGTGCTAGTAAAACTATCTCGGCGTTTGCAAAAAATGAAATTGCATACAATGATTTTTACTTCGGACGATGGCGTAGAAGACTCAGTCCCGGCGTTGCAGGAAATTAATCCTGACGTGGCAATCTTACTTGCTGCCACTATGAAAGCAGATTACTTGCAAGAGTTTAATGACAGTAATACACCTATTATCCTCTTCAATCGCTATGTTGCGGGTGCCAGGGCAAGCGCCATCTGCTGTGACAATATTGGCGGTGGGCGGCTTGTTGCTGAACGTCTAGCGGAGTCTGGCCGTCGGCATCTTGCTTTTATTGAAGGGTTGGCAACGGCAAGTACTAATGCCGACCGCTTAACTGGTTATTTGGAAGGTATCGATGCCTCTGGTTTGCCAGACCCTGTGATCCATTCTGGGGGTGACTTCTCTTACGAAACTGGTTATGACGGCATGCAGGCGCTTTTTGCCAGAGATCAACGTATTGATGCGGTTTTCTGTGCCAACGACATCATCGCTGTCGGTGCCAGTGATTGTATTAGGCGTGAACTGGGTCTAAGGATTCCCGAGGACATCGCGATCGTAGGGTTTGATGATATTGCTTTAGCTTCATGGCCTTCACATGATTTAACCACTGTTCGTCAACCAATGGATGACATGATCGAATGTGTCATAACCGAAATCTTGCGCTTTCAACAAAACCGTTCTGCGGTTCCTAAGCAATACTTTATGCCTGGAGAGTTGATTGTCCGTGGCTCAGCAAAACTAGCCAGTGGGAGGGTTAATGAATAAAACAAATATACATACAGCCCATTGTGATGTTTGGGAAACTCAAGATAGTACCGAGCCTTTAGTTGCGCCTCCTCCGGGATACGCCCCTGATACAGCGCAATATCTCACTGGTATAAGGCCAGTCTATGATTCGCTTGGTCGCGTTATGGCGCAGCTAGCGGGGATTTTCTTATTGTACTTGTCGAGCCAGCAGCGCGAGTTACCATTGGATCACGGCATGTTCAATTTAGCGCAAGAACAACTGGATAGCTGCGAAGAACAGCTACGTGCTCTTAGGATTCCTCACCAAGCTAGGCGTCATCATGGTCTGCTTTCAGAGATGTGCAAACACCTCCAACAGGTTAGCAAGCGTATCGATAGCATCGAAACCCATCAACGCAATATTTTCGACGATACAGATACGCGTCTTTTAATGCGTCAATTAAATAAAGCACAGCGATGTTTCATCGCCACTTCAGAACCCGGTGCGCACCTTAGTCCTGTGGATTTTAGCCACGCCTGCTGCAGCTGTGGCGTTTCAAAGGGCGTTTAGCCCAGCCAAATAAACTCTATAAGGAGAACAACATGGCAAACTATTCAATTCATGTCTTGGAGTATAGCTACGTTGCCAATTACCATAAAAGTGGCGTGCTCTACGGTGCTCATAATGAAGGCTATGTAAAACTACCTTATTGCTACGTTCTAATACGCAGTAACGATCACATAGCGCTTGTGGACGTAGGTTATAACCATAAAGACTATGGCCAGCATCTTGCTGAAAAATTTGGCGTGGAAAACTGGCGCTCACCCAAAGTAGTTCTGTCTGAGTTGGGACTTACGCCGGAAGATGTCGATACCGTCTTTATTACACATGCCCACTTTGACCATTTTGGAAGTGTCGAGGACTTCCCCAATGCCACCTTCTATATACAGCGAGAAGAAATTGAGAAGTGGGTATGGGCGCTATCATTACCAGATCGCCTACGCTGGCTGCTTATTGCAGTAGATCCCAGCGATATTCTACGTGGCGTTAATCTTGCCGCCCAAGGAAGGTTACGTACGGTTGAAGGGTCAGTCGAAGATGTTCTTCCCGGCATCGACCTTCATTTGGCAAAAGACAGCCACACGTTTGGCTCTATGTGGGTCACGGTACGTAATGATGGCAAGCCTGACTCTGAGGACACTTGGGTACTCGCCGGTGACCTTGTCTACCAATTCAGCAACATTAAAAACGATGGTTCTGTGGTTGGGGTGGACACCATGTATACGCCTGTAGGCTTAGCAATAGGCAGCCAAATGAACCTGTTACTGGCTACCGAAGAAATGATGAAGCAAGTAGATTACGATGACACACGGGTCATTCCAATTCACGAAGAAGGGCTTGCTGACCGCTTTCCATCACGTATAACGAAAGAAAATCTGCGCATCAGCGAAATTTGTCTAGCTGACAATATGGCTTCGGTGGTGTCATGATCCAACATACTCAAACCGGGAATATGACCATTGCTATTGTAGGCACTGGTCTAGTGGGCTTGGGGTGGGCGATTGTATTCGCACGGGCAGGCATGCCCGTGCGGCTTCATGACCGGACCCCTGAACAACTGAAGGATGCGCCAAACCGTATTCGGCAGTCACTCAGGGATCTTGCTGAATATGGCCTGATCCAAGAGTCCCCAGAGGAAATTCTTGCGCGCTGCAGTTGCCATGAAGAGCTGACTGAAGCGCTGGAAGGCGTTGGTTACGTACAAGAATCCGTACTCGAGCGTATTGACGTCAAACAAGACCTTTATAAAGAGATGGAAAGTAGTCTTGCTCCTCATACTATAGTGGGGTCTTCCTCGTCTGGGATCCCAGCTTCAGCGTTCACCCAAGATATCTCTTTCCGCTCTCGCTGTTTGATTGCACACCCAGTCAACCCGCCTTACCTCGCCCCCATTGTGGAGCTGGTGCCGGCCAGTTGGACAAGTGCTGATACGATGGAAGTTGTTCATCAGCTCATGCACCGCGTAGGGCAACACCCGATCCGTGTGAATAGGGAGGTCGAGGGTTTCGTACTAAACCGATTGCAGGGTGTACTGCTACGCGAAGCGTGGGCACTATACGAGGAAGGTTACTGCTCCCTTGAAGACATCGATGCAACCATTTCGAAGGGGCTAGGGTTGCGCTGGTCGTTTATGGGCCCTTTCGAAACCATTGACCTTAATGCGCCAGGTGGCATTCGCGACTATGCCCAGCGGCTGGGAGACCTCTACTTCTCTATTACCAAGGAGCGGGCGTCACCACAGCCTTGGAGTGATGAACTGATCAGTAAGGTAGAGCATGAGCGGCGCCAACGCTTGCCAGCGACAAAGCTCATAGAACGGAGTAAATGGCGCGACAGACGAATGATGGCGTTAGCCGCCCATAAGCACCAGCAAGAGGATCGAGAATGACGATGTGTAAAGAGTTGAGCGATTTGGTGCCCAGCTTCCGCTTAGATGGACGACGCGCTTTGGTGACTGGTGCTGGCCGTGGTATAGGAAATGCCATTGCCCAAGCCTATGCTGCATCTGGTGCCACGGTTACACTGTGTGCACGTACCGCTAACGAGATAGAGGAAACGGCGGAAAAACTATGCCAAGCTGGATACAGTGCTGACACGTTAGTCGCTGATGTCAGCGATGTGGAAGCCTTTGCTCAGGCGCTTGAACGTCGTTCCAGCTACGACATACTTGTTAATAATGCTGGCACCAATCGGCCTAAACCCCTACCCGACATTACCATTGCCGATTACGACACTGTAATGGACCTCAACGTACGAGCAGTTTATTTCGCCACGCAAGCGGTGACCAATAGAATGCGACAAGAGGGAAAGAAAGGTATTGTCATCAACATGTCGTCCCAAATGGGCCATGTTGGGGCGCCTAACCGAACCCTTTACTGTACTTCGAAGTGGGCGTTGGAAGGGCTCACTAAAGCATTGGCTGTAGAGCTCGCGCCATATGGCATTCGTGCCAATGCTATCTGTCCTACTTTCGTTGACACCCCTATGACCAAGCCCATGTTCGAGGATCGCGAATTTCTCCGCAATGTATTGGCCAAGATTCCTCTTGGACGACTTGCTGAAGTGGGTGACATTGTCGGGGTAGCCGTGTTCTTAGCTTCTGATGCCGCAGCCATGATGAACGGTAGCAGCGTACTGGTGGATGGTGGTTGGACGGCTGAATAACGGCTGAGCCGTTCTGGATCTTTTGATGGTAAGCCATGAGTAATTGCAGTACTAACAACGGCATCAATGAATAAGCGCAACATCTAATAGACATTAGATATGGTTTTACCATAACTTTTTTATATAGCTTGAACTGAAAGAACCTCTATAAAACAGGCTGCTGCAAACTGATGTTGGTTGGTTTTATGACTCATATTTGCGTCAACTCTATATGGACTAGGGGGCGTCTAACTTAGGTTTTGTACGAAAAGCCTTATCTGCTAACTTTACCTATGCAAAAGCAACATAGGTAAAAAAATGGTCGGACGTTACGAGATCTCTGATAACGGCTGGGCACAGATTGAAGATATCGTGGCACCTCCTCAAACCATGGGCAGACCCAGGCGGGATGACCGCAAAATGCTCAATGGTATCTT
>Ga0098069_100683_pt1 | contig 12207 bp, 12 predicted proteins | sample 27_taG_FD_92584 | JGI IMG/M metagenome (GOLD analysis project Ga0098069, IMG submission 92584) | Marine viral communities from Cariaco Basin, Caribbean Sea - 27_WHOI_OMZ | ecosystem: Environmental > Aquatic > Marine > Oceanic | place: Caribbean Sea: Cariaco Basin | collected 2014-11-09 | reverse complement strand
CCAACGCCCGAAATAAGTTTAATTCAAAGAAAGACGGATTATAATTTCCGTGTCACAAAAAGTAAGCCATAAGTCTGTTTGAAATTTAAGCTCGAATAGTGAGAATTACAAACAGAAGTTAATATTGAAACTCCCAGAACTCACTTTTTATTGTGAGTTTCTTTTCTTCTGAAGCTTCTACCCTACCCACAATTTGTGCGTCTACGTTAAAAGATTTAGAGATAGCTATAACCTCATCGGCAATCTCAGGATTTACATAAAGCTCCATTCGATGTCCCATATTAAAAACCTGGTACATTTCTTTCCAGTCGGTTTTACTTTCCTGCTGAATAAGTTTGAAAAGCGGCGGCACATCAAACATATTGTCTTTTACAATATGCAAATTATCTATAAAATGAAGAATTTTGGTTTGTGCACCTCCGCTGCAATGCACCATCCCATTAATTTCTTTATTGCGGAATTTGGAAAGTATCTTCTTAATAATAGGTGCATAAGTTCGGGTTGGCGAAAGCACTAATTTCCCTGCATCTAAAGGTGAATTTTCAACCTTATCGGTCAAAGATTTAGTCCCCGAATAGATCAAGTCTTCAGGAATATCGTTATCAAAACTTTCGGGATATTTTTCGGCTAAGATCTTAGAAAAAACATCGTGCCGCGCAGAGGTAAGTCCGTTACTGCCCATACCGCCGTTATATTCCTTTTCGTAAGAAGCCTGCCCTGCAGAAGATAAACCAACAATTACATTCCCGGGTTTAATATTCGCATTATCGATTACTTCAGCTTTATTCATCCTGGCGGTTACGGTAGAATCTACAATAATAGTTCTCACCAAATCACCAACATCGGCAGTTTCACCACCGGTAGAATGAATTTCAACACCAAATTCTTTTAATTCAGCAATCAACTCTTCAGTACCATTGATTATAGCTGAAATCACCTCCCCGGGGATTTTATTTTTGTTGCGGCCAATTGTTGAAGAAAGCATAATATTATCTATAGCGCCCACACAAAGCAGGTCGTCTATATTCATAATCAAAGCATCCTGGGCAATTCCTTTCCAAACCGAAAGATCTCCGGTTTCTTTCCAATACATATAAGCAAGGGAAGATTTAGTTCCGGCGCCATCGGCGTGCATAATCAGGCAATGCTCCTTGCTCCCGGTAAGATAATCGGGCACGATTTTACAAAATGCTTTAGGAAATAACCCTTTATCTACATTTTTAATGGCATTGTGCACATCTTCTTTTCCTGCTGAAACTCCGCGCTGGGCATATCTTTTGCTTACTTCCTGACTCATAATTCCTGAATTAAAGCCCCAAAGATAAACAGATTAGATTAGCCACTGAAGTAATCTAAAATAAAAAAGCGATAGCAAATAATCCACCACCGCTTTTCAGCCTAAATTATAAAAACATTTTTTTACTCCCAATCGGGCATAAATGCATTTTCGTACAATAAGGTTCGGTTCTCGTCCACACTACCAGGATTTATTTCTACAGTGTATATATTATTCTGAGAAATACCATCATTAGAAGTATTTACAAAAATAACTTCGGCTTCGTTTGGTGAAAACCTGGGGTCTAAATCGTTTGTCCCATCGGGTTTATTATCACTAATATTTAAAGCTTCCTGGGTGTTTATATTGTAAACAAATAATTGCGAGTTAAGCTGGCGATAATCTTCGCTTTCAAAACCGGAAACATCTCTTGCATATAATACCATATTATTATTAACCGAGAGGTTTAGGCCGCCAAGTGCCCCATCTACATTTGAAACAACTGTACTTGTTTTCTGCCCTTCATTGTTTATTAAATAAATAGAAGCATTGTATCCATTAGCATCGTTTACCAATAGTGCCATCCTTGAATTATCATTACTCACATCTACTTCCGTAATAAATTTGCCATTAGGCTCACTGTAAATTTGCGTAGTACCATCACCGGTTGCATTTACTCTATAAAGTTTACTAAAATTCGGATAAACAAGGCTTGCACCATCATTGGCCCAGGAAAAATCAACTTTATCTAAATTGAAACCGTTCACAGGTATATTGCTGGTAATTTGTTTTTGGCCCGAGCCATCTAAATTCATCGTATAAAGATGAGTTTGACTACCAATAGTTCTTAAAAATGCAATTTTATCGGTACGATGGTTTTTTCTAGGCCTAAAACTATTATGATCTGCCGAGGTCAATTGATATTCATTTTCATTAAGATCACGAGAAAAAATCACGTTGTTACCGTTAATTTTCTTTACGTAAGCGATCCTACTTTTAGGAAATTCTAACGTACTAAAAGTATTCACTTCACTTAACACATCTTCGTTTACACTATCGCTAACTCTTACCTGCCAAAAATATTTATACCCATAATTTAAATCATCTACCGTATAAGTAGTGTCGGTTATATTAGAATATGTTTGCACATTATTATTACGATCGTTTCTAATCTCTAATTGATAATTTAGATCGTCATCGTCCACATTTTCTGAAGTCCAGGTGAATGTGATATTTCGAGAAAGCCCTTCGCTATTATTTTCGGGAGACACCAGCATTGGAGCTTTAGGAGCAAGGTTATTGGCCGTTTCGGGTTTCATTTCAAAAACTATATTCACCTCACCATCGGGAATTACCTCTACGCCCTGAAATTGAGTAAGCAAGCTATCTTTTCGGGCCTGGACAGAGTACTCTGCAGCTGGTACATTTCTCAATTCAAATTCTCCATTTTCATCTGTAAAAACTGTGGAGCTAGCAGGATTGGTTGAGATCCTAACATTCTCTATGGGTTCAAAATTTCCTTCGGTTACTACTGTACCGGTAATAGTGCCAATTTGAACATTATCTATAGTTTCTTCACTACAACCCAAAACTACTATCGCTAAAAAAAGCGTGAAAATATATTTTATGCTTTTCATAATTCTTAATTATTATTTTTAGAACCTCCTAAATAGAAATTTACGCCAATACCAAAATTGAAATAATGGTCGTCTCTAGTTCCATTTATTGTATAATCTAATTCGTCACTAAGGGTAATATTATGTGTCCCAAAAGCTTTTATACCCAAATTATCTTTAATTAGATATTCCATTCCAAGACCATATTGAAACTTGAAAAAGTTATTTTTCGCATCAGGAACATCGGTTTCTGAAAGCCTGGTTAAAAATCCAGCACCGGCCTGAGCATATGGAGTCAATCTATCATTGGGTAATAAAGTATAATTTAAGCCCGCATCAAGCCCTGCAAAGGTTTCGGTAAAAGCTTCTCCGCTATTTAACTCAAATACACTTCCACTTAACTGAAGGGCTAACGAGCGATAAATATCGTTTTTATAATCTATAGTTAATTGAGGTGCTAAATTATTATCAGAAAAATCAGCACTTAATAAAGAGCCTCCTAAACTAACCCCTATGGCGCTACTGTATTTTCTTTCAAAATACTTTCTATTATAAAGTCCTGTTAGCTCTTCTTCATCCTTATCACTTCTATACTCGGCAATTAGTTTTTGCGATGCTGTCTCCCCTTCTTTTGGAAGCCATATCTTATCTTCTATACCTTCTACAATTAACCCCTCAACAGCCTTCTCTATAGCTTCTTTTACAGCTATTTGTACAGGTTCATTCCTCGTGAAACCGGTTTCAGCTTCTAACAAGCGCTGAAAGCTCACATATTTAAATAAACTTGCATCAAGAGCTTGTGAAAGGATAGTTTTAGAAATATATACGTTTTTTAAAATTTTACCGCTAGAAGTAGAAATAGCTCTTAAATAAATAGTCACTCTATCCTGTCTATATTGAGTAGAGGCACCTACACCCAGGTAACGGGCACCTAAACCACCGGTCATTATATTAGTATCGTAGGATACAATTCCACCTTCCAATAATATTCCTGCATATAATAACGGTGGCAGTTGTGGTTCGTTACTATTTCCTCCCTGGTATTCCTGCCGGGTAGACCTAATAATATTTCTTTCGTTTAATAAGTTTCCAATATTTTCTCTTTCAATAGCGGTGAACCAGCCTGAATCTTCCAGGGCTTTTACCAAAATTGAAGTGGCTCCCTGGGTTACTGCGGTACTAAAAGTACTACCCACATCAGAAGGTTTATATTGTCCCGTAAGATCTCTAAAATTATAAACCCCTACCACCACTTTTTCTTCAGGGGCAGGTAATTTTCTTAGCCTTTTGGTCGTCTCCGATATTTCTCCTGCACGAGGAGCTTCAAAATCTACAGGCTGACTCAAATATGAACCACAGGAAGTGGAAAGACATACCAATACAGCCATGAACGATAATTTATATAAATTCATAGTTGCTTAATTTGGAATGATTACCTGGGTTTGTTCTCCTGTTTCTGTATCTAGAATATTTATTACCAAACCTTCATTAGATGGGTAAATATCTACCGCTAAACTTCCAAAAGAATAGGTGCCTTCTTCAAGTGCTCCCTGCCCAAATTGATCGGTAAATAATCTTCTGGTAACCTGTCCTAATAATTGCGAATTTAAACTGGAAGTAAACCTTTCTAATTCTGATTGTTGCTCTCTTCCTGAAGTGGCATTGGGATCTTTAAAACTATTTTGTGCCTCGGCCGAACTTAAAAGCCATTGATAGTTATAAGGATTTCCTCCAAAAGCGGGGTTAGTAGGTCGATAAACTAAATCCTGGGCATTTGATGTAAAAAAACACCCCAGAATAAAGATTAATGATAAAATTGGTTTCATTTATAATAGTTTGGATTAGTATTGCATAATTTGCTGTTTCTGTCTTCTCAAATTCTGAAAATAACGGTTAACTCTTTGCAGGGCTACTCCAGCCATTTCTTCTAGATAATCCAGTTTTGGCCGGGAATAAAATTGAAATACTATTTGATTTTCAATCTTTACCATAATCTTTGTAGTTCGCCCGAAACTTATCATTTCGTCAATTTCAATTATTTTATTCTCTGGATTCTGACTTAACTGGTATTTTTGATAGAAGAAATCATAAAAATCTTTTCCGGGTTTGGTTTTTGTATTTTCAGTAACCAAACCATAAAGTTGAATACCTTCGTTGTCTTTTTTATAAGACAACTTTTCATTTTTAGCAGCCTGGCTCATTGGCTCGTATACCTTTCTGGCTGTACCAAGTAATTTATCTTCCTCATCATAGATAAGCAATAAGATAATGGTTTGCATTTGTGGATTTATGGAAACAGAAGTAGTGGAAAGAGAACTGGTTTCATAAGGCTCTAAAGTAAAAAAGCCTGACTGTGCATTTTTTGATGAATTATTGGAAACTTTAGGATTAGAGGTAATTACCGATAATTCGTACCGTAGCCCATAACTAACATTAGTTTTATTTTGTGCTATCCCCGTAACCTCCAGAATATCGTTTTTATTATCGTTGGTATTAATGATTGCTTCTACCTCAGAATTAAAGTTTTGACCACACAAAAATGCAGGCATACATAAGCATATTATGCAAACAAAAACTTTCATAAACTAAAAGCTTAATTAAAATTTCTCACCACTATGGTCCGGGATTCCCCCGTCATATTAAATTGTAAGTTATCTCCTATATCATTAGATCCAAATCGCTCAAAATGCAAGTTATTACCGGTTTGATTAAGCTCAATTGAAGCAGCGGCATTGGTATTATATATTTGATCAAAAAAGTTATTGTTATTACCCTGCTGGTTTATAGTGCTTGTATAATCTTCAACATTTACTTTTATTCCAATATAATTAAAGTCCCCATTTTGGTTATAGGAAGCATTACTACTTTGAGATCTAATAGTAGCATCTATATTATTCCCCTCTCCCACCTGCTGAATAAAAACTCTATTTTCATTTAGAGCTTTTGCTGAAGTAGTTTTTACCGGATCAAAGTTTTCTGAGAACATTTGCATTTCCAATAATGAAGGCTTGGGAATATTTTCAATTTGAGAAAAAACCCCTAGCGTACAGAATAAAAATATAATATTTAGTATAGTTGTTTTCATTTTCTTTATAAAAATATTAAAAAAAAGCGGCATGTTTAACATACCGCTCTTTTTAATTTAAAATTTTAATTTGCAATCATTCCACTACCATTACTTTGAAATACTGTTGAAGCATTTCGTCCTCCGGTTTGGAATACATCGCTATCATGGTTGCTTCCAAATTGAGTAACCACAGAATCATGACCCCAACCGTTTTGCTCTACCATACTTAAGTTATCCATTCCAGACTGCATTACTAAAGATTCTTCGCCAGCTCCTTTTTGAAGATCATGAGCTTCGTTTCCAATCCCAAATTGCATTTGTACAGAAACATGATTATTACCTTGCTGCTCTATCTTTGCATAGTTATCCTCACCCATTTGAACCTGTGCAGCTGTAGAATTATTAGTGCCATTTCCATACTGAGAAGCCTGATAGATATATGCTCCGTTATCTTCTCCAACCTGAACCTGGTAGCCTTCATTAGAACCTCCGGCTCCAAAATGGTTTTGGTTTAGCTGACCAAAGTTACCGGCACCTGACTGCATTTGTACGGCAAGGTTATCCCCCTGGTTTTGCACTACCACTCCCTGGTTACGATCTCCCATTTGCATTTGGGATGATGTATTCTCCCAACCTCTTTGGAAAGTATTAGCTCGGTTATTATCCCCGCTTTGTTCCTGGAATGCATCATGATCTGTACCTGCCTGGTCAATACGTGCATCGTTCATTGCCCCATCTTGAGTTGCAACCGCAGCATTTGATGTACCGGCCTGAAGGATCACCGCTATATTAGCATCACCTTCCTGATTTATATCTGATTCGTTACTTGTACCATCCTGGTCTGTAGTTGCATTGTTACTCATTCCTACCTGGGTAACAACAGCAGAGTTTAAATCTCCATTTTGGTCTACATCACTCTCGTTAGATTGCGCAAACATCGCTGCACTAATAGTTAAAGCACCTAAGCTTAAGATTACTTTTTTCATAAATTATTAATTGAAATTTATTCTTACTTTGATTTATTAAAACATTGGTCCAACAGGTCCTGGAACGCTAACAGCTCCAGGCGAACTCTGAAGCACAGATGCACTATTGTTATTACCTACCTGGTTAACATTGCTGTTATGCATATCTCCAACCTGAGAAGTGCTCGCGCCATTTGAGAAACCATTTTGTCTATGCATTACCCAGTTATCATCACCAAACTGAGTTAAGTTAGAAAAATTAGATCCTGCACCAGGCCCTGTTTGTACAGTATTAGCATAGTTATCATCACCGGTTTGTTCCTGCAAAGAGATATTCCCACTAAAATATTGCTGAGTATTGGCATAATTTCCATCACCCTGTTGCACCTGCCTTGAATCATTAGTATCATTACCCTGATAAGCATTCGCCTCATTATCATCACCTTCCTGATATTGTTCTGCAATTTGACCACTTCCTCTTTGGGTAATACTTGCATAGTTTGCTTCACCGTATTGTTCTTGAACCGCGTAACTGCTTTGCGCACTTTGCCATCCGGTTAAAGCTTCTCCCTGTCTAATTATAGCAGTATTATCTGTGCCTAAATCTACAAGCGGATTTCCCTGAAACTGTGCAGCAATATTATCATCACCCCACTGCCGGATATCTCCTGAATTACCAGATCCTATTTGATCTACAAGAGCGAAGTTAAAATCACCTTCCTGAAGCACTATTGAAGAGTTCAACTCTCCAGATTGCAAAACCTCTGCCTGGTTTAAAATTCCAATTTGATCTATATCAACAACATTATTTGGCTCGGTTGAACCCGCATCTCCTAATTGAGTAACAAGTGCTGAATTGAAGACACCATCCTGATCTACATTCGCAAGATGAGAAGAACCTACCTGATACACGTCTGAACCATTAATATCACCGGCTTGATTTATATATGCTATGTTATCATCATCAATCTGAACAAGCAAAGACTCATTCCCAGTTCCAGACTGGTTTACTGTAGCTTCGTGATTTGCATTTTCGTCACTATCACCACCTTCTTGAGTGATTTCTGAAAGATTAGCTGCTCCAACTTGAGTAACAGCGGCCGAGTTGGCATTTCCGTTTTGATTTACATCGCTATCATTGTTTTGAGCGAATGTTACAGCACCACATAATAAAGCTGCTGTTCCTAAAATTACTTTTTTCATTTTTGAAGAATTAAAAGATTAATAAATAATGGTTTTTTAACACATTTATTAATGTGCGTCAAATAATACTTGAATGTAATTTGTGGGGCAGCGCTTGGGAAGAAGTAGGGTTATTCCTTATTGCGTAGCTAAACTATACTATTTTAAAGAAGCATCGCAAAGTTTTCGATAGACTACCTAAAAAATCGTTATTCGGATATTTTTAACAATAAAAAGAGGACTATAATAAATTAGATTATTACAGGTGGTAAAATGAAGATAAAGTCTTATTTCCCAATCTACTTAATATTCGATTAAAACAAGTCTATTAAAGGTATTATATTCCTTAAGCCAATATCTATAAAATTTAGCATCTAATTTAAGCTTAAGTAAAAAAGTAGACATTGAAATTTTAACGCCTACTTTTTTTATCTTTTTCTTAACCAAATTTAAATTTAATTCTGAATTACAGATCCAGACTGAGATACATTAGCGGTATTATAAGCTCCTGTTTGATTTATGGTAGATGAATGCATAGCTCCAAATTGAGTAGTTACAGCTGTATTCCTTAACCCATTTTGCATATGGGTTACAGTGTTTGCTTCTCCCATTTGGAAAGTTGCAGAAATATTTCTACCTCGATCTCCATTGATTGGTTGAAGAGAATGTTTTTGATCTACTGTAGATGTGTTACCCGAACCAAATTGAGTTTGCCAGGAATCGTTATGTTGCTCTGTTTGAGTTACGTATGATTCGTTATTAGTACCAACCTGACTTTGCCAGGCTTCTTGGTTATTTTTGCTTTGATCAGCCACAGCCAGGTTGTCATTTCCAAACTGAGTTTGAATTATTGAATGAAATCCTCTTCCACTCACACCGGGAACACCTCCACTTTGTGTTGCTTCAGCCTCGTTGTTAGTACCAACCTGGAATTGCATTACATCACTTCCTTTAGCGTTTTGAACAGATGTTGCCAGGTTTTGATCTCCAAATTGTTTTTGAGTAGCATTATTGTTTCTTCCCATTTGGGTAACAAAAGCCTGGTTGTTAGGTTCGGTAGCTCCTGCATCTCCCATTTGGAAAACTAAAGCTTTGTTACCATCTCCTTCCTGCCAAACTTCAGTAAGGTTCGAAGATCCATACTGGTAAGTATCAGATTCATTATTATTTCCTATTTGATCAACTTGTGCAATTTGGTCATCACCTTTTTGAAAGAGATAAGAATCGTTTAATTCCCCATCCTGATTAACAACAGCTTCGTGATTTGCATTTTCATCAGAATCACCATCAGACTGAATTACTAAAGAAGTGTTTGAAATTCCATCCTGTCCTACATCTGCTTTGTTCGCATTACCATCCTGATCAATATCGCTAATATTAGAAGCCCCTATTTGATTGACAATGGCCCCATGATTATTACCGTTTTGGTCGATATCGCTGTCATTACTTTGAGCGAATGTTACAGCACTACATAATAAAGCCGCTGTTCCTAAAATTACTTTTTTCATTTTTAAAGAATTTGATAAAATTAATAAATAAAGATTGTTACACATTATTTAATGTGTTGAGTAAAACTTGCAAGTAATTTTTGGGGCAGTGAGTGGGAAGAAGTAGGGTTTTCCCTTACACACTGCTAAGCTATATTATTTTTAAGCTGTATTGCAAAATTTTCGACAGGACACGCAAAAAGTCGTTATTCCGATCTTTTTTAACTGAAAAACTATGGAAAACAAAAAAAGCCCAGATTAACACCTGAACTTTTGTAAGAAAAAACTTATAATTGTTGGGTTAGAATTGAAGATTCAGGGAATCTCGGGCTACCACTTTATCATTATTAAAGATATCAAGTTTGATTATGGTACTATTGCCGGGATTATTTGAAATAGAAGTTTTGGATAATATTTTGGTATCTGAAGCGGGAAGTGTAAAACTACCCGATTGTGTATTTTGTGAAGAATTGCTGTTGTTTTTATTTCCGGTAATTACCGAAAGTTCATAGCGTAACTGGCATTCTTGCGAAGTATTATTTATTGCCTGGCCAGAAATACTTAACAACCTGTCTTTGGTTTCCAGGTTTATTTTTGCTTTAATATTTTTATGTTCATTTCCCTGACCAAAAGCAGCACTAACACAAAAAAGCATTAGAAATAAGGCCGGGATGTTTATAAAATCTTTCATTGAAAATTTCTGACAATTATAGATCTGGTCTCCCCGGTTTGGATAATTTTTAGATTGTTGCTTATAGAATTAGCACCATATCTTTCAAAATGAAGGTTATCGCCTTGCTGTAATAAGTTAGCAGAAACATCCTGGTTTGCATTTACCGTAAAGTCAAAGGCATTGTTATCATTGCCGTTCTGGATTATGGTACCATCTAAATTTTTAGCATCTATCATAAAGGAAATATTATTTGAATTTCCATACTGAAACAACTCCAGATCACTACTTTCTGAAGAAGTATAAGTATTGATATTATTATCTGCTCCAATTTGCTCTATAAAAATCTGGTTTCCTACTGGGATTTCCTTGTTAGGTTCCGGCTTGTGAAAATTAGAAAAAGGAAACTGCATTATATAAATATTACCAAATTCCATCTTTTCACTAATAATTTTTTCTTCTTCCGGATTTAAGAGACCTTGTGAAAACCCTTCATGGACGAAAAATATAAACAGTAAAATATATAAGTAAGTTCTCATAGCGCAAAATTTTTCGAAAGTTAAAAGTAGACATTGATATTTCAATGCCTACTTTTCTTTATAAGAATTATTTTAAATTCTTAAGGATTAGTTTGAGTTACACTAGCGCTATTACCACCCATTTGCGTAACATCACTTATATTCCATCCATTCCCAGATTGCGTAACGGTAACTGTGTTATCTGAAGTTGAAAATGATTTACCTTGATCTATGCGAGAATAATTTCTTTGATCAGTTTGAGTTACATCGGCGTAGTTAGACACCCCAGATGGACCATGAAAACCAGATGCTGAGCTCAAACCACCGTCAAGTTGATTTACTATCGAAACATTTCCTTCACCCTGTTGATGAAGATTAGAACCATTATCATCCCCAGTTTGGGTTACCCATTCTCCGTTGGTATATCCACCAATCTGGAGAGAAGGTGCGTTTTGAGTTGTTTCCTGTAAAGACACGATAGAGTTACGATTTCCTGTTTGGCTGTGTTCTGCATAGTTACCTTCCGATTGGTTAGGTCCTGATACTTGTTCCAATACTACACTATTACTGTTTCCATTTTGATATACATCAGCATAATTATTGTCATATCTCTGCAGAACATCGGCATCATTTCCATCCCCAGACATAGTTCCACCGGTCTGGTAAACTTTGGCATAATTATCTTCAGCATTGCCATTATTACCTTGTTGTATTTTAGAGTTATTATCTTCTCCATATTGGTCAACTATAGCTTCGTTACCATCCCCTTGTTGATCAATGTCAGAAATTTGGAAAGCATTATTACCACCATCTTGTAAAACCGTAGCAGAATTTGCCAGTCCACTCTTTTTCATATTACCAACATCTCCAGATTGATCGATATCAGACCAATTAACTCCAATTTGATCTACTATAGCAGAATTTTCTCTAAACTCCTGATCTACAGTACTCGTATTCTGCCCTGATTGAGTGATTTGAGCATCATTTAAATAACCTGTTTGTGTAACGCCGCTAGTATTCACTGTCGGCATGGTTTGTGCAAATCCGAATGCTCCAAACATTAGCGCTGCTGCGCAAAAAATCGCTTTTTTCATAATAAATAAATTTAGATTAGTATTAAACATTAATAAATTACGTACTCAGCGGGGGGAATTAATATTTCGCGGGAATAGAGCAAGACTTAAAAGCCTAACTATATTAATTAGCTTAAGGGTGTAAGTGTAAAATGTTTAGGGTATGTACTTTGAAATATTTAATCAAGGGGATTGATTTCTTTCTTAGCACATTGCTAAAGTATATAATTTTTTAAATCAAAAATTCATTTTTTATATATTTTCGATGAAATACAAATAAGAAAATTCACATATTCGCAAAAAATTCAATAAATTCAATATATGGAGAGGATTATAAAAATGCAGATTTTTTT
>Ga0098069_100681_pt1 | contig 12237 bp, 6 predicted proteins | sample 27_taG_FD_92584 | JGI IMG/M metagenome (GOLD analysis project Ga0098069, IMG submission 92584) | Marine viral communities from Cariaco Basin, Caribbean Sea - 27_WHOI_OMZ | ecosystem: Environmental > Aquatic > Marine > Oceanic | place: Caribbean Sea: Cariaco Basin | collected 2014-11-09 | reverse complement strand
TCCTCTTCTGGGCACCATCGGCTTGATCGCGGCAGGATGCCGGCGGTCGGTTTTTCTGACAGATCGATCATGCGAACCGCTCCGGCGTGCGCGCGCGCGTCGTTGACAACGACGGACAATCGCGCCACGCCTGAGCGATGCCGCGGGAAAAGAAGCGTTCGACCATCGTCGATGTCGCCAAGCTGGCGCAGGTTTCGCCCAAGAGCGTCTCGCGCGTGTTCAACAACGAACCGCACATCACCCCCGCGCTGCGCAAGAAGGTGCTGCGCGCGGCGGAGGAACTCAACTACCAGCCCAATGTGATGGCGCAGGGGCTGGTGCGCCAGCAATCCTATCTGATCGGGCTGGTCTATGAAAAACCGAGCCCGAGCTATGTCGTCGAATTGCAGCGCGGCGCGCTCGAGCGGCTGCATGGCGAACGCTACCGGCTGATCGTGCTGCCGGTGGAATCGGTTAGCGACCACCCCCGCGACGTGGTTGCCACGATCCGCTCGGCCGCGCTCGACGGGGTGATCCTCGCACCGCCCGCGGCGGACCATCCCGACGTGCTCGACGGGCTGGCGCAGGCGCGCATCCCCTTTGCCCGCATCACGCCGCAATCGCGCGAGGAACTGGGGCTGGCGACGACGATGGACGATATCGCCGCCGGCCGCGAGATCGCCGAACACGTGATCGGTTTCGGACACCGGCGCATTGCCATCATCAAGGGCGATCCCGACCATCCGGTGAGCGAACAGCGGCTGACCGCCTATCGTGCGGCCTTCGCGGATGCGGGCGTCGAGTACCTGCCCGAACTGGTCGAGACCGGCGATTTCAGCTTCGAGTCGGGTTACGAGGCGACGCGGCGGATCCTGTCGCGCAAGCTGCGCCCGACCGCGATCATCGCGCAGAACGATGACATGGCGGTGGGGGCGATGTCCGCCGCGCGCGAACTGGGCTTCGACGTCCCGGGCGATCTGAGCGTGGTCGGCTTCGACGATTCGGAAATTTCGCGCGTGGTCTGGCCGCGGCTGACCACGGTGCGCCAGCCGGTGGTCGAGATGGCGCACACGGCGGCTGACATGCTGCTGCGCCAGCTCGCCGGCGAGGATCCCGGCCCTACTGTGGTCCATACGCACAGCCTGGTCGAACGGCTGACCGTCGCGCCGCCACCCGCCTGAGGACGCCAATCGGCCCCTAGCGCGTCGTCCAGCCGCCGCCGGTGCCGAACTGGGGGCGGCGTGTCTCAGCCGGGTCGAGCAGGCGGTCGAGGATCGCGTCGTGCGTGGGCGCTGCGCTGCGGAACGCCTGCATTGCCCCGCGCAGCTGGTCGATCACCTTGCGCACCTCGCCGAAGGGCGCGGCCTCGGCGAGCGGATCGAGCGCCGCGGGGGTCAGCCCCATGCCGTGCATGACGTAGAACCAGCTGATGTCCGAAAACAGCTCGCGCTGGCGCGACATGATCCGTCCCGTGCGCGTGAAGAGCTCGATCTTTTCCGCCAACGTATCGGGTAGGTCGAGGCCGCGCATATGGTCCCAGAAGGGTTCGCCCTCGCGCCGGTTGGGCACGTAATGCAGCAGCAGGAAGTCGCGGATATGCGCGTATTCGCGATGCACGTCGCGATTGTAGGCCGCGATCAGCGCGGGATCGAAGCGGCGATCGGGAAACAGGTCCAGCAGCCGGTTCAGCCCCGTGTGGATCAGGTGGATGCTGGTCGATTCGAGCGGTTCGAGGAAACCGGCCGACAGCCCGATCGCGAGGCAGTTGCCGACCCAGGCGCGCTTGCGCAGCCCGGCGGTGAAGCGCAGCACGCGCGGATCGGCCTGCGGTTCGCCATCGAGCCCGGTGAGCAGCTGTGCCTGCGCATCGGCATCGGAAATGAAGTCGCTGGCATAGACCAGCCCATTGCCGGTGCGGTGCTGCAGCGGGATGCGCCACTGCCACCCGGCCGAGCGGGCGGTGGCGACGGTGTAGGGCGCGCGCTGCTCCTGCGTGGCAGTGGGGGCGGCTACCGCGCTGTCGCAGGGCAGCCAGTGTTTCCAGTCCTCGAAACCCGCGCCCAGCGTCTCCTCGATCAGCAGGCCGCGGAAACCCGAACAGTCGATGTAGAAATCGGCTTCGAGACTCTCGCCATCGTCGAACTGCACCGCCGCGATCCTCTCGCCTTCGCCGCGCGTGGCGCCGACGATGCGGCGGTCGAGCCGCTCGACCCCGGCGGCCACGGCATGGTCGCGCAGGAAGGCGGCGACCAGCCCGGCGTCGAAATGCAGCGCATAGGCGACCGCGCCCCCGGGCCACTGCCCGTCGGGCGAGGGGAAGGCGAACTTGCCGTCCTCGGCCAGCGCGACCGAGGGGCACAGATCGGCAAGGGTCTCACTATGCCCTGCCGCGCGGTTCATGCAGTAATAGTGATGGAAGGGGCGCTGGTTGATCGTTACCCCGAGATTGCCGAAGGGGTGCCAGTAGGCATGGCCATGGTGCAGCCAGTCGCGAAACTGGATGCCCAGCTTGAAGGTGGCTTGGCAGCGGCGGATGAATTCGACCTCGTCGGCGCCGATATTGCGCAGGAAATCGAAGATCGGCGGGATCGTGGCCTCGCCCACGCCCACCGTCGGGATGGCGGAGGATTCGACCAGCGTGATGCGGCATCCACTGCCGCGCAGCACCTGCGACAGCAGCGCCGCAGCCGACCAGCCCGCGGTCCCGCCGCCGACGATGCAGATCGAGCCGATCGCCTGCGCTTGGCCGTCGTCTGGGCGCATCGAAGCCGTCATGCCGGGTACCTTACCATCGAAAGCGGAGAAAACGATGGCGACCCCTGCGGGCAGGGGCCGCCACCAGTTTCCGGAGAGGACCGCTGATCAGAAGTTGAACTTCACCCCGGCGTAGAGCCGGCGCGAACCCGATTCGAAGCGGAAGGGCAGTTCGGGGAATTGCAGATAGACCTTGGTATCCGCCTTGGTGATGTTGATCGCTTCGGCGAAGACTTCGAAATTGTCAGTCAGTTGGTAGCTGATCTGTCCGTCGAGCTGGCCGTAGGACTTCTGGTAAATGCCCAGCGTCCGCGTGACCGAGCCGTCGGAAAAGCCGAAATTGCCCAGATACTGTTTCGAACGCCAGCTGTAGGAGGCGCGCGCGGCGAACCCGTAGCGTTCGAAATAGACCTGCCCGTTGGCCGAGTGCTTGGACACGCCCGGCAACGGAAGGTTGTCGGCAAAGTCGGTGCTGAAATCGGTATCGGTGTCCGAGAAGGTGTAGTTCGCGGTAAAGCCGAGACCGAAGTCGAAGGCATATTGCGCGGCGAGTTCGAACCCCTTCACGCGGCCGCCTGATCCGTTGGCCGGCTGCGACACCGGACCCAGCCGCCCGCCCGCCTGGTCGTTGACGAACACTGCCACCGTCTCGTTGACGACGAAGCTGTCGACTTCCTTCCAGAACAGCCCGGCCGACAACAGGCCCTGATTGCCGAAGTAGTGTTCGACCCCCAGGTCGAACTGGTAGGCGCGGAACGGATCGAGCTCGGCATTGCCGCGCGAACCGCTGGTGAACTTGAATAGATCGTCGGCGGGATCGCGGGTGAAGTCGGTTGCGAAGCCCTGTCCCAGCGACACCAGCGGCTGGCGGGCGACGACCCGCGCCGCGGCAAAGCGGACCTTGCTGTCGTCGCCGACGTCGAACACCGCGTTCGCGCTGGGCAGGAAGTCGGTGTAGCTGCGCATCACCGTGGTGGTGGTGAAATCGCGCAGCACGCCGTTCCAGCTGTCGGTGCCCCAATAGCTGGGATCGGCATTGGCGGGCTGGTTCTGGTCGACCGTCAGGTCGGTGTTGACGATGCGCAGGCCGACATTGACGTGGTAGGGATCGTCCAACCCCCCGATATCGGCCATGACATAGCCCGATTTGACTTCTTCCTTGACCCGGTAGGTCTGCAGCGGGTCTTCGAAGAAGGTGAAGGGCGTGTCGGGATAGAGCGCCTGGATCCATTCGAGCGCATTGGTCATCTGCGAGCGGTCGGCCACCAGCACCGTATCGCCTTCGACCCGGCCGCCGCCGGCGAAATTGGCGATCGCCTCCACCCGCTCGGGATTGCTCAGGAAGGTTTCGTAGGGCGTCAGCAGCGCGGGCGAATTGCCGAACCGGCTGCATCCGGCGAAGGCCGCCGGCTTGTTCACTTCGGGCAGGTCGCAGATCTTGTATCCGATCGCCCCGTCCTGGAAGTAGCTGTAGGGCGTCCAGTTGTAGGAGAAGCCGTCGACGCGTTCGGCCTCGGGAATCTGCGTGGCATCGAGTTCGCCCTTGCCGCTGAGATCGGCGAGATAGCGGCCCGAGGTGAAGTCCACCGTGCGTTGCCCGTACCGGAAGCCCGCGCTCAGCGTGATGGTGTCCGCATAGCTGTCGTCGACGTCATAGGCGAAATCCGCACGGATCGAATGGCCGTCGATGTCCGACCGGTCACCAAATGCCCAGTGCGACTTGAAGAAGCCGAAGTCGGGGTTGTTGAACAGGTCCTGCGGGCTGCCTGCGCCGATGCCGAAGCTGGGAAAGTCGCCATTGGTGTAAGTGAAGTCGAAGGTCGGCGGCGCCGAGGCGTTCGGGGTGAAGCCGGGCTGCGGCCCCGAAGTGCCCGGCCCGCGCACGCCATAGGCAGTGTAGCGCACGTCGTTGTTGGCCACTTCGCGTTCCATGCTCGAAGTCGCATAGGCAGCCATGACCGAGGCGCGAAAATTGGTATCGTTGTCCCATTCGAGCGCGAATTGCAGATTGTCCGACTTGATGTTGGACACGTCGACGAAGGAGATCGCCTCGGCCGACTGCGCCCGCACCGTGCCCTGGGTCAGCACGCCGTTCTCGTTGATCGAGTAATCCCCGACCAGGCCCTGCGATTCGCCCTGTCCGAAGGGGAATTTGACCGAAGCTTCGCGGGTGTCGATCTCAAGGTCGGAATGGAAATACTGGGCGCTGACTTCGAGCGCGTCGGTCGGCCGGTAGGTGATGCCCAGCGAAGCGCCCCAGCGCCGCCGGTACTGGTCGCGGTCGGTGACATAGCGGTATTCGGGCGCGTAGTAATTGGTCGGCACGGTCGCGGTGTCGCGGCGCCCTTCGGCGAACGCCCAGTTGCCGCGGTTGTCGCCGCCCAGCACGTTGACGTGATTGTTGGTCTTTTCGTAGCTGAAGGATGCGATGACCCCCAGCCGGTCGTTGAAATTGTAGCCCAGCACGGCGGCGCCGGCGGGTTCCCAGCCCGAAATCTCGCTGCCCTTGCTCATTTTCGCGTTGCCCGCCAGCGTCAGGCCCTGCTTCAGGTCGAGCGGGTTGCGCGTCTTGAGATTGACGATCCCGCCCAGGCCGCCCGACAGCAGCGAGGCATTGGGCGACTTGAACACTTCGATCCCGCCGATCAGTTCGGACGGCACGCCTTCGAGGCTGTCGTTGCGATTGTAATTGCCTTCGCCGACCTTGTAGACTTCGAGCCCGCTGACGAAGAGCTCGCCGTTGAGCAGCGTGACGTTCTGTTCGAGCCCGCGAATGCGGACCTTCGAACCCTGGCCGTTCTCGCGGTCGATCTGGATGCCGGGCAGGCGCTGGAGCGATTCCGCCACGTTCTGGTCGGGGAACTTGCCGATGTCCTCGGCGGTGACCGATTCGATGATCAGGTTCGATTCGCGCTTGGCCTCGAGCGCGTCTTCGAGCGAGGCCCGGAAGCCGGTGACGACGATGACGTTCCCGCCCGGATCGGAGGCCTGCTGGCCGGTGTCGGTAGCGTCCTGCGCCTGCGCGAAAGCCGGTGCCGCATGCGACCCCAGCGCCAATATCGATGCGGCGGCCAGCAACGTCGACCGGTTACGCAAAATCCCGCTGTCCATTTCAGTATCCCTCCCAAGCCGCATCTTGTGTGCGGACCTCTCAACAGTGCGTTGACCCGCCATGCGACCCGACTCGGGGTGCTGGCGATCATCCGCGACTTTACTGGTTGCATATTTCTGTCAACGTTGTCAAACAAAGCCCACAACAAGCTGCCGGAGCGGGTTTTTCGCAGGGCGCACTGTCAACCTTGTCAGCGCCTTTCGGACCAGCCTCGGGCGGCCGCCGCATGGGATGGGGTTTATGCTTTCGAAGACGATACTTCTGGCAGCCGGATCGGCCGCGCTTGCACTCTCTGCGCAAGCGGCGGATCCCGCTGCCGCATCCGTGGCGGAGGACATCCCGGCGGCAAGGGTCCATCCTGAACGCTGGCCCGAAGTGGCGTTCCCCACGGTGCTGACCGAAGCGGGCGAGGCGCGCGTCCGGGCGATCCTCGCGCGGATGACGCTCGAACAGAAGGTCGGGCAGATCATCCAGGCCGACATCGCCAGCGTGACGCCCGAAGACGTGCGCCGCTACCGGCTCGGCTCGGTGCTCAACGGCGGCAATTCGGGCCCCGGGGGCGACGATCTGGCCCCGGCGCAGGACTGGCTCGCGGTTGCCGATGCCTTTTACGAGGCCTCGATGGATGTCGGTCCCGGCGAACCGGCCATCCCGATCGTGTGGGGCACCGATGCGGTGCACGGCCACAGCAATATCGTCGGGGCGACGATCTTCCCGCACAACGTCGGACTGGGCGCCGCGCGCGATCCCGAACTGATCGAGCGGATCGGGAAGGTCACTGCAGTCGAGATCCGGGTGACCGGGCAGGAATGGACCTTCGCCCCGACCGTCGCCGTGCCGCAGGACTATCGCTGGGGCCGCGCGTATGAAGGCTATTCCTCCGATCCCGCGCTGGTCGCCGCCTATGTCGGCAGCATGATCCGCGGTCTGCAGGGGCCGCCCTCGACCACGCCGATCCTCGCCGGGCCGCATGTCGCGGCGAGCACCAAGCATTACCTCGCCGACGGTGCGACCACCGATGGCAAGGACCAGGGCGATGCGGCGATCTCCGAGCTCGAGCTGCGGCTGGTTCACGGCGCGCCCTATATCCCCGCGATCGAGAGCGGCGTCGCTACGATCATGACCAGCTTTTCGAGCTGGAACGGCGTCAAGCTGTCCGCGCATCGCGGGCTGGTGACCGATGTGCTCAAGGGCCGGATGAATTACGGTGGTCTGGTGATCACCGACTGGAACGCACATGGCCAGGTCGCCGGGTGCAGCAACGCCAGCTGCCCGCGGGCGGTCGATGCGGGGATCGACATGTTCATGGCGCCCGACAGCTGGCGCATGCTCTATGACAGCACGCTGGCGCAGGTGCGCGACGGCACGATCGCAATGGAGCGGCTCGACGATGCGGTGGCACGCGTGCTGCGGCTGAAGGAACGGCTTGGCCTGTTCGACATGGGCAAGCCCTCGCAGCGCGCGCTGTCGGGCGAATACGAGTTGCTCGGCGCGCCCGATCACCGTGCGGTCGCGCGCGAGGCGGTGCGCAAATCGATGGTGCTGCTCAAGAACACCGGCGTGTTGCCGCTGCAGCCGGGCGGGCGGATCCTCGTCGCGGGCGATGCGGCGCACGACATCGCGCGCCAGTCGGGCGGGTGGACGCTGAGCTGGCAGGGCACCGGGCTCGACAACAGCCTGTTCCCCGGCGCGACATCGCTATGGGAAGGGATCGAACAGGCGGCCACCGCCAGCGGCGGCAGCGCCGAACTCTCGCCCGAGGGCAGCTTCACCGAGCGCCCCGATGCCGCTATCGTCGTGTTCGGCGAAACCCCCTATGCCGAATTCCAGGGCGATATCGCCTCGCTGCAATTGCGCCCCGAACTGCGCCGGCCGATCGCCACCATGCAGCGGCTGAAGCAGCAGGGTATCCCGGTGGTGGCAGTGATGATCACCGGCCGCCCCCTCTATGTCAACGAAGCGCTCAATGCGGCGGATGCCTTCGTCGCTGCGTGGCTGCCGGGGTCCGAGGGCGGCGGCGTGGCCGACATGCTGTTTGCCGCAGCGGATGGCGCGCCGGCGCATGAATTCCAGGGCCTGCTGCCGACCGCCTGGCCCGCCACTGCGCAGCACGGGGGGGAGACGCTGTTTCCCTTCGGCTACGGGCTGCGATATGCCCACGGTCCGCGCGCGTGGACCGCGCTGCCGGAAGACAGCGGGGTGAGCGATGATGGCAGCGACGGCGGCGTGTTCTTCGACCGCGGCGTACCCGCCTCGTCATGGTCGCTGACCGTGTCGCGCGCCGATGGCACCAATGCGCTGCGCGTGACCACCGTCCCGGCCGAGGCGCTCGGCGGCCGCGTGCGGATCGCGGCCACCGATCACGGCGTGCAGGAAGGCGCGCGCAGCTTTGCCATCGCTGCGCATGCGCAAGGCGCGGCGATCGAGCTGTCGACCTTCGACCCGATCGACCTGAGCCGCGAAACCAATGGCGACATGCTGCTACTCGCCACGGTGCGGCGCGATGCGCCGATCGCGCGCCCGCTGTCCATGTCCGTCCGCTGCGATGGGGAGCCGTGCGGCGCGGCGGTGCCGATCGCCGAATTCGGCGAACTGGCCGAAGGCGAGTGGCAGATCCTCGGCGTTCCGCTCAAATGTTTCCGCGCCACGGGTGCCGACATGACGCGGATTTCGTCCCCGTTCCGCCTGATGGCCGATGGCGACGCGGGGCTGAGCATCGCGCGGGTTGCGCTGGGCAGCCTGTCCGACGCCGATGCAATCGCCGATTGCCCGGCCGGGTAGGCCGGCTGCTTAGCCTGCGGGAACCGGGCTCTCTCGGACGGCGAGGATCGCCAGTCCGCCCGCAGCGGTGAGCGCGGCGAAGGCGACCAGCACGGCGGTGAAATCACCGGGAGTCGCGAGCTGCCAGACGAGCAGCGTGCCGATCATCGCGGGCAGAGTGTTGGCAAGGTTGACCAGCCCGAGGTCGCGCCCGCGCCGGTCGGGTCGGGGCAGCAATTGCATCGCGAAGGTCGTGTTGAGGCTGAGGAACACCGCGGTCCCTGCCGAGAACAGGCAGAAGGCCGCCGCGCCCTGCCACGCGTTCACGGCCCCCGCCATCCCGGCAAGTCCGGCCGCGCCCACCAGCGCTGCGACGCACTGGAACGGACGGCGCCTGCCCAGCCGGTCGGACCAGCGCCCTGCCAGCAGCGCGGCGGGCAGCGGGATCAGATAGGACAGCATCAGCACGCTGCCGACCCAGGCGGCAGTGCCGCGTCCGCCGGGCCGCAGGGTCTGGAAATAATACAGCAGGTACAGCCCCAGAGTGGCGCAGGCGAGCTGGACCAGCAGCCGCGCGAGCGAGGCGATCACGATATCGCGCTTATCCCGGCGCTGTGCGGCGGGCGGTGCGGGATCGCCGGTGCGGGCGCGCATCGCCAGCAGCGGCAGTGCCAGCGCGGCCGCGGTCAGCGGCACCAGCACGAAGCGCGCGCTCTCCGGCAGGCCCGACGCGGCCAGCAGCAGGACCGAGAAACCCGCGGCGACCGGATTGCCCAGCGCCAGCAAGCCGCCGGCCAGCCCCTTGCGCGCGGCGGGGACTTCCTCGGCGATGATCGCGAACAGCGGCGCGAGCACTGCGTTGATCGCCGCCTGCGCCAGCGCCACCGCGGCCACCAGCTCGACCGGATTGCGCGCCAGCACCAGCGCGGGATAGGATGCCGCGAGCGCAATTAGGCCCGCCACCACCCACGGGCGGCGCCCGCCGCCGCGGGCGACCGACAGATCGCTCAGCCAGCCGAACAGGATATTGCTCACGCTCGCCGTCACGCCGCCGACCAGCACCGCTGCGGTGAGCAGGTCGATCTTGGCGAGATGCGCCAGCGCCTCGACCCGCATCGGCAGCAGCAGCGTGACCAGCGGTAGATAGGCGACCACGCCGCCTGCATGCGCAAGGCCGACCGCCAGCAGCAGCGGCGTCGTGTGCGGGCGGGGCGCGGCGCGGTCCATCGGATAGCAGCCTTGCCCCGCGCCGGAGCGCAAGGCAATCGGCCGGGCGCGGACGGTTCAGTCGCTCGCGGGGCGCCGCGCGTAGATGCCGAACACCGCGATCACCGCATAGCAGGCGGCGGGCAGCGCCAGCGACAGCGCGAGGCTGCCGCTGAGATCGGCCAGCGCGCCGGTGGCCAGCGGGATCACCGCGCCGCCGAAGATCGCCACATTGATGATCCCCGATCCATCCGCCGCGCGGCTGCCCAGCCGTTCGCAAGCGAGCGAAAAGATCGTCGGGAACATGATCGAGTTCATCAGCCCGATCGCCAGCAGGCTGTATGCAGCCAGCGTGCCGCTGCTGTTGGTCGACAGCGCAATCAGCGCGATCGCGCCGACCGCCACTGCGGCGAGGATCTTGCCCGGGCTCACCAGCCGCAGCAGCGCCGAACCGATGAAGCGCCCGATCATCGCGCCGCCCCAGTAGAGGCTGACCATCCAGCCGATCACGCTTTCGGGGCGGCCGAGCACGTCGTCGAGCGTGAGGTAGTTGATGACGATCGAACCGATCGCGACCTCGGCGCCGACATAGAGGAAAATGCACAGCGCGCCGAAGCCGAAGCGGGGCCGGGCCAGCAGGTCGAAACCCACGAGCCCGCTCGAGGCCTCGTGCTTTTCGCCCTGCAACCGGTTGCGGAACAGCCAGACCGCGCCCGCGACTACGGTGATCGCCGCCGCGAGGCCGAGATAGGTGTTCACGATCATCGCCGATTCCGCAGTGCGGTAGGCGGCCAGCGCGGCGCCTTCGAAATCCTCCGCCGAGACATCCGCCAGCGTGCCCAGGATCAGCCCCGCGCCGACCAGCGGGAAGACGAAGGTGCCGAAGGAATTGAACGCCTGCGCGAAAGTCAGCCGGCTGTGCGCGGTCTCCTGCGGGCCCAGCAGGCTGATCAGCGGATTGGCCACCACCTGCACGATCACCACCCCGCTGGCGAGGATGAACAAGGCCAGCAGGAACAGCGGATAGGTCGCCGTGGTGCTGGCGGGGATGAACAGCAGGCAGCCCGCGGTCATCGTCATCAACCCAGCCACCGCGCCGCGCATGTAGCCGATCCGCTTGACCAGTTTCGCCCCCGGGATGCCGATGACGAGATAGGCGGCGAAAAAGCAGAACTGCACCAGCATCGCCTGCGTGTAATTGAGCGTGAACAGTTCCTTCAGCTTGGGGATCAGCACGTCGTTGAGACTGGTGATCCCGCCGAAGATGAAGAACAGCGCGAAGACGAAGGGGGGCAGGCTGGGGGCGTGGACATGGCCTTCGCCCTCGGCCGGTGCCGGATCGCTCGACGAGATTTCCGTCGCCGCGTCTGCCGCGGGGGTCGTTGCCGTTACCACTTGTCGTTCTCCCCAATCGGCCCGGCCACCATCGCATGCGGCGGGCTTCCCCGGTGCGGAGTAGGTCGAACGCTGCATTCTGTCAACGTTGTCAGGAACTCTCGCGCGGCTCTTTCGCCGCGCTGGCTCGCGTATCCGCCCTGCCATTCGCGGGGGTGGGAGAACGCTTGGTCGATGGGGCTTTGCGGCGGGTCGCCGCACGGCTAGCGTCGCCGCACGATCCCTGGGGAGAATTCCACGTCATGACCACCACTTTCACGCGCGTCGCATCGGCGATCGCCATTGCCTGCGCCACGCTTTCCGCACCCGCCGCGCTGGCGCAGGAACCCGCGGCCGAAGCAAGCGATGCGGCGGCCGCTGCCGCGCTGCACGCGCTGTTCGAACGCAGCGAAGCCGCCATGCTCGACCGCAATCCGGTGACCGCCTTCTTCCGCGGTGATTTCTCCGATGCCGACAGGATGGGCGATTATTCACCCGCCAGCTATGCCGCGGACCGCGCGGCGGCGCAGGCCAATCTGGCCGAACTGGCGACGATCGACCGCGCCGCGCTGGGGGAAACCGACCGCATCGCCTACGACGTGTTCGAATACACGCAGCAGCGCACGCTGGCGCAGACCGCGCCCGACGTGCTGCCCACCGTGCTCGCGCTGCCGATCGACCATTTCCGCGGGCTGCATGTCTTCTACCCGCGCTTTTCCGCGCCCGGCGCGCTGATGCCCTATGATACGGTGCAGGATTACGAGAACAATTTCAGCCGCCACCGCGCGATGGCGGAGATCATCGACCAGGCGATCGCGCGCTTCCGTACCGGCGCGGCGCAGGGCATCACGCTGCCGCGCATGTCGGTCGAATTGATGATCGAACAGCTCGACCTGCAAACCGGCGCGCCGATCGAGCAGAGCCCCTATTGGGCGCCGGTCGCCAATTTCCCCGACAGCATCGACGAAGCCGAGCGCGCGCGGCTGACGCAGCAGCACCGCGAAGTGCTGACCGGCACGCTGATGCCCGCGCTGCAGAAGCTGCGCGATTAC
>Ga0098069_100680_pt1 | contig 12254 bp, 10 predicted proteins | sample 27_taG_FD_92584 | JGI IMG/M metagenome (GOLD analysis project Ga0098069, IMG submission 92584) | Marine viral communities from Cariaco Basin, Caribbean Sea - 27_WHOI_OMZ | ecosystem: Environmental > Aquatic > Marine > Oceanic | place: Caribbean Sea: Cariaco Basin | collected 2014-11-09 | reverse complement strand
CTTTCATAATCATTCACAATTTGTCTTTTGAACTCATCGGAGAACTTCCGATGTTTACTGAGCAATCGAATATTTGACTTCATGTAAGTTGATTTTATGGTCAACCTATATCAGGGACGTACACGCTGCTCACTGAACACCGATCACTGAACACTGACCACTTACTTCATTCCCTTCATCATCTGCATCATCTTTCTTCCGCCGCCGCCCTGCATCATTTTCATCATTTTGCTCATCTGGCTAAACTGCTTTAAAAGCTGGTTTACCTGTTGTACCGAGGTTCCCGATCCTTTTCCGATTCTTTTCTTACGGGATGCATTTATGATTGATGGTTTTGAACGTTCTTCAGGGGTCATGGAGTGAATAATGGCTTCAATAGGTTTAAAAGCATCGTCATCGATCTCCACATCCTTCAGCATTTTTCCCGCCCCGGGGATCATTCCCATAAGGTCTTTCATCGATCCCATCTTCTTGATTTGCTGAAGCTGGTTCAAAAAGTCATCAAATCCAAATTCGTTCTTGGCAATCTTCTTCTGAAGTTTTCTCGCTTCCTCTTCATCATACTGCTCCTGCGCCCTTTCAACAAGAGACACCACGTCTCCCATCCCCAGGATACGATCGGCCATACGGGAAGGATAGAAAACATCAATCGCATCCATCTTCTCACCCGTACCAATAAATTTGATTGGCTTGTTAACGACAGATTTAATAGAGATCGCAGCTCCACCACGGGTATCCCCGTCAAGTTTTGTGAGGATCACCCCGTCGAAATTGAGTCGGTCGTTGAAAGCCTTGGCTGTATTCACAGCATCCTGCCCTGTCATGGAATCTACCACGAAAAGTGTTTCCTGCGGCTGGATGGCACTGTGAATATTGGCAATTTCGGTCATCATCGCTTCATCAACAGCAAGACGCCCGGCCGTATCTATAATTACCACATTATGTCCGTTTGCTTTTGCATGTGCAATAGCAGCTTTCGAGATCGCTACCGGATCCTGGTTGCCCTCATCACTAAAAACCTCAACCCCAACCTGGTCTCCAACCACGTGCAACTGATTGATTGCTGCAGGACGGTAAACATCACAGGCCACCAAAAGTGGCTTTTTGGTCTTCTTTGTTTTTAAGTAATTCGCCAGTTTCCCTGAAAAAGTAGTTTTACCACTTCCCTGCAGCCCCGACATAAGGATCACAGACGGGTTACCTGAAAGATTGATCCCTTCGGCATCTCCTCCCATAAGCGTGGTAAGCTCGTCTTTCACCAGCTTCACCATCATTTGCCCCGGCTTTAAAGCGGTAAGCACGTCCTGCCCCAGTGCCTTTTCCTTTACTTTGGTAGTAAATTCTTTGGCAATTTTATAATTGACATCGGCGTCAACCAGGGCCCGCCTCACCTCTTTCAGAGTTTCGGCAACGTTAACTTCGGTAATTTGCCCGTGTCCTTTCAGGACGTGTAAGGCATTATCTAACTTATCGCTTAAACTTTCGAACATAATCTCTCAGATTTAAATACTGCCGGCTTTTACAGGCAGTTGCAAATTTAATGATTTGAGGCTGAAGTGAAAACTTTGAACTTCACATCTGCTACAAAAATGATATTTTTTCGGAAAATTATTTTTAAATAATTTTCCTGAAGAGGTGTCAAAAATGGCATTTTTGACACCTCTTTTAATTTTATCCCGATACTTCTACCTTCTAACTTCTAAAATCTAACCTCCCCTACATTCTCTCCGGCACCTGAATCCCCAGAAGTTCAAAGGAAGATTTGATCACATCGCCCACAGCTTTTGACAACTGCACCCTGAACTTCTTCTCAATTTCATCTTCGGTGCCTAAAATGGTGACATTCTGGTAAAAACTGTTGAATTCCTTTACCAGCTCGTAAGTGTAATTGACAATAAGAGCCGGACTGTGATTTTCGGCTGCAAGCTGAACGGTTTCAGGGTAAAGCTGAAGCTGTTTTATAAGTTCTTTCTCCTTATCGTTCAGGTTGTAGTCAAAAATAGGATTTGAGTAATCAAATTCTGCTTTTCGAAGAATTGACTGGATTCGGGCGTAGGTGTACTGAATAAACGGACCTGTATTCCCCTGAAAATCTACCGATTCTTCAGGATTGAAAAGAATCCGTTTCCGCGGATCTACCTTCAGGATGTAATATTTTAAAGCTCCAAGACCTATGATCTTATACAGCTCCTCCTTTTCAGCTTCAGAATAACCGTCCAGTTTCCCGAGCTCTTCAGAAATATTTTTAGCGGTGGCGGTCATTTCATCAATAAGATCATCGGCGTCTACCACAGTACCTTCGCGGCTTTTCATTTTTCCGCTGGGAAGATCCACCATTCCGTAGCTCAAGTGGTAAAGATTTTCGGCCCATTCGTAACCCAGCTTTTTCAGGATCAAAAAGAGCACTTTGAAGTGATAATCCTGCTCGTTCCCCACGGTATAAACCATCCCGTTGATGTGGAAATCCTCGACCCGCTGAATGGCGGTGCCAATATCCTGCGTCATGTACACGGCCGTACCGTCACTTCGCAGTACGATCTTTTCATCGAGGCCTTCATCGGTAAGGTCTATCCACACGCTGCCGTCGTCCTTGCGGTAAAAAATGCCTTTTTCAAGACCTTCGGCAACAACGTTTTTCCCGAGCAAATAGGTGTTGCTTTCGTAGTAATTCTTGTCAAAATCAACTCCCAGTTTTGCGTAGGTTTCCTCAAAACCGTCGTACACCCACTGGTTCATGGTTTTCCAGAGCTCAACAACTTTGGGTTCACCGGCTTCCCATTTGCGCAACATTTCCTGTGCATCCTTTAAAATAGGGGCTTCAGCTTTTGCTTCCTCTTCGGTCTTTCCCTGGGCCAGCAGGTATGAAACCTCCTCTTTGTAAGCCTTGTCGAACTTTACGTAGTAGTTCCCCACCAGCTTATCGCCTTTTAAGCCGGAAGTTTCAGGAGTTTCTTCATTTCCGAATCTTTGCCACGCGAGCATGGATTTACAAATATGAATTCCGCGGTCATTGATGATCTGGGTTTTGTAAACTTTTTTTCCTGAAGCCTTCAGGATTTCGGAAACAGAATATCCTAAAAGGTTATTTCTGATGTGCCCTAAATGCAGCGGTTTATTCGTGTTTGGAGAAGAATATTCTACCATAACAGATTTCTCACCCACGGGAGTTCTTCCGAAGTTAGCGTCATCTTTGATCTTTCCGAAGAAATTGAGGTAGTAAGCATCGGCCAGAACAATATTCAAAAACCCCTGAACCACATTGAACTTTTCGATCTCTTTGTTGTGCGCCACCAGGTAGTCCCCAATGGCCTCGCCCAATTTTACAGGACTCGTCTTGATTTGCCTTAACATAGGAAAAGTGACAAGGGTAATATCCCCTTCAAAATCCTTTCGGGTGGGCTGAAATTCCACCGTTTCGAGCTCAACGCCAAATATATTATTAACCGCTTCCTTTACCTGTGCGGCGAGTACATCCTGAACATTCATGTTTTTCATTTTTTTTACCTGCAGGCTTCTACAGGAAGTGGCAAAGATAACAGAATTTTGAGGTTGTATAAAGGGTTTGAGCGCAAATGCTTACCTTTAGAAAAAAAGAAAATGCTACTGAATATTTCACAGGATTTTAGCGATAAAAGAGAGGAAATAAACGAGCTGGTAGGCAAACCCTTTAACCTGGAAGAAAGACAGGAGCTACAAAAGACCAGCATTCACGAACTTCCCGTCACCGCCGCCAGCATAGAAATTTACAACCTGCTCGTTCTAAACGAGGGGCAGGCCCAGAAGCACTGCAATATTGAGATGCGCCCAAAAGGTGTTTTGATAAGCTTTAGGGCTGCCGGCGAAACGTATTCGCTCGTGATCCCTTTTTATAAGCTGAAGATCTACAAAGGCCGTGCAGAAGAATATTCCTTTTACAAAGACCAGTATTTTATAAAAGTCCATGCCGGTGCCGGGCAGGCTGAAGTACACAGCTTCATTAAAAAACTGCGCCACTACAAGGCCGATAAGGCTTTACCAAGAATTGAAGACCAGGAATGAGGCACCAAAAAAGCCCTTTTTGAAAGGGCTTGTAGTTTTATTTATTTCTTACTTCTTCGGAAGGAAAATTTCGGCCAGCATACAGCGGGCACTGCCGCCCCCACAGGTTTCTATGGTGGTGAGGTCACTGCTTAAGATCTCGCAATGCTTCTCAATGGCTGCAATTTGAACCGGAAGCAGGCTTTTTCTCGCTGCCTCGCTCATTACCAGGTATTTTTTGCCGTTGCCGCCCTGTACCTGCAGCATATTACCTGCATAGTGGTGCAACTGGGCTTCAGAAATTTCTATGATCTCCTTGCCGTCAGACTTTAAATTTTTTATGACATTTTTGCGCTCTTTAGCATCGTCTATACTGTCAAGGCAAATAACCGCAAAATTTTCGGCCAGGCACATCATCACGTTGGTGTGGTAAATGGGCATTCTGCGCCCGTCAACATCCTGGTATGCATTAAAGATCACCGGGGTAAGCTCAAAATCTTCGCAGAATTCTATCAATAATTCTTCACTGGCTCGCGGGGAAAGCGCACAGTAGGCTTTTTCATTGGGCCTGTCTAAAATAAGCACGCCGGTAGATTCAAGAAAAAGCTCTTCCTCCTCGGCGCTGGTATAGTCAATCACATCCTTGATGAGATAACCGGCTGCTTCAATCTTGTCAAATACTTCGGCGCGACGTTCGCGTCTTCGGTTTTCAGCAAAAAGCGGATAGATGGCTGCAGTTGCATCTTCGTGAAAAGTGACCCAGTTGTTTGGAAAAATTGAATCGGGCGTGTCGAGTTTTTCATCGTCATCTACCACGATTACATTCACACCAACATTCCGGAGTTTTTCCACGAAAGCATCGAATTCTTGCTGGGCTTTTTTATTGATCTCCTCCTTGTCCTGGTGCAGACCTTCCTGGAAATAGTTATTCACGGCGGTTTGCTCATTCATCCTGAAAGCCACCGGCCGCACCATTAGTACAGTATCTGTAATTTGTTTCATGTACAATTAATCTCTTATAAGGGGAAGGGTTGAACAGCGCAACAATCCTTCCTGTTTTGCAATTTCGGCGTAAGGCACTTCTTCAACGGTAAGTCCGTTTTCCCTAAGCCAGGTGTTGAGTCGGGTGAAGTTTCTCTCTGAAATCACCACGTCTTCAGAAATAGAAAAGACATTGGAGTTCATATCATACATTTCCTGGCGCGTAACTTCAAAAATATTTTCTTTTCCGAAGAAATTTACCAGCCATTGATATTCATCCTGATTTAAAAATCCGGCGGGATATAATATTGCTTTGCCCCTTCCTACCGGCTGAAAACAGCAATCAAGGTGCAGCGCATTATCCCTTGCCTCGGTATTGGATTTTCTCAGGTTAAAAGACCGCACCTTTTTATTAGGGAACATATTTTTGAGGTGCTCCACCCCCTTGAGATTGGTTCGCGCAGTGATGTACTGGGAATAATCTTCGCCGTAGTAAGCGCCCACAAACAGGTAATCTTCATAGAGCATCACATCGCCACCTTCCACGTGCACATCTTCGGGCAGCTCTATGACCTTTTTGGGATCCATTTGATCGATAACATACTGAATGGCTTCAATCTCTTCTTCCCGGTCGGGCAATATATTGGCCTTTATGAATTTATCATCGATCACAAAAGCTATGTCGCGGGTAAAGATCTGGTTCAGGTCTTTTACCAGGTTGGGCCTGTAAACCTTTACCTCGTATTTCTCAAGTACCTCCCGCACGGCTTCCATTTCCTTCACCATGTCTTCCTCAACGGGGTAGGTCCCGGCCTTGATATGCTCGGCCGACTTCGGGTCGTAGGCATGTTCATACTCAGGTGTTGGACCGGGGCTTTCGGCCGTTCCAAGGATTACAGCTCTAAGACGGGAAGTCTCATTTTTTATATTCAGTTTCATCATAAACCCCCAATTTTGCTGCAAATATAAGAAAAGGAATAATCCTTCATAAATACATAAAACCTTTAATTACAGCTCATTTTTTAAATGTTTTTTCCTGCGGAAAATTTAAAGCTCCGCATTAAATAGTCATTTCCTGAAACAAAAAAAACTCCACGAAATGTGGAGTTTTTAAGACAATAACTAATTAAGCATACTATCTTTTACTGATATCTTTAAAAGAACGTTTAGTCTCCCCAATATATACCTGTCTTGGACGACCTATTGGTTCTTTTCTAAGTCTCATTTCCCTCCATTGGGCGATCCATCCCGGAAGACGACCAACTGCAAACATTACTGTGAACATTTCGGTTGGGATGCCCATAGCACGATAGATGATACCCGAATAGAAATCTACGTTTGGATAAAGTTTTCTTTCAACAAAGTACGGATCTTCCAAAGCTGCTTTTTCAAGACCTTTGGCGATTTCTAAGATTGGATCTTCTACTCCAAGCTGGCCCAGTACTTCATCGGCTGCTTTTTTGATGATCCTGGCTCTTGGATCAAAGTTCTTATAAACCCTGTGACCAAAGCCCATTAGCCTGAAGGGGTCATCTTTATCTTTGGCTTTTGCGATGAATTTTGAAGTATCCCCACCATCGGCTTTGATCTCTTCAAGCATTTCGATCACCGCCTGGTTGGCACCACCGTGAAGTGGCCCCCATAGCGCAGAAACTCCTGCTGAAATTGAAGCAAATAACCCGGCATGGGAAGAACCCACAATTCGCACTGTTGAAGTAGAACAGTTTTGCTCGTGATCTGCATGAAGGATAAGCAACTTATCAAGTGCGTTTACCACTACTTTGTTCTGCTTGTAGTTTTTCTTGGGATTATCATCCTGGAACATCATTTTCAGGAAGCTCTCAACATAGCCAATGTTTGTATCCTTATTGTAAAGCAACTGGTCTTTCTTCTTGCGAAGGGTCCATGCAGCAAGCACAGGGAATTTTGCGAGGATCTTCACAATGGCCCGGTACATATCTTCTTCAGACTCCACGTTAACCGACTTTGGGTTGAAAGCGGTAAGGGCACTGGTAAGCGAAGCCAGCACTCCCATTGGGTGGGCCGATTGAGGAAAACCTTTAAGCACAGTTTTCATATCCTCATTCACAATGCTTTGATCGAGAATATCGGTATTGAACTTCTGCAACTGACTTTCGGTTGGTAATTCCCCAAAAATTAAAAGATAAGCTACTTCTAGAAAATCGGCTTTTTCAGCCAGTTCTTCTATGGAATATCCCCGGTACCTTAAGATCCCCTCTTCGCCATCAAGAAAAGTAATTGCACTCTCGCAGGCCCCGGTATTCTTGTACCCGGGATCTAAGGTTATTGCTCCACTCTGCCCTCGCAACTGCGTAATATCCAGGGCAACTTCTTTCTCTGTGCCTACAACCATTGGCAGGTCATAGGTCTTTCCATCTATTTTTAAAGTAGCTACTTTTGACATATTTGTTATGGATTTTCTTATGATTTATTTTCAGGATTGCTAATTTACAAAATTCTACCTTAATTTATGGCTGAGCGCGGCTTTTCCTCAATCTATTAAACGCTGAAAACAAGCCTGAAAGAAACTACAAACAGGGGAAAGAGCAGTTATCTCTCTAATTTTGAACTCTCTTAAAAATAGGAAGACCAAAATTTAAAAGGCATGACGAATGTCATGTTATAAAATAAAAAGCCTTTCCGAGATCCGGAAAGGCTTATAAAAACAGCTTTTAGCAGCTATTATTTCTTAACCTTGAAAGCTTTTTCCTGCGGAAAATAAGCTACACTTCCAAGTTCTTCTTCAATACGCAGAAGCTGATTGTATTTTGCCATACGATCACTACGCGAAGCAGAACCGGTTTTGATCTGACCCGTGTTAAGCGCCACAGCAAGGTCGGCTATCGTATTATCTTCAGTCTCTCCAGAGCGGTGCGACATTACAGAAGTATAACCTGCATTGTGGGCCATGTTCACAGCCGCAATCGTTTCGGTTAAAGTACCAATCTGGTTCACTTTAATAAGAATAGAATTTGCAATTTTGTTTTCAATTCCTTTAGAAAGGCGCTCCACGTTAGTCACGAACAGGTCGTCTCCTACCAGCTGAACTTTGTCACCTACTTTTTCTGTAAGTGCTTTCCAGCCATCCCAGTCATTTTCGTCCATTCCGTCTTCGATGGAAATGATAGGATATTTTGAAGCAAGTTCAGCAAGGTACTCTGCCTGCTCTTCACTTGTCCTTACTTTTCCGCTTTCTCCTTCGAATTTGGTGTAGTCATATTTTCCGTTTTCGTAGAATTCAGCCGAAGCACAGTCCAGTGCGATCATAACTTCTTCTCCCGGCTTATAACCGGCATTTTTGATAGACTGTAAAATAGTGTCTAAAGCATCTTCTGTACCGTCTAAAGTTGGCGCAAAACCACCTTCATCCCCCACAGCAGTGCTAAGACCTCTTTTGTGAAGCACTTTTTTTAGGTTGTGGAAAATTTCGGTGCCCATTTTTAGAGCTTCTGAAAAATTCTTGGCCTTTACCGGCATTACCATAAATTCCTGAAAAGCAATAGGTGCATCACTGTGAGAACCACCGTTAATGATGTTCATCATGGGAACCGGAAGCGTATTTGCGCTAACGCCACCCATGTAACGGTACAATGGCATGTTAAGCTCGTTTGCCGCAGCTTTGGCTACCGCGAGGGAAACCCCCAAAATGGCGTTTGCACCAAGCTTTGATTTATTTTTTGTGCCGTCAAGCTCGATCATGGCCTGATCGATCACATTTTGATCAAAAACAGAATATCCAAGCAGCTCTTCAGCAATAACTTCGTTAACGTTTTTTATAGCCTGAAGCACCCCTTTTCCCATGTAATCGCTGCCACCGTCGCGCAGCTCAACGGCTTCATGTTCTCCGGTAGAAGCTCCAGAAGGAACTGCAGCTCTTCCAACAATACCGTTTTCAGTTTCAACATCAACTTCAACAGTTGGATTTCCGCGGGAATCAAAAATCTGGCGGGCATGTATATTTATTATAACGCTCATATTAATAAATTTTAATTAATTATCTTTTTTTGCCCCTGCAAGATACGAATACTTCAAAAGAATAGTAAAAATCAAAGCCTTTACTTCAAAGGAATTAAGAGAAATTTATTAACGAGAACGATGTAGATAACTCCCTAACAAATCAAATGGCCGCCAGGAATTCTTCGGAATTGAAAACTCCTGAATTTCTTCGGAAATTACCCGAAAAAAACTAAGATAGTTATCCTTACCTGCTTCCGGAAAAGTTGGGGAATAAAGCTCAAAATTTACTCAGGATCTGCTTCCGAAGGAAATTTTTATCGACTGAAAACTACTTCAGAAATAAAGAGACAAAAAAATTACCCTTCAAAAATGGCATTTTTAAAGGGTAATTTTTATACATAGATCTACTGAAAATTATTCAGCTGTGATTTCTTCGCCTATCAGGTTGTGAATAAACTCATCGAACAGATAATGAGCATCGTTTGGCCCTGGACTGGCCTCGGGGTGGTATTGAACCGAGAAGCAATTCTTATTTTTCATCCTTATTCCCGCCACGGTCTGGTCATTGAGGTGAGTGTGGGTAATAACTACATCGGGATGACTTTCAGTTTCTTCTTTACTTACCGAAAAACCATGATTTTGAGAGGTAATTTCCCCTTTCCCGGTCTCCAGGTTAAGAATTGGATGGTTTATCCCCCTGTGGCCATGGTGCATTTTATAGGTAGAAATGCCGTTTGCCAGGGCGATGATCTGGTGACCAAGGCAAATCCCGAAAAGCGGTTTATCTTCAGCAATAATATCTTTAGCCACCTGAATGGCATTTTTAAGAGGCTGGGGATCACCGGGGCCGTTGGAAAGCAGGTAGCCGTGAGGTTCCCACGCCTTCATTTCGGCATAAGTGGTATCGTATGGAAAGACCTTGCAGTATACGTCTCGCGAGACAAGGTGCTTTAAAATGCTCTTTTTGACCCCCACATCGAGTACGGCGACTTTAAAACGAGCAGATTCACTTCCGAAGAAATAAGGTTCTTTGGTCGACACTTTTGAAGCCAGTTCGAGACCATTCATATCGGGCACATTGGCAAGTTCCTGTTTCAGGGCATCTAAGTCTTCGAACTGGGTGGTCAAGACGGCGTTCATGGCGCCATTTTCCCTAATGTAAGTTACCAGCGCACGGGTATCGATATCGGAAATGGCAAAAAGCTCACTTCGGTCAAGAAATTGCTTGAGGGTTTCATCGGCTGCGGGACGGGATTGGTGATAACTGAAATTTTTGCACGCCAAACCTGAGATTTGTGCCTTTTCGGCTTCCTTTTCATCTTCGTTAGCACCGTAATTCCCAATATGGGCATTGGTGGTGACCATAATTTGTCCGAAGTAAGACGGATCGGTAAAAATTTCCTGGTACCCGGTCATTCCCGTATTGAAACAGACCTCGCCAAAGGCTTTTCCGTCTTTATCCCCCACTGCTTTGCCGTGAAAGATGGTACCGTCTTCGAGTAGTAAAATGGCTTTTTTTCTAGTTTGGTATTTCATGATTGCTCGTCTTTATCCTCTACAAAAATATTGTTTTTTGAGAGGATTTGTTGATTTTAAAATTCGGTTTCAAAGTAACTTTTTTGGCACCCTGGGGTTTGGGTATAAAAAAAGGATAAGCTTTAACGGCTTATCCTTTTTAAGAATTTAAGAATCAAGAATCATATTTATTCCTTGTTTCCTTCGTCTTTTTTATCTTCAGCAGAAGCCTCGGGTTTTGCCTGTGCAGCATCAGAAGATTTTTTACTTCTACCTGCTCTACGGGTAGATTTCTTCTTCTCTGGCTTGTTGATGTTGTAGGTTTCGTTGTAATCTACAAGTTCAATAAGTGCCATATCTGCATTATCACCTAACCTGTTTCCAAGTTTAATGATCCTGGTGTATCCTCCCGGACGATCACCTACTTTAGGAGCTACTTCACGGAACAATTCTGAAATTGCATTCTTATCGCGAAGTTTGCTGAATACCAGTCTCCTGTTGTGGGTAGTATCTTCTTTAGACTTGGTTACCAAAGGCTCAACAAATTGCTTCAAAGCTTTTGCTTTTGCCACAGTAGTGTTAATACGTTTGTGCTCAATTAGAGAACAAGCCATATTTGCAAGCATTGCCTTACGATGGGCAGTTTGTCTTCCTAGGTGATTTGTCTTTTTTCCGTGTCTCATGACGTTTTTTGTTTCATCATCTTGCTGCGACCCATTTTGAGGAGCAAATTATGATGGTTATTGTTATTGTGTTGACCGTTGCGCAGTATACGCGACTAGTCTTTATCTAATTTGTATTTTGATAGATCCATCCCAAAGTTCAAACCTTTGTTGTTTACCAACTCTTCAAGTTCGGTAAGCGATTTTTTACCAAAGTTTCTGAACTTCATAAGATCGTTCTTGTTGTAAGATACTAAGTCTCCAAGGGTGTCAACTTCTGCAGCTTTAAGACAGTTCAATGCTCTAACTGAAAGGTCCATATCTACCAACTTGGTTTTTAGTAACTGACGCATATGAAGTGACTCTTCATCGTAAGTTTCAGTCTGTGCAATCTCATCGGCCTCCAAAGTAATGCGCTCATCAGAGAACAGCATAAAGTGGTGGATCAAGGTTTTGGCAGCTTCGGTAAGTGCCTCTTTAGGATGAATAGAACCATCTGTAGAGATTTCAAAAACCAATTTTTCATAATCGGTTTTTTGCTCAACCCTATAGTTTTCGATGCTGTATTTTACATTCTTTACAGGAGTGTAAATAGAATCTGTATAGATAGTACCGATGGGTGCGTTTGGCTTTTTATTCTCTTCAGCAGGAACGTATCCTCTACCCTTTTCTACAGTAACCTCCATGTTAAGGTTAACTTTCTTATCCATATTGCAGATCACCAGCTCCGGGTTAAGGATTTGGAAACCTGAGATGAATTTTTGGAAGTGTCCTGCAGTTAATTGCTCCTGACCGGATACAGAAATGGTAACGGCCTCATTGTCTATTTCATCAATTTGCCTTTTAAACCTGATCTGTTTAAGATTCAAGATTATTTCGGTTACGTCTTCCACTACCCCGGGGATAGTTGAGAATTCGTGCTCTACTCCTTCGATGCGAACCGAAGTAATAGCGAACCCTTCAAGTGAAGATAAGAGAACTCTTCTTAGAGCGTTACCAACAGTCAATCCATAACCTGGTTCCAAAGGGCGAAATTCAAATTTCCCTTCGAAATCGGTTGAATCAATCATTATAACTTTATCGGGCTTCTGAAAATTTAAT
>Ga0098069_100678_pt1 | contig 12296 bp, 12 predicted proteins | sample 27_taG_FD_92584 | JGI IMG/M metagenome (GOLD analysis project Ga0098069, IMG submission 92584) | Marine viral communities from Cariaco Basin, Caribbean Sea - 27_WHOI_OMZ | ecosystem: Environmental > Aquatic > Marine > Oceanic | place: Caribbean Sea: Cariaco Basin | collected 2014-11-09 | reverse complement strand
CTGTTGGCCGTCCTGAGCGCCTTGCGGTAGTCACCCACGTTAGCCTGCATCCCAGCATAGTTGGGGTCGCCTTGGTTTTGTTTGGCCTGCAGGAACTGGCCAAATTCCTTCATTCCCTGTTCGGTACCAGCGTCGGCAGACAGCGTGGCGATCTGGTATTGCTGGCTGTACCCGGCCGTTCCGGCCATGCTTCTCAGCGAACTAGCCTTCTGCTCAGCGGTTTCCGCTCGCGAGCTGCTGGTCTGGTACTGCTGCATGTTCTTTTCGCTGTCTTTCCATTCCTGGCTTTGGGCCAGAGAATCCTCATCCGCGTGCTGGAAGCCTGTCTTCCACGACTTTCTTTCACTCTCGCCTTCAGTCCACGCTTTCTCGGATACATCAGCCAGCGATCTTGTTTTTGCGGCTTCCTCGTTGAATCTGTCCTGATAATCAGCGCCGCCTTCAACTTTGCCTCCAAGCGCAGACATAACCATGCCCAGGTGGCTTCTGTTCACCGTACCGTCGGCATTCTTTTTGAGGGAACTGGTATCAACCCCAGATCCTTTAAGGCGGCTCAATATCTTGCCCAGATCCGCACCGGCGGAGGCCCGAGCAGAGATGCCTGTAGCAACGGTGCTCTTATCCGCTTCGCTTATGGCGCCTTGCTCAACCAGTCTTTCGGCCTGTTGCTGACCATATTCTTGGGCGCTAACAGTTTCGCCAGAGCTGGTGGTCGCAGTAGAGTTTCTTGACGTAACTGTGGTACCGGCCGCCTGAGTTTGCTCGATCGCTTGAGTCTGCGACGTTTGCGCTTGTTTTGACGCTGTACTCGCAAGTGCTTCGGCTTGCTGGGCTTGCGTGTTCATCGCAGCGCCCATCGAGATGGTGCCCTGAGTCGCATCAGCAGTCTGGTCGTTGCCCATGGCAACTTCACCGCCATTCTTCGTGAGCGATGCTTTTGCGTCACCAACTTGAGATTTACCAGAGAAGTTATCCATGCCAACTTCTGCGCCTTTGCCCATATCGATCCGGCCGGCGAGACTGCTTGCGGTAACGGCTGAGCCATACATCAGCATGAGCGTAATCATCGGTGTTGACGCGACAAGCATGCCCCCAACGCCGATCCAGTGCTGTAGTGCATCGAAGACTTCTGGTTGAGACGCAAGCGATGTAATGGAATGGCCCTTTGCTTGCGCAAATTGGCTAAGGTTCGACATCTCACCAGCCACACTCATCTGGATGAACATGTTGCCCACGGCTGCAACCGGCTTCCAGAGCTGAATCCATAGGGCGAATACCAGGTATTTGCCGATCATCTGGATGCCGCCCATACCAAACGCCACTAGGATTGCGGCGAATGGGGCTGCCACGTACATGAGCGCCTCGAAGAACGTCATCAAAGGCAGCATCATTTTTTCAAACATCGTTTGCTGCAAAGCCTGATTGGCAGTGATGTTCGCGCTAGCCTTTTGAGTAACACCCGCTACAAGCGCATCCCCTTGCCCGATTTCATGAGCGTCCAGCCTCCCAAGCGCAAGGCCCAGAGCTCTGTTGAGCATAAACTTATCCAGATTGACATCGGTAGTCATGATCGAGTCACGAATGATGCCGAACTGGTTTGAAAAGGACGCTGTATCAAAGTCACCACTGGCCAGCTTGAACGACTCACATGAATACCCGGCCTCGTTGCAGACGGTTTCTCCAATCTGGCCTACCCATGTATCCACGACAGCTGGATTTGAGAAGTAGTGCTCTGATATGTATGAGTAGGCTTCGGCACAATTTTTAACTTGCGATCTGTCCGCAGGCGTTGGGTCTGATGTGAGATAGGGGTAAACCTTGGTTGCATATACTTCGTTATTCCATTCAAGGTGCTCCCAGGCGCTATCCTCCTGAGAGACTCTTGCCAGGTTGATCGCAGGAAGCCCGTTAGGCTCTCCATTTGCATCAAGGGTTGCAAGCGTGGTTCCTGGCACAACGCAGTCGTTAACATAGTTATCCAGTGTTTTGGTCAGATGACCATTCGGATCCCACCTTAACGATCCATCAGCGAAGCCCAGTCCACGCATTTCGTAGAGTGCCTTCAATGCAAAGCCGGTTCCCAGTTCGGAAGTGGTCATTCCGATAACCGTATATTCCTGCTCAAACCATTCGGTGATGTTGTTACCGACCTTGCTGATTACGGTTCCACTGAATGCGAGGCCCAGCGGAACATCCTCGACCTGGTGCAACTCCATTCCATAGAGCGACCAGACGTTGACCCGATCCACCTTCACGCCGAAGAAAGCGGCATAGATAAGCCCAGCCATAACAATGTTCTGGATCTTGATCTCTTTACCGCCAGTCAAGACGCCCTGAACGATGGTCCAGATGAAGGTGAACAGAAACCCGATCGCGACGATACCCGACAGGTCATCTCTGTTGAGAATGGTGACGGTGGCCCTGAGCGTTTCCGCGAGAAATGCAGGGTCACCGATTGAGAAAATTTCATATTCCATGGTTCAACCCTTACATCTCTGAGGCGTTTACAAGTGCGGACAAGAGGTTTGCATCATCCTCCAACTTCTTGGACAGCTCTTCGCGGAGCACCGCTGCCTCGTCCCGGAATTTTGCGCTCATGATGAACGGGTTAATCTCTTGAATCTCACTTTGATTATCTACAGCGCCAACGATGGTGTTTGCCTGCTCCAAGTAATCGAGCATGAATTCGAGCGCGATTTCGATAGCCATTGTTTCGGCAATAACTTCTGCGGTTCGCGCAGGCAGTTGGTTCCCTTTCATTGCCAGTGCGTGCATGAACTTCTGAAGATCGAAATGCCGCTGAGCCGCCCTCATAAACGCTAGCTCGTCGTCAGTGAAATGGATGCCATCTTCATGGATGGCAAATTTGTTGGGGATACTTTGATTGTTGTGTGGATTAAGCATCTCGTAAAACTGCTCGGCCAGCGGCTCTTGGTCGATTATGACTCCCGGACCAACCTGAAGGCAGTCGTTGGGGTTGTCCAAACAAAGCAATCCATCAATTTCGCCACCATTGACGATATCTGTGAGACTGATTTCAACAGGTGCCACTTTGTCGTATTTAATGTCTGTTTCGACGCTAGCTCCAGTGGCATTCACGATGGTCGTGCCAGACATCGACATGATCATCTGTTTGGCCACCTCTTCACCGGCAACCTCGGCAAGCCAGCCACCTACGGTAACGTCAAGCATGTGATCCCAGATGATGTTCTCGTTAAGCTCATCCTGTCGGCCGGCGTCCAGCATGGCTTTGACGGTGTTCCCCTCAGTTGCCGCGGCATCATCCCCGGTTTCGTCTTGAGCCTCATCCCAGAACTCTGCGCTTTTCTCAGCGATCTTGAATTTTTTGTCTGCTTTTTCATAAAGGGCTGTCCCCAGTTCTTCGCAGCTCTGTTTCAGCAGGCCAGAATACTCATTCAGCTTTTCCTGAAGATCGGACATCATTTGTGCGCAAGGGCCGCACATTTGGTTGAGAGCAAGCTGCAGGGCGTAAATCAAAACCTGCGGAGAGGCCATCTGCCGGGCGGCATCCACGAATTCATCTGCCGAAATCCAGCTCAGACTACCGAGATTCATGTCCATTCCGTTGCAGTCTGCTTTGAAGGACGGCAACGTGACGTTGTATAGCTCAGGATTCTCTTTGTTCTGGAACCGGACTCGCATGGAACCGCCAGTCATGAAACCGCGACGACCATCCAGAGAGAGATTTGAGTTCGGCGCGACCGAAGAGCTCGTGTACTCGTTCACCATGTCGTCCATGTCGAACGCGAAGGCTTGGTTGAACGGAATAACGGCAAAAAGCGCTGATACAAGTCCAGCGCGAATGGCCTTAGTAGTTAAAAGTCTCACCCATCACCTCCAAAATTTTGTCTGTGTCATTGCCTTCAAACTCCGGGAGAGAGTCAGGATCAATCAGATCCGAGCCCGGAAGGCGCCCCTGGTATATGTTCAATTCATCTTCTTCCAACAGGTTCAACTTATCGGCCGCGATCACCAGTCGATCCTTTATCCGGGAAAGCCCCATCATCCCGTGAGATATCAGCTCGACGTTGCCTGACGTTAAGGCAAGTGCCAGGGCCGGGGTGTGGGTGACGCCAACGCGGCGGGCTGCATTACCGTTTCCAATCACATAATTAGGGAACCAGTCAGCGGCTTCACCTTCTGGGGGCTCACCTGTAACTGAGAATGCAATTACAGGGATTCCGGTTTGATTGCGGAGGTTCTTCACGATGCGAGACATCTTCTTGCTGTAGACATCGTTGCTGTACCAGTACCAGATCGCGCCATCTTGCCTGGCAATTCGATCGGCCAGATCACTCAAGATGGTCAGCTGCTGCTTCTCTGTCAGTCGGTTGGCAGCACCACCGGCCGCTTTTCGTGTCATCTCATCGAGCTGCGGATGCTCCATGGAAACTTTCCGAGCAGAGACGGCAAACTGATTCGCCTTATCCATCATCACCCGATGGATAAAGAAGTAAGCAGCGACATTTTCTTCGGTGGGATTGTCAATGGCGCGGTTAAGAACCTGCTCCATGTTCTCCTGATACCACTGAACGGAAAACGACGGCGGCCCCTTTGGAACCTCTTTGCTCTCCGCTTCGGATGGCTTCGGAGCTGGCATCGGAGGAAGCTCTTTCTTTTTCGGCTTCTCCGGTTCCGGTTCTGGCTCAGGGTCGTGGTACCAGAACCAGCCCTCAGCGCCTCGCTTGTAAAATTCATTTCCCTCCGCAAGCACCACACTGGCGGACAGCGCCAGGATGATGAGTAGGAGTGATCTGGAAATTGCTCGCATGAGTGGACCTCTTGTCAGTTACCTCTATTGTCCACGGGTTTTTCGAGCCTGACTTACAAAAAAACCGCCATAAAATGGCGGTTTTTGTTGAGTTCTTGCGGAGGGTTAGGCCGTCGCAGTTGCTGCAGCCTGTGGCCTTGATCGGGTTGCGGGATTACGCGCCACTGTCAGCTTCAATCCGGTGCGCTCTTTGATCTCGTCGCAGGACCAACAAACTTCATTTCTTGGGGTGATCGTCCATGGATAGAGGGATCCACAGCACCCGCATGGGCGTACACGGATCTCGATCTGATGCTGAATGTCTCGGGCAAGGCACCAACAATGCGAAATGCCGATTACATTCTCATTGGTGTTGGTGGCCAGGTACGCCTCGTAGGCTTTTACCAACTTGCGCATGTCGAGGTTGTTATACATATCCTCGCCCATTTCACGATAAAGGCAGTTGATAAAGTGCTGGGCCGGTACCCGGTAAGCGGTTTTGCGCTGGAGCCAGCCGCCGATCCGGTTGGGGAGAGGTCCACCCGGGGGACGGGCGCCGTGTGTGCGCTCGTAGATTTCCTGGACAACTTGCTTGGATACGCCTGTCATCAACTCGACAATGCCGCCCCGCGCCTGATGGCGAACGAGATCACGGGCAAGCTCAAGAGTCTCAAGGTCTGCTTTTCTGTGCCGTAATGCCATGACCGCCCCCTTTACTGCTGCTTAACTGCGATGGAGTCAGCAACGACGCGGAGCGTGTCTTCGTCGTCATTGGACGCAGCGGAGAGGGCCTGTTCCATGATTTCGCCGGGAATGCGCGGGGCAAAAATCAAAACGGGCATCTGCGCGAGGCGGACCAGAGCGCCGGCATCCATGTTTGGAAGGGCTTCGATGGTCTTTTCGTCCAGGCCAAACTGGATTGCAGCCTGGGTTGGGTTTTCGTGAGCTATGTCCCTGGCAATCAGGAGCAACTGTTGATTAACCGCTGCTATATCACGCAGCAGACGTTCATTTGAGACCATAAACCCCTCCACAGATTTCTAGGTCGTTATTGTTTACTAGCCGGCAATAAATTCCCTGCACAGAGCTTCCATATTTCAAGGTGAGCTCTGGCGTGTATGAGTGGTATCTCCCCAAAAGCCTTACAGGATCAGAGGTGCTTTGTGCGATCTCTGATAACAGAGTTGCAGCTGCTCGAATGGCAAGACCGGGAACCAGGAGATCGCTTAACTCCTCTACCCTATGCCGATGCCAGCCGGCGTTGATCTGCATTAGCCCTATATCCAGGCGCTTTAGTTTTATGTCTGGCTGCGCTAGCAATTTCTGTAGGTAATTGCGGGCTTCGGGAAATCCGTCAAACCGCTCTACCTGGTTGCCATACCGGATCACAAAGGGGTCAGGTACCGCTAGACCTTGCTCATTCAGTTCTCGGCTTTCCTGTAGCGCGACGGCATATAGGATTTCGGGCTTGATCCCCGTTCCTTCCGTTGCGGTTTCCCACATGGTTCCAGAAAGCCCAAATGAGTCATGATCCACATTTGAGGCGCCAGCGTAGCCAGATTGGAGCGATGTTACAACCGCCAGTCCAACTAAAAGGGGGGTGATGAGTGGGTGTTTTTTCACCATTTTACAAATCATCCCCTAAGTTATTGATATTTGGTTAGTGAAATTTGCGCTTCGTCACACTCCCATATAGGTATAGCGTGCCCGTATAGGAATTATGCCTGATAAAGGTCAGAAAATAACCCCCCATATTTGCCTTCATTTGAACTATCGGTCAAAATCACCTTCATTAATTCACTGTTTGGCCGAAAAGATGTCTACTCCCGCAGCGATCGATTCAACCAATATTCCGAAAACCAGCGATGAAGATGTTGCTGGCCGTCTCCAGTTTTGTGTCAGCATGCTCGGGGGAATAACGGCGACCAGGATTTCCGACGATATTGGCGTGTCAGTGAGCGCTGTTACTAAATGGTTGCGCTCAGGAAGGATTACACGTCCTCACCTTGTTGATTTCGCCTACCGTTACGACGTGAATCTCGAATGGCTAATGACCGGTCTCGGATCGATGCGCGGGTCATCTTCCAAAGATGGGGGTGATAACACGGTTCCGGTTTACGCTTTGGAACATGGCATTTACTCGGGCGGGACGGTGCTGTTCTCAGAGAAGTCTCATGCCACGAACTATGTGCATGTAGGTGAGGACCACCTTTCTCACTTTGCGGTTGAGGCGAATTGTCCTGAAGTTGACCCTAGAATCGGTGACGGGAAGATCTTTGTTTTTCGCTCCGACCAGTCGACCCCTGAAGCTGGAAGTCTTGTCGCTGTCGTTAGAAAGAAGGGAAAAGCGACCGTTATGCTTCGAGTTGTTGAGGAGCAGGTCGACGGCTCTTTGTCTTTCGTGGCTCAGTCCAGCCGAGTGCCTGACTTTTCAGAAGACGATGTTCTGGTTGCCGGTGTTTGCGTTCAATGTATCTCACCTGGCCCGGCCTTTTTCTGAATGAGCGGGCGCAACCCTACATTTCACAGTTTAACCGCTCATACGATTTCCGTTTAAAAATATCCGCTCAGGGATTGCTTGATCGCTTATTGGTGCTATAGTCTTTTTAAATGATTTTGCGCCACTAAACCGTTCAAGGAGTCACTATGTCCGATCCACTGCACGTTGACCGCTCAGCGGGTGCTGACGAGGTTCAGCTTTTGGCTGGGCGCGCAATGGCCCTGGTCGACAAGGTTAAGCAGCACGCTACATCCCCTCTCGAAACGAAAACGCTCAGATCTTTTAGCACAGGCGAAGTCGCAGAGTTTACTGGGATTGCCGTCGCTACCATCAAGCGTAAGGCCACGGCAGGAACTTATCCTGCGGGATCAGTGAACTCCCAGAACGGTCATCGCACCTTTTCTATGGCAGAAATGCTCGAGATCATGGATGTTGAGGGCCTTCGAGAGCCATTTTCCCGAGCAATAGTAGTAGCCGTTGCCAACTTCAAAGGTGGAGTTGCGAAAACTACGGCTGCCGTGCATTACGCCCAATATGAAGCGTTGCGCGGTCGGCGAGTTTTGCTGCTCGATTTGGATCCCCAGGGTTCCGGAACCAGTTCGTTTGCGCTGATCCCTGATCGTGATGTGGGACAAGAGCAGACTGCCCGGGACTTTCTCCAGGGCGATGCAGATAAACTGACGGTTCAAAAGACTTATTGGCCAAACATCGACCTAATCCCGGCCAACCTTAGCTTGTATGCCGCGGAGTTCGAGCTTCCCAAGCGTGCTGAGCGCGAAGGCCCCGGGTCTTCAGCGGTTTCCGTCTTGGCTGAGGGTTTGGATGCACTGAAAAATGATTACGATGTCATCGTTATTGATACCCCCCCTGCCCTCTCCTACCTGACAACTAATGCAATCTATGCTGCAGACGGCGTTATTGTCCCTGTGCAGGCAAACATGATGGACTTCACCAGCTGCTCCCAGTTCCTGCGTCTTCTGAGTGAAACCATCGCTGACTTTGAGTTCATCAGCGGCAGCCCGAAGCGTTGGCACTTCCTGCGATTTCTGATCACTCGCTTTGGTGGGACTGACTCCGAGAATGCGATTGTTGAATGGATGCAGGCGATCTTCGGTGAGCGGACCATCCGTTACCCGCTAGCCAACACCAGCGCTATCCAGGCGGCTGGCCCGGAGATGGTGTCGATTTACGAAGCGGACCCAAGGCACCCAGATCCTGATCGCCGCATGGATCGGCGCACATACAAGCGAGCCCTGGGCATTCTGAATCCAGTGATGGAAGAAATCTCCACCACGGTACGATTTGCCGAAAAAGAGGTAGCAAAGGAACTTAACGCTGAAAGGGAGGCTGGCTGAGATGGCTAAGAAGAAGCATCTATCCGCAACCAGCATGATTGATGATGAGGTGATGGCTCCGACCAAATCTTCATCCGGCCCCTCAGGCGCTCCGGTCACACAGAACTTGTCTCAAACCCACCAAAGGGCGAAAGAGCAGATCGACAGTTTGCAGTCTCGACTGGACGAAGAGCGGCAAGCCCGTGAAAAGGAAGTGTCCGAGCTGCAGCAAGAGATTGAGCGCCTGAAGAACTCAGGTGGAGATCCGGGCCAGATCGAAGAAGCAGTTGAGCAAGCCCGGCGAGCCAGCGAAGAACGGGAAAAGAGCCTGCTTGCAGATATTGATGAGGCCCGAGAGCAGGTATTAGCGCTTGAGAAGCAGCTTTCGGAGGCTCCCGAGGACGGGGTGTACGAGCTTGACCCAACTCGTGTCCGACCCTCGCGGTTTGCTAACCGCCACATGCTGTCCTTTGAGGGTGAGGATTTCGATAAATTCCGTTCTTCTATCAGGAAGATGGCGGGTAACGAAATTGCAGCCAAAGTACGGCGTTTACCTGATGACCCTGACTACGATTATGAGGTGGTTTACGGGCATCGACGGCACAAAGCAACTTCGTTAGAAGGGACACCGTTTTACGCCAAGGTTGTTGATCTCTCCGATGCGGAGCTGGTCCAGCTCATGCACATTGAAAATCAGCGTTTGGATTTATCTTCGTTTGAAGAAGGCTTCCAGTTCAAGCAATGGCTGGATGAAGGTTTCTATAAAAACGCTACAACACTGGCGGCTGCCATCGATGAGTCGAAAAGTTTTGTGTCTCAGCGCCTGGCAATCACCGATCTCCCAGAAATCGTGTTTATTGCCCTGAAAGATCCGAGAAAAGTCGGACTGGGCAACTGGAGAGCGCTATGTCGCGCTTATCGGGAGAACCCCGATGCAGTCTGCCAGTCAGCAAAGGCATTGGCGTCTGAATCCGATGCTGTCCAGGTAGCAGATAAGGCGGAGGTTGATACGATCTGCCGTAAGCTGATCTCAGGAAATAAGCCAAAGCCAGCAAAGGCAGACGTTAAAACAGTAGCACTGCCGAGTGGTACGCCTCTGTTCCGGTCGGAGAAAAAGGCCAGCGGCTATTCAATCAAACTCGACAGTAAAGGTGTTGCAGAAGAACTCCAGGAAGAGGCGTTGGCCGAACTTGAGCGGTTCTTAAAGAAACGGCTCGGAGAAAAGTAACGTCTATTAGCTTGCTATCTGTTTACAGCGGTAAACTCGAACAAGAAGAAAGGACCAAGAATATGAGCTGATACATTTAACACATAAAAAAACGGCAAGTGCGCCAACACTTGCCGTTTTGCTATTCCCAATGGCGTATCGAACAGTTTGCAGCTACCTCGATACTTCCAGACAACCAAGATCGCCAAATCTGGGTTGCAGGGAGCCCTTGTCCATAAGACTTTAGAGCTTATAGACAATCTAGCCTGTTCGTGCGCCTCGGTCAAGTAATTACACTGAGGACACACACAATGTCGCACAACGATTCTGCCCTACTCTCCAAAATCAGCAAATCATGCTTTTTCCGCCTCCAACCACAGCCACTCGTGGATCTGCTAAACAGTCGAGGTATCGTCGGACGCCCTGCCGAAGTGTTTTGGACGTACTTTCACTGGGGCTTTCAGAACGGGTCTTTTAGCTGTCAACTCAGCAGCTCCTACATTGCCGAGACTTTGTTCACTGACATTCGTACTGTTCAACGTGCAAACGAGCGCCTTCTGGAAGCTGGGCTCATTACCAGGACTCGCGCGAAGCGCATCTACGGAACCCACCTAGAGGCGCCAGCAATTACCACAATTGCGATCCCTGATGATGAAGTTCGTCAAATGCTGGAGTCTGCTCCAACTCGAACTTCCGGCTGTGCCAGTGGCCACCAGAGTCAGAGTACGCCTACAGCATCGCCTGCGTCTGAGTCGGAATCGGGCGAACAGTTTACGGGCGTAAACAGTAAGACGACGCAAACTGATGAAGACTCTGAGCCCCCTGCAGCGCCCTGCCCTACCCCGGTATCTGCTAAAAAAGACGAGAAGCGATCTATCGCTTCACTACAAGAGGTTAAGCGAACGCTTCCTCAGGAGGTCCAACGCCTTCATGACATGTGTATGGTTAAGGCTAATCCCGGAATCTTTAAGCAGGCCCTGGAAGAGCTTGGAGGCATTCCCGAGGATCATGTGGAGGTGCTAATGGCTCCACTGATTCAGGCGCTGGAATGCAAGCGTCGTGAATTGAGTGCAGTGCAGAAGCGGACCACTAAGGTTGCCAAAGATACACTTGATGAGAGTGCTCAGAAGCGAATCGTTCCATGCGGTCGCCCGGATGAACCTAGACCGATTCCCGCTAGGCTCATTGCTTTTATTGAAGATCGACTGAAGGCAAGAATCCATTCCATGCCCACCTCCGGTCGAAGTGAACTTCTGAAAGAAATCGTTTACTCAATCACGATCGGAACTCTACGGGGTCTGGACCTGATGCATGCAATCAACACAACGATAAAGTTAGCCAGCACCAAGAAATGGTCTAAGCCGTTAGGGATGCCGGAAGGATGGTCTTTTAGTCATGTTCTTGTAAGCGATGACTCAGTGCCGAGTGCGGCATGATTGTCGCGACACTACGGCAATTATGGCGAAGCCTTGTACGTCAGATCTGTCATAGGTTTATAAACAATAATTACGATATACGAGAGATAAACAATGTTTTTGTTGCTGCTGTTGATTTCTCAAATTTCAAAAGCAGAAACGCCGGTCGGACCTTACCAACTGAAGTCAAACAGGCAACCAGTTGGGTGGTGTCTCAACTCATCGACTCAGATCAACCAGGTGCAGAACATTTACTTTCAATGAACGCATGGAAGAACTCAATTGCCAGCTTTTGGCTAAGGGCAGTATTAGCACAGGTGGGGGCTCAGGCATATTGGCAAAAGTTTACCGTGGTAAACTCCGTGAATTCAGAGTTGCCATATCACGAATGAATGCGCTCCCAGGTAAGGGTCGAGCATTTGTTTACCACGGTAAACTTGTTGATAGGGATGGCGTCCAGGATTCGCTCACTCAGTCGAAACATCCGCAATGACCAACAGCTTCCTTCACGAGCTACATATCCTAATTAATCCGGGACTGAATCCTGGTGGATTCAATACGAGCGCAAACGTCACTTCGTGTAGCGTCCTGGAGGAGGGCGTCGACGCGATTGTTTACCACGGTAAACTCTTCAAGAACAAAGGTAGTCCATGTTCTTTGACTACCAATTAGCGGCCTACCTATTATCAAGGGCAGAGTGATAATCGTCACCCCGGCGATAGTCGACATAATTCGGCCCCGCAAAATCGGCACATTTAGTTTACCACGGTAAACTTTTTGGAAATGCTCGCCACGGGAATCGCTGCCTCCAAAACCAATACTTTTGTTTACCGCGGTAAACTCCAGTCCATTCAAATGGACAATCCAACTCACAGGATCGTTACTTACAGCCAAAAGAGGCAGATGTTTACCACGGTAAACTTTTATCTGAACTAGGGCTCGCTGATTCTGGGATCATGGAGCTGGCCGTTTCACTGAGAGAAGGGGATGGACGAGGGCGAAGCGCTGCACTAATTTTAAATCGACACGCAGCAGTAAAGGGAAACCTCACTAAAAGGAAATTGGTATG
>Ga0098069_100677_pt1 | contig 12296 bp, 9 predicted proteins | sample 27_taG_FD_92584 | JGI IMG/M metagenome (GOLD analysis project Ga0098069, IMG submission 92584) | Marine viral communities from Cariaco Basin, Caribbean Sea - 27_WHOI_OMZ | ecosystem: Environmental > Aquatic > Marine > Oceanic | place: Caribbean Sea: Cariaco Basin | collected 2014-11-09 | reverse complement strand
CCCCTGGTGAGAAAGACTTTTAAGAAATACCACGGGCAGTACCCAGATGAACTTTTTGACAGTTTTTCCCTTGACTCTGTGAACGCCGCCAGTATAGGCCAGGTGCACAGGGCTAAAAAAGACGGGAAAGACCTGGCGGTAAAGATCCAGTATCCCGGCGTGGCCGAAAGTATAAGTTCAGACCTGGCACTGGTTAAGCCCATAGCTACAAAGATGTTTAACCTGCAGGGCAAGGGTGCAGAAAGGTATTTTAAAGAGGTGGAAGAAAAGCTGCTCGAGGAGACAGATTATGTTCTGGAAGTGCAACAGAGCATCGAAATGTCTGAGGCCTGTAAAAATATCCCCCACCTAAAATTTCCGAAGTATTACGAAGATCTTTCCAGCAAAAAGATCATTACAATGGACTGGATGAATGGCCTTCATCTGAGCGAATTCGCCAAACAGAATACCAGTAAAGAAACAGCAAATAAACTGGGGCAGGCCCTTTGGGATTTTTACATGTACCAGATGCACATCTTAAAGGCTGTACATGCCGACCCGCACCCCGGAAATTTTCTGGTGGACAAAGAGAATAACCTCATCGCTATAGATTTTGGGTGCATCAAACGAGTGCCGGAAGATTTTTACAAGCCCTATTTTGAACTGGCCGATCGGCAAAAAATAAATGACCCGGAATTTTTCAGTGCCAGGCTTTTTGAACTCGAAATTCTTCGGAAGGAAGATTCACCCAAAGAAATTGAATTCTTTTCAGAATTATTTTATCAGATGTTAAGCCTTTTTACCGCCCCTTTTCAGAAGGAAGAATTTAACTTTTCTGATGAGGCATTTTGGGCGTCAATAACCGGGCTCAGTGAAAAATACAGCAAAGATCAGGAGTTGAGGAAGATGAACGGCAACCGGGGGAGCAAGCATTTCCTGTACATTAACCGCACGTTCTTTGGCCTTTACAACCTGTTACACGATTTGGGAGCTACAGTTAAGATCAATAATTTCAGGAAGAATTCCTGATGCTTTATGTTTTGTTTGTAGTACCGGGCCGGAAAGATGTTTTTTCCGGCTTTTTTTATTCCTGTTATTGATAGTTTAAATTCTTTCACAAGGCTGTTAAAAAGCTTAAAGTGCTTTATATCAGGTGGTTTACCGCTTACATTGAAGGTCTGGAAAAAATGAAGTTAAATTTAAAACAATGAGTATGAAGACTATGAAAGGAATTTTTTTCGCAATGTGCAGCATTTTAGGGACAGGGGTTTATGCCCAGGATTTTGACACTTTTGACGCCGATCTCGACGGAAGATTAAATCAAACCGAATTTACCGAAAGAAATAACGACACCTACAACGACTGGGATACCAACCGGGATGGAAATATTGACAACGCTGAATTTTCTGACAGGGCGTACCGGGGTTTTGACCAGAACAGGGATGACTTTATTGACGAGAACGAGTGGGATGAAGGTCTCGATACCGGGATAGGGGAGTCTTTTGGAGATGACGATTACAGCACCTTTGACACCAATCGCGACGGAAGATTAGATATTGATGAGTGGGATGAAGGATGGAATAACAATAGCTGGTTTGAGAGGTACGACACCAATCAGGATGAGTATATAGATAATGGCGAATGGAATATTTCCTCTTTTGACGATTGGGATGTAAATGAAGACGGATTTGTAGATGAGAACGAATTCAACGATTATGACGCCTTCAATAGAAGATAATATCATAATAAAAAATAAACAGAAAAAGCTGTCTGGAAAATCCCCTTTTTGAGCCTTCTGAATTTGTTCAGAAAGACAGTCAGGATTTTAAGACAGCTTTTTTATGATGTTAATTCCGGGAGAATTAATTCTGTAGAACAGGAGATTGCTGCTCAATCTTTCCTTCCAGCTTTTCTTTGTTCTTCACATATTTTTCAAGCCATTGATCCTGCTCCCAAAGCACGTGCAGTACAGATTCTTTGGCGCTGTACCCGTGGCTTTCTTTAGGAAGCATCACCAGCCTGGCGGTGGCACCAAGTCCTTTTAAGGCATTGAAGTAACGCTCACTTTGCATGGGATAGGTCCCCGAATTATTGTCGGCTTCCCCGTGAATAAGCAGGAGCGGGGTTTTCATTTTGTCGGCATGCATAAAAGGTGACATGTTGTAATAAACTTCAGGGGCTTCCCAGTAATTTCTCTCTTCGCTTTGAAACCCAAATGGGGTAAGGGTACGGTTATACGCTCCGCTACGGGCAATTCCGGCAGCAAACAGGTTGGAGTGAGAAAGCAGGTTGGCCGTCATAAAGGCCCCATAACTATGGCCGCCCACGGCAACCCTGTCCCTGTCTATATATCCCATGGCATCTACCGCGTCTATAGCGGCTTTTCCATTCGCCACCAGTTGCTTTCTAAAGCTGTCGTTAGGCTCTTCGTTTCCTTCGCCCACAATAGGGAAAGAAGCATCATCAAGCACCACATACCCACGGTTAACCCAGTAAACCGGAGAACCGTAGTAGGGATAGGTAAAATCGTTGGCATTGGAAGTGTTTTGAGAAGCTGAATTCTTGTCTTTATACTCGCGTGGGTATGCCCAAACGATCATGGGGAGCTTGGCCGGATTCTCCTTGTCATAACCTGCGGGCAGGTACAAAGTTCCGTTGAGACCAAGACCGTCTTCTCTTTTATAAGTAATGATTTCCTTGCTCACATTTTCCAGGCTTTTAAATGGATTTTCAAAGGCAGTTACCCGGGTAAGGTCTTCGTCACTGCCAATATCGCGTATAAAATAGTTAGGGTATTCTGTAGCAGCTTCAATGCGTACAAGAATTTCTCCTTTCTCTATATCTATAGCTTCAACAAGGCTTTCTTTTTTGTTGTTGTACTTTGACTGGTAAAGCCTTTCCGTCTCTCCGTTTTCAAGGTCCAATCGATCTACAAAAGGATACTGGCCTTCGGGGGTAAATCCGTCGCCTAAAAGAAACGCCTGGTTATTTACCATTTTTAGCACCTGTTGCCCAAACTTGTTCTTCACTCTTACAAAACTGCCCGGGTCGCTGTAACGGTCCTGGTAGTTGCGGTCAAAAAGAACTTTAGGCTGCTGCCCTGGCTTAGACGGATTAAAAACATAGGTACGGGTATTCCGGTTATTCCACCAGTAATCACTGGCTATGGCTGTATTTTTGTCTCCCCAAATAATTCCGCTGTAGCGGTCTTTGGTTTTCAGAATTGATTTTCCTTCTCCTTTAAAAGGTGCCTCAAGGAGAAATACTTCATCCCTAAATTCAGCTTCTCTTTCAGGGTCACCACCATCAAGTGCTTCTACGTAAACAAGGGTGGCAGGGGCATCATTTCTCCAGTTGAGGTTTCTGCGGCCTTCTCTTTCAGCCATGAATCCCTTCGGAAGATCTTCTGTGAGCGGCACGTCATTTACCTGGTTTACTTTTTTCCCGTCACGGCTGTAAATGACAGTTTCTGAAGGAAAACGGTAGTAAGGTACCAGGTATGAAAATGGCTTTTTAATGTGGCTTACCATCACATAATTACCATCGGGGGAAAAAGATATATCGTCATACATCTTTGCATCCAGCCATTTTGAAGTTGTACCGTCGAGGTTAACTTTCACCAGTTCGGCACGGGCGAGTTGTTCAAAGTTGAATTCATCTGTGGGGTTTTTTAGCAGGTCCTGGTAAGTCCGGTTCTGGGCTTCTTTCCCGTCACTTACCGATACTGTTGGCCCTGTAGGTACAGAAGTTTCGGGGTTGATGAGCTTTTTCCTGTCCTGCGGAAGCATTTTTACCAAAATAGCCGAGTTGTCTTTATACCAGTTGAGCACATCTCTCATATTGGCATTAAGGCTGGGGCCGGTGAGCCTGCGTGCGGTTGCAGTTTGTAGATCGGCTATCCAGAGTTCAACTCCTTCCGAAGTAGTGTGCGTAAATGCCATTTTTGACTCATCTGGAGACCAGCTGAAGTTGGTGAGCCGCGGATTTTCTGGCAGGCCTTTTACCTGTACAGGCTGGTCTGCTTTCATGTCTTTCACCTCAATATTGTTGTAATAGGTGGCGCGGCTGCTAATGTTGGTCACAGGGTTTATGCGCAAACCGCCAAGGCGCATTTCTTCTTCACTAAGCTCGGCTATAGATTTAAACTGGTCGCGGTACAGGAATACGATTCTTTTCGCCTCACTGTCTATGAGGGTAGAAGGAGCCAGTGGTACATCTACAAGTTCCAGGATCTCCTGTGGCGGTTTCTGATAGGTGAGGTTCTCCTGCGCAAAGCCTGCTCCCGTAAAGCAAAAGATGGCAATGAAGTTCAAAATAAATCTTTTCATGGGAATAAATTGAATTTAGGTTGAAAATCACTGCACTGTCATAATTGTTAATCTTTCTTATATTGCGCAGCAACTTTTTATTAATTGCTAAATTTAATAGAAATAAATTATCAAAGCCTAAAAATTTATACATGTATCAGTCTAAAATAGCGGGTCTTGGCTTCTACGTGCCCGAAAATGTGGTTACTAACGATGATTTGTCCAAAATGATGGACACCAATGATGAATGGATACAGGAGCGCACCGGAATCAAAGAGCGACGACACATTAAAAAAGGAGATGGCAATTCTACTGCCGTGATGGGCGCAAAAGCAGCCAAAATAGCCATTGAACGTGCCGGTATCTCAAAAGATGACATTGAACTTATTGTTTTTGCAACCCTGAGCCCAGATTATTATTTTCCTGGCGGGGGTGTGCAAATCCAGGAAATGCTCGACATTGAGACCTGTCCGGCACTGGATGTGAGAAACCAGTGTAGCGGATTTATCTACGGACTTTCAGTCGCCGATCAATACATCAAAACAGGAATGTATAAAAATGTATTGCTTATTGGCAGTGAGAACCACAGTGGCGGGCTCGATTTTACTACCCGCGGGCGTGGGGTGTCGGTGATCTTTGGCGATGGGGCAGGGGCCGCAGTGCTTACCCGTAGCGACCATAACGGCCAGGGTATTCTTTCAACCCATTTACATTCTGAAGGAAAGCACGCACTTGAACTTTCATTAAAAGGGCCAAGTACCATGCACTGGGTGCCGCAAATTTTAGAAGAGAATCCGCAGGGCGATGATATCATCTATTATCCTTACATGAACGGCCAGTTTGTGTTCAAAAATGCCGTGGTGCGTTTTTCTGAAGTAATTCAGGAAGGATTGCAGGCAAACGGGCTTGAAGTGAAAGATATAGACATGCTTATTCCGCACCAGGCGAACCTGCGTATTTCGCAGTTCATTCAGCAGAAGTTCAGGCTAGGTGATGATCAGGTGTACAACAACATTCAGCGTTACGGAAACACCACGGCTGCATCTATACCTATTGCTTTGACCGAAGCCTGGGAAAAAGGTAAGATCAAAGAAGGTGATACCGTTGTGCTTGCAGCTTTTGGCAGTGGCTTTACCTGGGCCAGTGCGGTGATTAAATGGTAGTTTTTTAGAAACAAGAGGCAAGAGCCAAGAAACAAGAAACAAGAGTTAAGAGCCAAGAATCAGGACTTTTTTACAGGTGCCAAAAATGTCAAAAATCCGCAGCCTTTCAGGTGCGGATTTTTTTGGCTAATTAAACAAGACATTAAAAAATTCCTCCACCACTGCTGGTGTTGTCGTCTCTTTGTTTCCTATCAAGGGCTTTGTTTTTGCCACCTCCAAACCGGTACGAAAAGCCTAAGTATACCGTTTGAGAATCATTCCAGAACGTACCTTCCTGAGAGTAAGGCACATCAGATTGGAAACCGAATTCCTGGGTGTCAAAAATGTCATTTACGTTAAGGCTTATAGTGCCTTTATCGTTTAGGATGTTATACCTGGCGCCGGCGTTTACAAACCAGAATTCTTTGGGGTTTATTTGTAACAGTTCGGTGCTGCTGCGGTACATTCCGAAGGTTTGAAGGCTCAGTTTCTTGGTGACATCAAAACTCTGGCTTATGCGAAGGCTGTACATGCTGCTTTCCACTTCCCTGTAATCTGATCCCACCACGCCTTTTTCGGTACTGCTGTACAGTTCAAAGCTTGGGTTAATGCTCCACCAGCTAAAAGGTTTGTACCTGCCGCTAAGTTCAAAGCCGTATGCGCTGTTGTCTTCCCAGTTTTGATAGGTGAGCAGTAATCGCGACGGGTCTTGCGGATCAATTAACAGTGCCTGGTTAATTTCATCTTCTATGAGGCGGTAAAAAACACCTGCGGTTAAACTGCCCTTTTTGAAGTTGTGGGTATAGTTCATTTCTACGGAATTTGTGAACTGCGGGTCAAGCTCGGGGTTTCCAACCTGCGAGAGCCTTGGGGTGGCAAATTCCCTCACCGGGTTTACCTGGTTGAGTCCCGGGCGGTCTACCCGTCTCGAATAACTGAGCTGCAGTGTTTTCATCTCGTCAAACTTATAAGATGCAAATGCTGAAGGGTACAGGGTCAAATAATCGGTTTCGTAGATCAAATCTCCGTCGAGTACCGCTTCTACTTCATACTGTCCCAGCCTTGCTCCCAGCTGGTAAGACCATTTTTGAAAGCTTTGCCCAAAAGTGGCATAAGCCGAAAATATATTGTTGTCATAATCATACATGGTATTTTCAAGATTCTCACTGGTGGTGCGGTAATCGTTTTTGGTCCTTCTAAACCTTGCTTCGGCCCCCAGTTCGACTTTTGAGGTTTCTGAAAACGGATTTTCATAATCCAGGTTGAAAGTTGAATTAGACAATTCCTCTTCAGTATCATCCCGGTAAGAATCAAAATCTCCTGCACCCGGGCCGGTGTATAAATACCGTACCATATCGGCTTCGTCTGTGAGGCTGTGATCGGCTTCCAGGATGAGCTTATGGCCTTCAGCATTAAAATCATGGTTAAATACAAAATTGTAGGTCTGCGTGTGGTTTTCACCGTCCATAAGAAATTCCTGCATCAGGTTCCTTTCGTCGTTGAGGCCATAATCCAGGCGCACCCTTCCCACGGGCTCCCCGTTGTAGAGGTTTTGATTGGTGTATACCGAGAAGGTGTTGCGGTCGTTCATGTAGTAATCCATTCCAAACTTGATGAGGTAGGATTCCCTGTCGTTCAAAAAGCTGATATTTTCGGTATAGTTCTGCGTGAAATTTTCCAGCCTTCCGTTATTCTGGCTTTTGCCGCCATTGGTGCCAAGATTGGTGAAAAAATTTACTTTCCCGGTGCGGTAGTTCATGTTGAGCGAACCTGTATAACGGGTGTACTCGCCCTGTGTGATGCCGGTGTTGAGGTTGCCATTAAAGCCGAGATTGGAGTTTTTGTGCAGAATGATATTGATGATCCCGCTCATGCCTTCAGGATTGTATTTTGCCGAAGGGTTGGTGATCAACTCTATACTTTTGATGGAGCTGCTTGGTATTTGCTTTAAAAGCTGTGCCGCCGGAATATTGGTGGGTTTTCCGTCAACAAGGATCTTTACGTTGTCGTTGCCGCGCATGGAGATATTCCCGTCCTGGTCTACGGCAAGGCTGGGGATGTTGTTCATGATCTCGCTGGCCGAAGCCCCTGCCGTGGTGAGGTCTTTTCCCACATTTACCACCTTGCGGTCTATGCGCTGTTCAATGGTAGACTTTTCTGCCACCACTTCTACAGAGTCGAGCTGGGCCACTTCGGGTTCCAGGTAAATGGTTCCCAGGTTAAATTGACGTTTCCCGCTGTTCACTTTCAATTCGCGGCTAAAGGCTTTAAACCCCATATACTGGACCTTAAAGAGATAAGTGCCATCTTTCAGCTTTTCAATTTCAAAAGTCCCATCGGTAGAAGTCACTGCCCCGGTAACCATTTCTCCTTCGGGCGTGGTCACGCTAATGGTGGCGTAGGGGATAGGTTCTTTAAATTCCTGGTCCATTACCTGCCCAATGATGGTACCAAGATCTGCAGGATCGGTGATTGCTTCTGCGGAAAGGCTTCCGAAGCTAAAAATTAAAATGGCGATTAACTGTTTCATTTTTTAATTGATTTGATGATGATTGATTTAGCCTAATACCTTGTATAACATAATCGGAAAACATATGTTTTCCTGAAAAAGTATCCTGGCACTATTATAAAGACTGCACAGCAACCGGTTTGTTACAAACACAGCTGAATTTTTTCCTGAAGTTTTTGCAGAAAATGAAAAAGCCCCTGCAATTTTTTTAATGCAGGGGCTTAGCACCGGGGCATTTAGACACTAACCATCAATGTTTTATAAATGCCTTCAATGCGGGAAATATTTCTTACTTTAAAGACTACCAAATTTTAGCATTGTTACAGTAAAAAATGGATGAAAACATGGAAAAGAAAACGCTTGTACTTGGTGCAACTACAAACCCGGCAAGGTATGCCAATATAGCCATTAACAGGCTCACCCGAAACCAGGTGCCCACTGTGGCCATTGGTTTGAGGCAGGGCACTGTAGCCGGGGTAACTATAGAAACTGAAAAGCTTCCCTTTGAAGATATACATACCGTCACTTTATACCTGGGCCCGCCGCGACAGGAAGAATATTATGATTACATAGTTTCGCTTCAGCCTGAAAGGGTGATCTTTAATCCCGGCACCGAAAATCCGGAGTTCTTCAGGATCCTTCAAAAGAACGGCATTGAAGTAGAAGTGGCCTGTACTCTTATTTTACTTTCTACGAAGCAGTACTAAGCCCAGAAAGGTGAAGGCACCATTTACGATAAGAAGCTCATAATTGAACACATAGCCACCCAGATATTGGGGAGGAAGGTTTCCAATAATGAAGGTGATCACGGCCGAAAGTATGGCAACCAGCCACACCCATTGGTCATTCACCTGCATTTTTGTGAATATTCCGAAGGTAAAGAGGCCTAGTAAGGGGCCATAGGTATAGGTGGCTGCCGTGAGGAGCAGGTCGATCACGTTGCTGTCAAGCAGGTATTTAAAGGCTATGATCACGGCTATTAATAGCGCGCTGATGCCCACATGAACCCGCTGGCGCAGGCCTTTTTGATCGCGCAGTTCCCTTTTTTCGATATTCAGGAAATCCACACAAAAGCTTGTGGTAAGGGAGGTAAGGGCACTGTCGGCGCTCGAATATGCCGCGGCAATAAGCCCCAGGATAAAGATCACGGGCAGGGCCATCCCCATACTGCCGCTTAGGGCAATTTCAGGAAAAAGCAGATCAGTTTTTGCGCTGCCGTCCATTACAGGTACGGCAATATTGTTCTCCCCGGCATAGATAAAGAGCAAAGCACCAAGAAAGAGGAATAACAGGTTAACCGGAACGAACACAAAACTGTACGAAAGCATGTTCTTTTGAGCATCCCTTAAATTCCGGCAGGTGAGGTTTTTTTGCATCATGTCCTGGTCAAGTCCTGTCATACAAATAGTAATGAACATACCTCCCAAAAAGGCTTTCCAGAAGTAGTTCCGGTCCAGGATACTGTCAAAGAAGAAAGTTTTGGTATAAGGCTCCAGTCTGGGGGCAGTAAAGAAATCGGCAAACTGCCAGTTGAGTTCTTCAGAAACAAAATAAATAGCAACCGCTACAGAGCCCAGCATAAAAAAGGTTTGCAGGGTGTCTGTCCATACAATGGTTTTTATACCCGCCCGTGCCGTGTAGAGCCAAATAAGCAGGATTGATATGGTAACCGTGACAAAGAAGGGCACGTTCCAGGCATCAAATACAAAATACTGCAACACTGTTGCTACCAGAAACAACCTGAAAGAAGCTCCCAACACCCTTGATATAAAGAAGAAAAAAGCCCCTGTGCGATAACTTACATTGCCAAAACGCTGTTGCAGGTATTGATAAATAGAAGTGACGTTGAGCCTGTAATATATGGGCAAAAGTATAAAGGTGATCACGAGGTACCCTGCCAGGTAACCAAGCACCACCTGCATGTAACTGAACTGCGAATCGCGCACCCAGCCCGGCACCGAAATAAAAGTGACGCCCGAAAGCGACGCCCCCACCATCCCGAAAGCTACAACATACCAGGGCGATTGTTTGTTGGCCTTGAAAAATGTTTCGTTGGTGGCATTTTTTCCGGTGAAGTAAGAAATAAGAAGCAGCACCCCAAAATATGCGGCAATGACCAGGAGAATTGTTATAGGTTCCATTCAGGATTAAGTTCGGAGCAATTTTGTTACCCGTATTAATGTCTGCTAAACTATAAAAATTGTTTAAACTTCTCTCTTCAAAAATTGTAGTTTTGCATCATGGAATTTTCTTCAAAATTACTGGAAGGGGCTGTGAATGAAATGTCCCAGCTTCCCGGCATTGGCAGGCGCACGGCACTGCGGCTCGTGTTGCACCTCTTAAAACAACCTGAATCTCAAACTGTGGCATTGAGCAAGGCACTGGTAGACCTTAAGACCGAAGTAAAGTTCTGCGCCAACTGCCATAACATTAGCGATACCGAACTCTGTGAGATTTGCGCTAACAGCAGCCGCCAGCGTGAGGTGGTGTGTGTGGTAGAAGACATAAGGGATGTAATGGCAATTGAGAACACCAGCCAGTACCGCGGACTTTACCACGTGTTGGGCGGAAAGATCAACCCCATGGAAGGTATTGGCCCTTCACAGCTCACCATAAAATCTTTAGTAGAAAAAGCCAGAAAAGGGGAAATTAAAGAGGTGATCTTTGCCCTTAGCAGTACCCTCGAGGGAGATACTACCAACTTTTACATTTTTAAGCAGCTTGAAGGACTTGACATTCAAACGAGCACCATTGCCCGCGGAATTTCGGTGGGAGATGAACTGGAATACGCCGATGAGGTCACCCTGGGGCGCAGCATCACCAACCGTATTCCGTTTGAGAATTCCCTGAAGCAATAAACCTAATCAGCTGTTTATCGGCTTCTGAATGACCTTATAAATTGCAGGAGTGCCAAAAATGGCATTTAACGGTCTTCTTTTTTCATTCGTTCCTTAATGTTTCCTTCCACGGTCGTGCCTTCTTTCATGGGTTTATAGATGCTTCCCGTTGTCGCAGGCATGGGTGAGGCTTTTTCAACTTCGTATTCGGCGATTTTAGCCGAAGCCCGTTCGGTCCATTCTGGAAATATCTGGTGAAAGAAATTTGAAGCGTTGGCAATAGGCCCTACAGGCATTTTTATTTTAGGGTTCACACAGGCTTCAATAATTTTATCTATCACAGGTTGAGGTTCATCCATGGCGGCCATCCTGGGTTTATGTCCGGTGTAATTCGCGGCATGTTTCCACCAGGGCGTATCTACCGCCCAGGGCATAATGGTGGCGATTTTGATATTTTTTTTGCCGCTTAAATTAAGTTCTTCCGTAAGGGAGCGGCCATGGCTAAGAACAGCCGATTTTGTGGCGGCATAGGTATTTTGCAGCGCCAGTGGTACCTCACTGTCTATAGATCCAACATTGATGAGAATCCCGCGGTCCCGTTCCACAAAATGTTTCATGGCGGCATGGGCACCGTATACCAGGCCTTTGAGGTTGACATCTATAAGCCGGGCGTGATCTTCTATCGGGATGTCCCAAAAATATCCCAGCGCACCTACGCCAACATTATTTATCCAGATGTCAATACTGCCTGATTTTTCAAGAGCGGTGTCCCGTAATTTCTTAATATCATCTATGTTGCTCACGTCACAGGTAACGGTCTTGAGTTTTCCGCCTTCGTTGGTTACCTCCTCTTCAAGGCTTTTCAGAACTTCGGTTCTTCTTGCCGCTCCCACCACATTGGCGCCCAATTTTGCTAATTCTATGGCTGCACCGCGCCCAAAGCCGCTGGAAACTCCCGTGATCACTATTGTTTTTCCTCTTAATTCTTCTGTGTTAACGCTCATTGCTATACTTTTTTATTTAAAGTAGAGATTTGAATGGGAAGGAGGTAATAAGAAAAGCCTAAAATGTACCCAATAAAAAGTGAAGGTGATGTGGCTTATGTCTTACCCAGGGGGGGCGATACTTTTAAAAAAGAAGTCGGATTTTGCCATTTTTGGGATCCCTGGCAGCCCGGTTTTTCTATAACTTCAAAAGCTTCAGGTTTAGGCTGCCTTAAAAAACAAACGTATCTTTTTCGAAACTAAGTAGTGAAAATTGTAATTTTACTCGGGAAACAGGCTCTTTTTCAGAATCAAAAAGAGTCCTGATTATTTTCGCTGCTGAAGAATTATTATTAATTGAGGTAAATTTTTAGTAATTTCGCAGTCAATTTTAAGTAAAACATCTTCGAGATAAAAATATGGCAAAATTTGAACTAAAATTACCCAAGATGGGGGAGAGTGTTGCGGAAGCAACCATTACGAATTGGTTAAAAGAAGTTGGAGAGACCATTGAAGCCGATGAGGCAGTTCTGGAAATT
>Ga0098069_100676_pt1 | contig 12301 bp, 9 predicted proteins | sample 27_taG_FD_92584 | JGI IMG/M metagenome (GOLD analysis project Ga0098069, IMG submission 92584) | Marine viral communities from Cariaco Basin, Caribbean Sea - 27_WHOI_OMZ | ecosystem: Environmental > Aquatic > Marine > Oceanic | place: Caribbean Sea: Cariaco Basin | collected 2014-11-09 | reverse complement strand
TTCATGACCCATCTCGAGGCGAGCGGCGAGATCCTGCTCGACGAATTGACCCAGTCGCGGACCCGGACCGCCGGGCATGGCGAAGGCCTGCTCGATGCGTTCGACATGGGCGCGATCTGAGCCGATGGATACCAGCTTCCAGCTTGCCGCCGAATGGTACGACGGACGCAGCGCCCTGCGCCACGCGGGCGAGTTGCACTGGGACGGGCACGCCGGGCTGGTGCTGCATGCCCCGACGGCGCGCGCCGAATTCGCGGTCGACGACCTGCAATTCGCCGATACGCGGCCCGGGCAAATGATCTATCGCCGCAAGAGCCAGCCCGATTTCCGGCTGATCCTGCCCGCGGACATGCCGCCCGGCCTGGCGGCCCGGCTGCCGCGGCCAAGCACTTACGGCCGCTGGATCGACCGGCTCGGGCTCGGCCGGGCAGCGGCGATCTTCGCCGTCGCAAGCGCGGCGGCGGTGGCGCTGTTCCTGACTGCCCCCGCCTGGCTCGGCCCGCGTATCCCGGCCGGCTGGGAACGCCAGATCGGCGACGCGCTGGTCGGCGATTTCGGTGGGCGGATCTGCCATACGCCCGCAGGCGACGCCGCGCTCGCCAAGCTGCTGGCCAAGGTCGACCCGGCCGACGACGCGCAAGAAAAGGTGCGCGCGGGCATCGCCAACATGGACATGGTCAATGCCGTTGCCCTGCCCGGCGGCCAGGTCCTGCTGTTCGACGGGCTGGTCCAGCAGGCCGAGAGCCCCGAGGAGCTGGCGGGCGTGCTGGGGCACGAGGTCGGCCATGTCCGCGAACGCCACGTGATGACCGCGCTGCTGCGCCAGTTCGGCATGTCGATCCTGCTGGCCGGGGCCGATTCGGGCGTCACCAACGGGGTCTTCGGCCTGGCCGCCATGGGTTATTCGCGCGACGCCGAACGCGAGGCCGACGAATATGCCCGGGCAAGGATGGCCGAAAGCGCGATCTCGCCGCTGGGCGCGGCCGATTTCTTCGCCCGCATGGCCGACGAACGCAGCGACAGCGAGGAGGGCCCCGCCGTGCTCGGCTGGCTCGCCAGCCATCCCTCGGCCGGCGAACGCGCGCAGGCGTATCGCGCCGCTGCCCGCACGGCCCCCGCCTATCCCCCGGTCCTGTCCGATGCCGAGTTCGCGGCGCTGAAATCGATGTGCGCCGACGATCCCGATGTCGCGGAATTCGACTTTTTCTGACCCTTGCAATCGCGCCCTGCGACGTGAACAGCATGCGCGCATGAGCGACATCCAGTTCCACGCCATGCCCGACGGGCGGCGCATCGCCTATCGCTTCGCCCCCGGCAGCGGCCCCGCACTGGTGTTCCTGCCCGGCTACATGTCCGACATGGCCGGCAGCAAGGCGACCGCGCTGTTCGACTGGGCGCAGCAGGGCGGGCGCGCCTGCCTGCTGCTCGACTATTCGGGCTGCGGCGAGAGCGATGGCGATTTCGCCGATGGCACCTTGTCGCGCTGGCGCGAGGAAGTGCTGGCGCTGGTCGAGGCTCACATCACCGGCCGCGTGCTGGTCATCGGGTCGTCGATGGGCGGCTGGCTGATGCTGGCGGTCGGCGCAGCGCTCGGGCCGCGCCTTGCCGGCATGGTCGGTATCGCTGCCGCGCCCGACTTTACCGACTGGGGCCGCAGCGCAGATGAAAAGGCGCGATTGCGGGCGGGCGAGACGCTGTACGACGACAATCCCTACGGGCCCGAACCCACCCCGATGCATGCCGGTTTCTTCGCCGACGGCCAGGCCCAGTTGCTGCTGGGCGGCGAAATCCCCATCGATGCGCCGGTGCGGCTGATCCATGGCCAGCGCGATGCGGACGTGCCCTGGGACATCAGCCTGCAGCTTGCCGAACGGCTGCGTTCGGACGATGTACAGGTGGCGCTGGTAAAGGATGGCGACCACCGCCTGTCACGCGAACAGGATATCGCCCTGCTGCTGCGCACGGTGGCTACGCTTTCGAAAGGTCCCGCATGATTGCCTCCGCCCTCGCCCTGCTGCTGATGCAGGTCGGCCCCGACCCCACCCAAGGCAGTTTTCCCGGCATCCCCGAGGAATTGCGCGACAGGCCCCAGCGCGAGAGCGTGGCTGCGCCGCCGGCTACCTTGCCGTCATCCGGTGGCAAGCTGGCCGAATGCGTTACCCTGGCGACGGAGGACGCTTCCGCAGCCAGCGATATGGCGCAGACCTGGCGTGAAACCGCCGCCAACCAGCTCGAGCTGGCCCAATCGGCGCATTGCCTTGGCCTGGCCCTGGTCCGGCTGGACGATTTCGACGGCGCCCAGCGCGCCTTCGACCTGGCTACCGACGAAGTGCCCGACGGCGCCCCGGCCTACCGGGCGCGGCTGGCCGCAATGTCGGGCAACGCCGCGATGGCGCAGGGCAAGCCCGCGATTGCCGAGATCGCCTTCGCGCGTGCCAGCCGCTTCGCTGCCGCGTCCGCCGATGCGCCGCTTACCGCCAGCATCGCAGTCGACCGCGCGCGCGCACTGGTGGCGCTGGACCGCCGCGAGGAAGCCGCTGCGGAACTGGCGCAGGCGCGGGCGAGCGATCCCGCCAATGGCCGCGCATGGCTGCTGTCGGCCACGCTCTCGCGCCGGCTGGACCGGCTGGGCGAGGCGCGTGAACAGATCGCGCAGGCTGCATTGCTGGCACCGCAGGATCCCGCTGTGGGCCTCGAAGCGGGCGTGATCGCCGCGCTTTCGGGGCGCGAGGACGATGCGCGCAGGAGTTTCGAATCGGTGCTGCAGGTCGCGCCGCAAAGCCCCGAAGCGACCCGCGCCCGCAGCTATCTGGAGCAACTCGCCACATGACCGATTTTTCCGTTCTCGATCTCGTCCCCGTCCGCGAAGGCGGCTCGGTCGGCGATGCCCTTGCCGCCGCGGCCGCGCTCGCCCGCACGGCCCAAGACGCGGGCTGCAAGCGGTTCTGGGTTGCCGAACACCATGCGATGAAGGGCATTGCCGGGGGAGCGACTTCGGTCGTGCTCGCGCATATCGGCAATGCGACCTCCACGATCCGCATCGGATCGGGCGGGATCATGCTGCCCAACCACTCGCCGTTCCAGATCGCCGAACAATTCGGCACGCTGGATGCGCTGTTCCCCGGCCGGATCGACCTGGGGCTGGGCCGCGCGCCGGGGGCCGGCCCCGAACTGCAGCGCGCGCTGCGCAAGGACCTTCACCGGGCGGCAGAAATGTTCCCGCAGGACGTGGCCGAACTGATCGCGCTGATGGCAGGCGAAACCGCCGTCCAGCCCACTCCCGGCGTCGGTGCGAAGCCGCAGTTCTGGATGCTCGGGTCGAGCCTGTTCGGGGCGCAGCTCGCCGCCAAGCTCGGGCTGCCCTACGCCTTCGCCAGCCATTTCGCGCCCGATCACCTCGATACCGCGCTCGAGCTGTACCGCCGCGATTTCCAGCCCTCCGAAGCCTGCGAAAGACCGCATGTCATGGTCGCGATGAACCTGTTCGTCGCCGACACCGAAGACGAGGCGGAATATCTTGCCACCTCGCAATTGCAGGCCTTCGTCGCCTTGCGCACGGGCACGCCGGGCAAGCTGCCCCCGCCCGTGCGCGGCTATCGCGCCAGCCTGCCCCCGCAGGCGCAGGCCATGCTCGCGCATATCGGCCAGGCCAGCGCGACGGGTACACCGCAGCAGGCTGCCGAGGCCGTGCGCGCATTCGTTGCGCGCACGGGCGCCGACGAAGTCCTCTTCGGGGGGAGCATGTACGATCCCGAAGCGCGCTGCCGCTCGCTGCGGCTGGCGATGGAGGCGCTTGCGGCTTGAGCGTGCCGTAGCGTCGGCAGGGCGCTGCCGCGCCACCCACGGGCGTGCGAATTCTGTCGCACGGCACCTTGCGGGGCGCCTGCAACAGGGATAGGCGCGGCGCTCAGGTCGTGGCGGACACGGCCCAATTATTTCGCGGCGCTGAAACGATCATGCGCCGACAGGAGAGAGGCCCCGTATGGGTTCGAACACTGCCGCGCTGCCCAAGAAGCTCCAGAACGCGATTACCGAACGCATGCGGCTGTCGCTGCTGTCCGGCGACACGCCCTTCGAGAAGGCACGTCTCGAAGATGCCGCCGCTTTCGTCGGGGAGCTGGCTTCCCAGCGCACGCGCGGCCGGTCGGCCATGGCGATCGAAAGCGTCAGCGACGACCGGCGGCTGACGCGGATCGCGATCATCAACGAGGACATGCCCTTCCTCGTCGATTCGGTCGCGGCGACCATCGCCGCGCTGGGCCTGTCGATCGACCGGCTGGTCCACCCGGTGATCCCCGTCGAGCGCGACGGCAAGGGACGCCTGCAGGCGATACCCGACCGCGACAAGGACGATGCCGATCGCGAATCGATGATCTACATCGAGACCGCGCGGGTCGATGCGAAGACCCGGCGGCAATTGCAGGAAACGCTCAAGCTGACGCTGGGCGACGTACGCGCGGCGGTGTCCGACTGGCCGCAGCTGCGCGACGCGATGGCGGCCGATGCCGAACGGATCGCCGGCGACAGCGAAGAGGGCGCCGAACTGCTCGAATGGCTCAATTCGGGCATGCTGACGCAGCTGGGCCATGTCACCCGCTACCGCGACGGGCGGCAGGAAGACGAGCTCGGCATCTGCCGCAAGAGCGCGGCGCAGCTGCTCGCCGAGGCATCCTACGACCGCGCCTTCGCCTGGTTCGCGGCGGGCAACGATCCGCGCCGCCCGCTGATCATCAAGGCCAACCACCTCAGCAATGTCCACCGCCGCGTCCCGCTCGACCTGTTCATCGTGCCGGTTGAGGACAATGGCGAAACCGTCGCGCTGTCGCTGCATGCGGGCGTCTGGACCAGCGCCGCACTGGCTGCCCCGCCGCGCAATGTGCCGCGCCTGCGGCGCCAGCTCGACATGCTGCGGGGCCGCCACGGCTTCGACGACGGCGGCCATGCGGGCAAGGCGCTCGTCCATGCGCTGACCACGCTGCCGCACGACCTGCTGATCGGCTTCTCGGAAAGCGACGTCGAACGCGTCGCAATCACCATGATGAGCCTGGTCGACCGCCCGCGTCCGCGCCTTGCGCTGGTCGAGGCGCCGCTGGCGCGCCACCTGTTCGCCTTCGTCTGGCTGCCGCGCGACATGGTCGCCACGCAGGTCCGGCTGGAAATCCAGGCGCTGCTCGAGGAAGCCGCCTCGGCGCGGCTGCTCGACTGGAGCCTCGAGGTCGAGGGCGGCAATCTCGCCACGCTGCGGTTCGTCTTCGACATTCGCGACGGCGACCAGGCACCCGACGAGGCGGCGCTCGAGGAGCAGATGCAGACGCTGCTGCGCGGGTGGAGCGAAGCGGTCGAGGCGGAGCTTTCCGCGCTCGAGGACAGCTCGCGCGCGGCAGCGCTGGCAATGCGTTTCGCCGAGCATTTCCCGACCGGTTTCCGCGGCCGGTTCGGCCCGCGCGAAGCCGCGCTCGACATCGCCCGCCTCCACGATCTGGGGGCCAGCCTCGAGAGCGAGGAAGTCGTGCGCGGCGCGCGGATGTATTATTGCGAGCGCGATACCGAGGGCTGCCTGCGGCTCAAGCTGTACCAGTCCGAAGGCAGCCTGCCCCTGTCCGAAGGCGTGCCCGCGCTGGAGGATTTCGGGTTCTACGTGCGTTCGGAAATGCCCACCGTGCTGGACGATGGCCGGCTGGGCACGGTCCACGACTTCCTGCTCGACCTCAAGCCGGGGGCCGACCCCAAGGGGCTGATCGACCGCGCCGATGCGATCGAGGAAGCCATTGCCGCGGTGCTCAACGGCGAAGCCGAGAACGATCCCTTCAACCGGCTGGTCCCCGAAGCGGGTCTCTCGTCGCGCGAGGCCAATTGGCTGCGCGCCTTCTATCGCTATCTGCGCCAGGCCGGGATGGGTTTCACCATCTACACCGTGGTCGACGCGCTGGCCGCCGCGCCCGACGTGACCCGTGCGCTGATCGCGCTGTTCACCGCGCGGCACGATCCCGAGTTCGGCAACGGCCGCGACGCCGCGATCGAAGAGGCGCGCGGCGCGATCAAGCGCGGCCTCGCCAAGGTCAAGGCGATCAACGATGACCGCCTGCTGCGGCTGTACAACGCACTGATCGATTCGATCCTGCGCACCAATGCCTTTGCCGATGCCGCCGCCGAGGCGCTGGCCTTCAAGATCGATTCGGCCAGGGTCCCCAACCTGCCCAAGCCGATCCCCTACCGCGAAATCTTCGTCTATTCGCGACGGGTCGAGGGGATCCACCTGCGCAGCGGCCCCGTCGCGCGCGGCGGCCTGCGCTGGTCCGACCGGCGCGACGATTTCCGCACCGAGATCCTCGGGCTGATGAAAGCGCAGCGGGTCAAGAACGCGGTTATCGTGCCGACCGGCGCGAAGGGCGGGTTCTATCCCAAGCAGCTGCCCAATCCGGCGCTCGACCGCGAGGCCTGGGCGGCCGAGGGGCGCGCCAGCTACGAGACCTTCATCCGCACGCTGCTGTCGGTCACCGACAACATCGTCGACGATGAGGTCGTGCACCCCGAGAATGTCGTCATCACCGATGGCGAAGACCCCTATTTCGTGGTTGCCGCGGACAAGGGCACCGCGACCTTCTCCGATGTCGCCAATGCGATCGCCAAGTCGCGCGATTTCTGGCTCGACGATGCCTTCGCCAGCGGCGGTTCGAAGGGCTACGACCACAAGGCCATGGGCATCACTGCCAAGGGCGCCTGGGTCAGCGTCCAGCGGCACTTCCTCGAAATGGGGGTGGACGTCCAGGAAGACCCGGTAGAGGTGGTCGGCTGCGGCGACATGTCGGGCGACGTCTTCGGCAACGGCATGCTGCTGTCGAAGGCGATCAAGCTGGTGGCGGCCTTCGATCATCGCCACATCTTCATCGATCCCGATCCCGATCCGGCGGCCAGCTGGAAAGAACGCAAGCGCCTGTTCGACCTCCCACGCTCGAGCTGGGAGGATTACGACACCGCGCTGATCTCGCGCGGCGGCGGCGTGTTCCCGCGCGATGCGAAAAGCATCAAGCTATCGAAGGCGGCGCAGGCGAAATTCGGCATCGACCAGGCCCAGATCGAGCCCGAGGCGCTTATTTCGGCGATCCTCACCGCGGCAGTCGACCTGATCTGGTTCGGCGGCATCGGCACCTACATCAAGGCCGCGCACGAGAACAACGTCCAGGTCGGCGACCCGGCCAACGACGCGCTGCGGGTCGATGGCCGCGACGTGCGCGCCAAGGTGATCGGCGAAGGCGCCAATCTCGGCATCACCCAGGCCGGCCGGATCGAATTCGCGCAGCGCGGCGGCCGTTCGAATACCGACTTCATCGACAATTCGGCGGGCGTCGACTGTTCGGACAATGAAGTGAACATCAAGATCGCGCTCGCCGCGGCCAAGCGCGCGGGCAAGCTGAGCGAACCCAAGCGCGTCGACCTGCTCGAATCGATGACCGAGGAAGTCGGGCAGATCGTGCTCGAGGACAACCGCCTGCAGGCTCTTGCGCTCTCGATCGCCGAATATGGCGGTTCACGCGCCATGGCCTCGCAGCGGCACATCATCGACACGCTCGAGGCGGGCGGCAATCTCGACCGCAAGACCGAAGGACTGGCCGACGACCAGACCTTGCAGCGCCGCGCGGCGGACGGCGGCGGCCTGACCCGCCCCGAGCTCGCAGTGCTGCTGTCGTCGTCCAAGCTGGTCCTGCAGGACGCGATCGAGCAGGGCGAGCTGGCGGACGATCCGCTGCTCGAGGACACGCTGTTCGAAGCCTTTCCCGAACCGATGCGCAAGAAGTTCAAGGCGCAGATCAACGGGCACCAGCTGCGCCGCGAGATCATCGCGACCAAGCTGGCCAACCGCATCGTCAACCGCATGGGGATGGTCCATCCCTTCGAACTGGCCGAAGAAGAGGGCGTCGAACTGCATGAAGTCGCCGCCGCTTTCGTGGCTGCGGAAGAACTGTTCGACTTGCCCGCGCTGTGGGCCGCGATCGATGCCAGTGCGATGCCCGAAAGCGCCCGGCTGATGCTGTTCGACCGCATCGCCGCAGCCGCTGGCAACCTCATGTCCGACGTGCTGCGCACTTCATCGGGCAGCGTCGACCCGACCCGACTGGTCGCAGAGATCGGCAAGGCGGTCAGCAAGCTGGCGGGTGCCACCGGCGAATTGCTCAGCGCCGAATCGCGCCAGCAATCGGATCGGCTGCGCGATCAGCTGGTGTCGGCGGGCGCGCCCGAAGCGCTCGCTGCGCGCGTGGCGCATCTCTACGACCTCGACGGGGCTGTCGGGCTGGCCAAGCTGTCGAGCGAAACCGGCATAGCGCCGATCGGCCTGACCGAGGCCTTCACCGATGTCGGCCGCCGTCTGGGCCTCGACTGGGCGCAATCGACCGCGGCGCTGATGAGCCCGTCGGACGTGTGGGAACGCCTGCTCGTCTCGGGGCTGGCGCGCGATTTCCAGCAGATGCGGCTCGAACTGCTGCGGCGGTTGGCGCGGCGCAAGGATGCGAAGAAGGATCTGGCTGCCGTCGTCGCCAAATGGGCCGAGGAACAGTCCACCGCGGTGACCAATTTCCGCAGCATGATCACGCGGGCGCAGGGCCAGTCCCCCGTGGCCCCGGCCATGCTGGCACAGGTCGCCAGCATGGCGCGCAACCTGCTCGGACGTTAGCACTGCGCTTGACCGGCTGGCGTTTTCGCGTCAGCCAGCACGGCGATGGAACATTACGACGTCGTTATCGTGGGGTCGGGGCACGGGGGTGCCCAGGCCGCTATCGCACTCCGCCAGAACGGGCACGAGGGCTCGATCCTGATGGTCAGCCGCGATCGCAACCCGCCGTATGAGCGGCCCCCGCTGTCGAAGGAATATCTGGCGGGCGAAAAGCCGTTCGAACGCATCCAGATCCGCCCCGAACAGTTCTGGGCCGACAAGGACATCACGCTGCGCCTGGGGCGCAACGTCAATGAAGTCGATCCGGTCGCGCGCGAACTCGGCCTGTCGGACGATACGCGGGTCACCTATCGCAAGCTGATCTGGGCCGCCGGCGGCGATGCCCGGCGGCTGTCCTGTCCGGGCAGCGACAATGCGGGCATTCACTACATCCGCACGCGGCGCGACGTCGATACGCTGAAGGGCGAGCTGGCGGCCGGCGCCCGGCGCGCGGTCATCATCGGCGCGGGCTATATCGGGCTCGAAGCGGCGGCCGTGCTGCGCAAGCTCGGCCTGGACGTTACCGTGGTCGAAATGCTCGACCGCGTCCTCGCACGTGTCGCGGGTCCGCAGCTGTCGGAATTCTACGCTGCCTATCACCGCGAGCAGGGTGTCGACCTGCGCCTGTCGACCGGCGTCGAGACGATCAGCGGCGACGATGGCCGCGTGACTGGCGTGGTGACCGACAGCGGCGAGACGATCGCCTGCGACGTAATCATTGCCGGGATCGGCATCGTGCCATCGGTCGGGCCGCTGATCGCGGCGGGTGCGGCGGGATCGAACGGGGTCGACGTCGACAGCATCTGCCGCACCACGCTCGATGACATCTACGCCATCGGCGACTGTGCGAGCCACGCGAATGCCTATGCCGACAACAAGGTCATCCGCCTCGAATCGGTGCAGAACGCCAACGACATGGCGACCATCGCGGCCAAGGCGATCATGGGCGACAAGCAGGATTACGACGCCGTCCCGTGGTTCTGGTCGAACCAGTACGATCTCCGGCTGCAGACGGTCGGCATGTCGATCGGCTATGACGCCACCGTGCTGCGCGGCGATCCGGCGGATAAGAAGTTCAGCGTGGTCTATCTGCGCGAAGGCGTGGTGATCGCGCTAGACTGCGTCAACAACACCAGGGATTACGCGCAGGGGCGCAAGCTGGTGATGGCGCGCGCCGAAGTGGATCCCGACCTGCTGGCCGACACTGCGGTGCCGCTCAAGGACATGCTGTGATCGCGGCCGGGGACGGTCGCGCGATGTTCGAAGGGCTTCGCGTGATCGACATGACCTCGGTCGTATTCGGGCCCTATTGCACGCAGATCCTTGCCGATTTCGGGGCCGAGGTGATCAAGGTCGAGGCCCCCGGCGGCGACGTGTTCCGCTATGGTGCGCCCTCCGCGCACAGCAAGGCGATGGGGCCGGGATACATCGCGCTCAATCGCGGCAAGCAGTCGCTGGTGCTCGATCTCAAGCAGTAGGCCGACCGCGCGATACTGCGCGATTTGCTCGCCGATGCCGACATCTTCATCCACAATGTCCGCGCCGAAGCGATCGAGCGGCTCGGGTTCGATTACGACAGCGTCCGCGCGCTCGCTCCCGACATCATCTATGCGCATTGCGTCGGCTTCGGCTCGGGCGGGCCCTATGCCGGGCTGCAGGCCTATGACGACGTGATCCAGGCCGCCAGCGGCACCACCACCCTGCTGCCACGCGCGGACGGCAACGAGCGCCCGCGCTACCTGCCATCGCTGATCGCCGACAAGGTTGCCGGACTGCACGCTGCCTATGCGGTGATGGCCGCCGTGGTACACCGCCTGCGGACCGGGCAAGGCCAGCATGTCGAAGTGCCGATGTTCGAGGCCTTCAGCAGCTTCATGCTCAAGGAGCACCTCGGCGGGAACACTTTCGATCCGCCCGTCGGTCCTCCCTGTTATGGCCGCCAGGTCGACCCGGATCGCCAGCCGTTCCCGACCCGCGACGGATATGTCAGCATCGTGCCTTACCGGCTCGACCATTTCACCAAGGTGATCGCGCTGATGGGCGACGAGGCCTTGGCGCAAGAGGCGCGCTTCGCCACGCCCGAGGGGCTGATCGCGGGGCAGGCCGAACTCTATGCCCGGATCGCCGAACTGACCGCCGGTTTCGCGACCGACGAACTGGTCGCGCTGATGCACGCCAACGCGATTCCCGCAATGCCGGTGCGCGACATGGCCGACATGGCGCAGGAGCCTCATCTTGAAGCCGGGGGCTTTTTCATGCGGCGCGAACACCCCACCGAGGGCACGCTGGTCGAAATGCGCGAACCGTCGCGCTTTTCCGCCTGGGACGCCCCCGATCCAGCGCCCGCCCCGCTGCTGGGCGAGCATGACCGGGATTACCGCAAGGGCTAGCCGAGCCGCCGGGCGGCCCAATCGGCAGCTTCGGAAACCGCGGGATCGGGATCGCCGCGCAGCCCTTCGACCAGCGGAGCGAGCGCTGCCGAACCGCTATTCCCTGCCGCATAAAGGCAGTTGCGCACAAAGCGGTCGCGGCCGACGCGCTTGATCGGCGAGCCCGAGAAGAACTGCCTGAAGCCCGCATCGTCAAAGGTCAGGAAGCTCGCCAGGTCGGGCGCCATCAGCTCCTCGCGCGGCGCCAGCTTGAGGTGCCGGTGCGCCGTATCGGCGAACTTGTTCCACGGGCAGACCGCGAGGCAATCGTCGCAGCCGTAGATGCGGTTGCCCAGCGCCTCGCGAAACTCCTCGGGGATCGGCCCCTTGTGCTCGATCGTGAGGTAGGAAATGCAGCGCCGCGCATCGAGCTGGTAGGGCGCGGGGAAGGCGTCGGTCGGGCAGGCATCCTGGCACGCGCGGCAATTTCCGCAGCGATCGGGATGCGAGAGGTCGGGCGCGAATTCGAGCGTCGAATAGATTGCGCCGAGGAACAGCCAGCTGCCATGCGACCGGCTGACCAGATTGGTGTGCTTGCCCTGCCAGCCGATCCCTGCTGCCTGGCCCAGCGGCTTTTCCATCACCGGGGCGGTGTCAACGAAGACCTTCAGTTCGCTTGTCGGCTCGCGCGCGATCAGCCACCGAGCCAGCGCCTTGAGCGCCTTTTTCACGACGTCGTGGTAATCGCGCCCTTGCGCATAGGCCGAAACCCGCGCTTTTTCCGCCGCGTCGGCAAACGCCAGCGGATCGACATCGGGGGCGTAGCTCATCCCCAGCGCGATCACGCTGTTGGCTTCGGGCCATAATCCTTGCGGTGAGGCGCGCTGCGTCTTGCGCGCTTCCATCCATTCCATCGAGCCATGGCGCCCTTCGCCGAGGAATTGCTCCAGCCGCGAGGCGCGCTGCGGATCGGGCGCGGCCGACGCGAAGCCGCAGGCGACGAAGCCGAGCCGCTCCGCCTCCTCGCGCAATTCCGCCTGCAACTCGCCATTAACCACGCTTGCGTATGCTCCCGTTCACGGCCAGCATCTAATCATGCCCGCATGCTTATCGAGACAGGCTCCATGACGCGACCTTCGGGCGGGGACAACCGCAAGCTTGCCATCGAGGCCCACGGGCTGGTCAAGCGGTTCGACGACACGCTGGCGGTCGACGGTGTCGA